>Ga0123355_10000194_pt1 | contig 75516 bp, 82 predicted proteins | sample TergutEmb28metaG_3_FD_89872 | JGI IMG/M metagenome (GOLD analysis project Ga0123355, IMG submission 89872) | Embiratermes neotenicus P1 segment gut microbial communities from Petit-Saut dam, French Guiana - Emb289 P1 | ecosystem: Host-associated > Arthropoda: Insects > Digestive system > Gut ... | reverse complement strand
TACAAAAACTCATCTAGCACCAACACATCTGCACTCTTAATTCTGGTATGAGTTATGCGTGCCTGTTGTAGAATATCTTTGTTTTTTAGCACTAAAAATAACTCATCTAATTTTAAATATAGGACTTTGTAGCTGTTATTTATAGCGCAATTGGCTAGATGGACGGCTAGGGCAGTTTTACCTGAATTGTGTGAACCCATAATTAAGATATTCTCGCTTCTTTCTGCCCACTCGCATTTTTCTAGTTTTTCAACTTGATAACGCAATCCCTCGTGAAGTGAGTTTTTATCTAAAGTGATTTGAGGCAAGTTAGCTGTTTTTCTTACCCTTATAATAGCTCGCTCTTTTCTTACTTGAAGTTCCCTTTCAAAAATCCATTGCAAATATTCTAGGTTATTCATCCCCATATTATTTAACTCAAATTTAGCATTGCCTACTGTGTGGATGTTAAGAAGTTTTGCTAATTCTCTAATTTTATTTTTATCTATCCGCATACAACACCTCCAATTCTTTTGCTCTTCTTGTGTAGTAATAAATTTTTTCTTTGCTTAAAAACGCTTTGGCAAGTTTTTTGCCATGCTTTAATATAAGAAATGACATTAGTTCACTAAAATTACAAGTGTCAAGTCTCAAGCAATGCTCAAATGCAAATCCTAGCTGTTCGTTTGTATAATGACGAATAGCTTGCAAAATTCCGATGCATTGTTTAGCAAAATATCTGTGGTTTTGAGATTTTAACTTGTCAAAAAACTTTGCAAAAATATCATCGTTAGGAAAGTGTTTTTTTAGAATTTCGGGGCTAACATTCATTTGACTCGACTGATTTTCTAATTTTATAACCCAATTATCGCAAGTTGAGATTTTATGAGTACAAACCAAATCGCCTGTTTCTGTGCAAAAAATATATAGATCATCGCCAACTTCTTCTACCTGAACTTGGCTCATTATTAGGTTAGTGCCTAGTGGCAACTCATATTGCTTGCCGTTATAATGCACAGTATTATTGCCTAGACTACCAATTATTTTCTGCTTTGGCTTTAATAGATTAGCGTGGACTGGAATAAGATGTTTTTGCTCTTGTACAAATGCCTCTCTTGGTGTTTGCTTTCTAGATCCACTACTGACATATTCATTGCCAGCGGCATCAAGCCATTTTAAGGTAGCATAGCGAAGTGCATCACAACCATAGTAGGTAGTGCCGTCCAAAAAATTTTTCTTACAAAAATTTACAATGCCCTCAACCCGTCCTTTTGTTTGTGGATCGTGAGGTCTACAATAAACTGTAGCGAATCCAATTTTTCTTACATACTCTTCCCACTTTTTGACGAAGATAATATTGCCAAAATTTTCGCTTTGCACAAACACTCCATCCAAATCATAAAGGATTTTTTTAGTTCGACCGCCAAAATATTTGAAAGCAAAATTGTGTGCTGTTATAGCGGTGTCAGTGGAAAAAGGTTTGGGTTCGAAATGAATATATCTAAAATTTGAATAACTTAAAACAAAGCAAGCAAAGTAAACTTTAATCCAAGTGCCATACATTGTTCGCATTCTAAATTCTCCAAAATCTACTTGCATTTCTTCGCCCGGAGGAAGACTCTCTCGTGCTGTTGTTAGCCTTTTCGTAAACTGTTCTAAGTCATTTTCAATCCTTAGCTGCTTTACAAACTTGTAGAATGCAGGCATTTTTATCTTAAAATCTGGAAAGGATTCTTGCAATTTAAGATAGACATTAGTGCCTCTAATTTGAGGACAAATCCTCAATAAATCCAGCACAAATGCACGATAATTATCCATATCACCGCTTATTTTGCGTTCTTCGCTCCAAAAGTCCTCTTCCGACTTAGTCCACCAAGTGCGAACACGGTCTCTACAGATGCCTAATTGCTTTGCTGTCTCTGTCTGGCTTGTGCCAATTTGTTGTAGTTCTTTTATTTTTTTAAATTGATTGTAGTTTATACTTCGTCTTTCAGTCATTTTTTTGTTATCTCCTGTTATTTTTAATTTTTTGTTTGGTTTTTGTAATATTTTGAATTGTTGCTAGAGTATTTTAGTTTTTTTGCAACAAATTTTGCATGACAAAATAACGGAGGCAAACGCAAAAAACGACACGATAATAATCAGTATTCAGTTGTCAATGTACGAAGGATGGCGGCAATAGCAGCACTTAAAAAGGCGAGCCCACGAGGGACTCGCCATAGATAATTATATCATATTCTATAAACCTTTCAAAATAACTGACTACTTAGTTTGCACTAAGTATCTTGTCAAACGACCTACCGCCAGAATAAGTACTAACTAAGAAAGCAAAAAGGTCTCCACTTTTACACGCTTTATGTGCGTTGCGTGTTTCCAGTGCAACATGAGCCACTGGTGCTTTGTTCTTCAAAACATGATGTGCAAAAATTAATAACTTTATTATCTAATGCCCTATCAACTACCCTCACTCCATCTTTAATCACATTAATCACTCCGTCAACAATTCCTCCATATCTATAAGGACGATGACTACCGCAACTGCACTGCCTGCGCCTCTCACAAGGCATGCCAAAATCAAAACTCGGAGTTGCGTCTGCGTTCTTCCCTTAGCGTCATCAATTTTTGATCGTACTCCCGATCAATTTTTCGAAGTTCTTCCTTTAACCATTGATCGTCATATGAAGCATAAAGAAAAGTTGTTCTATTTTTCGTTTTGTGCCGCTAAAAATAGTGCTGTTTGCACCTGCATATATAGCTGCCAATTATTAAGTGTATAATCAAATTTGACATACTTACCCAATACTGGCTCTATAGTTTTTAATTGCAATCTTCGAGCAAAACAGGTGTAAGGTTGCCGAGCGTCCCCCAGCCACACCACTCAAAACCTTGACAGCATACACAGCCTGATACTTAACTTGAACATTGTCAATACCTTATCACGCACCCCATAATTTTACTAAAATCTGACTCAAAACGCAAACAAAAACCGCCTCCATTTCAAGAAGCGGTTTTTTTTATATAATTATAGTTATTATTAAAGCCAAACACAAACTAATAACTTTATAAAAGCTAATTTGTAATTAATTTGCTTGTTATTTTCTTGTTACGTTCGACTTTACCTTCAAAGGTTTTTAGAGCGTCAATATCGTCTTCATCCAAGATTAAGTCCAACATCAACTCATGGGTGACTGTTGATAGTATTTCAATGTTGTCACGAAATATTATTAAGTCCTCATACCAAAGCGAATCATCCCCCTCTCGCAGTTCCACGCCGCCATAACTAGCCCTATCATCTCCATCTCGCTTATCCTTAAAGCATGAAATAATTAAGCCCCGCAAGTCATCAGTCAACTCGAAGTCACATTCTTCATGTAGGTTGCTACTATATCCAAAAGTAACCCTAGGATTAAGAGATTTGTGCAATGCGAGAAATTTGTCTGAAATGAATTCCAAATTTACAGCTACCTGATAATACTTGCGAATAATTTCGTCTCCTCTCGCTTGAGCAATTGCATCCTTGATATAATCATCGAGTTGTTCTTGTGTAGGCTTAATGCCTCCAAACCATTGTAGTAAATGCTTTGGCAATTCTTTACCACTAGCATAGTCAACTGCCAACTTGCGATACCTCTCAACATTGCCTGCATTCTTCGCTTCACGCTCTAAAAAAGCCGACTCCACTTCTGCCAAATCTAATGGTCTATGCAGACACATGGTGCTATACTTTATCCTAGTGCCACGCTCAAGACAAAAGCGAATAATCGCTAACCGTTCAGTTTTTGTAAGTTTAGTTGTCTTCATACATTAAAATCCCTTTTGATTATACATATTTATTATTGACTTGTAAAGAAATCTTGAAACCTAAATGCCAATGCATACATTTCGTCAATGGTCATCATTCCTTTGCCAATTGCAATTCTCAAGTATTGTAATTGCAAAGCATAGAATATCTCAACTGGAACGAGATGCTCTAAATCCTCAAAAGCAAATAATCCATAAGTTTCAATATCTAATGCTCTTTGCTTTTGGCAAAATGTCATTGTGTCAGCATTTACATTTAGTACATTCATAAATGGCGAAGTTGCACCTGGCATTGTAATTAAAGAATTTACATAAAAATTTAAATGTGTAACGGTCACGGGGCTCCATGCGGTTGTATATTTGAAATATATCTCTACATTTATCAATGTTACTGCCATGAAACCACTTAAATCATTATTATGACGCTTAAACCTGTGACCAATATAATTCTCAGCACTTGATGCTGTAAACAATGAATAGCTATTCAAGTCAAAATTCCAAAATGCATGGTGATATATAACTTTTACATCAGTGCCATCGCAGAAGAATAGATGTATTATTTCAAAATATCTTAAGTCTAAACTCTCTACAAATAATATCCTCGCCGCAGTGAAGCCACCTTTAGTAAAATCCCAAGCTAAAAGATACTCTTCTCCTGTCAACTGTTCCACAGGTCGCATCGTGCCATCATAAAGTGTTATAAGCGAACCTGCTGTAAAACAGGCACCGGGGTTACCAACAAGGCGAGTATTGCTAACTTGATTTCCCCTAGCATTAAACCATCGTGTCCCTGTATCCCAATTTCCTGAGACACTTCCACCAGAATTCTCGCCTACATGATCTCCATATCGTCCTGAACTAGAATTAACACGCTCCCTAATAATGTTCCTATATGTCGAACTATTTCGTAGTCTTCCACTATTGCGAAGAAATCCAACCAAGCCGCCTGTATTCCTTTGTGAATTAGCTAAATGAAAAGCCACGTATATTCTTTCAGTTCTTGAGTTTTCGACTGTAGAATTATTAACCTCTCCTATTAATCCACCACCATGTCCATTAGAGAAAACCACACCATTATTATGAGTCGGATTGATTGCCGTTGAATTGCCATATGCCCTGCCGTTGTTTATTATAGCACCACCTGTTGCAGCACCAGCTAACATTCCATTCCTGCTATGAATCAATCGCAATGGCACTGCCAAAAGCAAAATTTTCGATTGAGTTAAATGCTCTCACCTCTACAACTGTTCTTGATAAATTCTCTAGAGCACAACCGTTATCGACAGCTATACACTCTTCATTAGAAAGTGCCGCACAAGCTGATATTACAATCATGCATAAGAACAATAATATAAAGCAAAACATTTTACTTATTCTTTTCATCTGAGTTACCTCCTTTAATGAAAATTTCTAGGCAAGACAATTTTATCACTCAGTCTTGCCTAGGTATCAAAAGCCTATTAATTTTAGAAACCATGAATCATATACCAAGCATGACCTGGAAAAAGGTTACGATTTGCTGCATGATAATGCGGGAAAAATCCAATTCCACTATGGATTTCTGATTTTCTTGCTAACTGACCGCCTCCTGCTCGAGTTGCAACTTGTTGAGCAGTAACACTTCTAGGCGTAAAAATACCTCCGCCAAGAATCCCAAGGCTTTTATCGATCTCAGTAACTGGCAATACTCCCAACAAATTAAATACTTTCGCACCATTAGCAACAGTTCTCAAGTTTGTTGGCAACACCTTCAAATATCCAGCACTAAATGCTATAGCAGGAAAAATCCCTGTACTAAACTTACGATCCACATTATCGCTTGTAATTGTCTTGCCTAGCTCAAGCACCCTGTCTTTCGTGACAGTATATGTGATTGATGTCTCTAGCGGTGGATTATTAACATTCACATCTGGTCTTGTGCCACTTGGATTGCCATGCCACGGAAGAGGATGGTCTAAAATTGTCTGAACAAGCGGCGGTAGTACAATTACAGCACCAACCATAATAATACAGGTAATTATAACGGGGACAGCTGCTTTAATTAGTGCGCCCAGTCCAACAAATGTTGCTGTTAGTATCCCTACAAACAAAGCTTCCTGTTGATGCGCTAGATCGCTAAGAAGCAAGAAATTATCATTATAGAAAAACAAGGCTTCAAAGTTTCCATTAGCATCGTAAAAAGTATCACCAACTAAAAGCACTTCCTCTACAACTTCATCTTGAACATTTATTTGAGTAAAGGACTTAACATTACTTGAGTGTGGGTAAAGTGATACAGAATATTTTGCGATAGCATCATATCCAAATTCCACTTCGCACAATTCCCAAGTCGCATGAACTGTGACTCGTCCTGGTGCAACTTCTTTATAGTAAGTAAGTTGTTCTAAGATAGCCTCCCGGCTAGCAAAGAGATCCCTATCGACCTCACCTAGTGGCGGACGACCTGGGTTGGTATTGCTAGGGATAACTCCACAGCCCACTAAAACAATAGCAAGCACTAGCACCATTACAATGATTATGAATTTTTTTTTCATAATTGTTTTTACCTCCAGTTTTATTTTGACTTCTTTTTTCAAATGTGCTAACATATAAATGTAAGTGGCACATTTGTACTTATAATACTATATAAGGCTCTTTATGTCAAGAATAATACACTAAAACTGAGTGAGCAATAGTGTATAGGTGTATATACACTCGCATAAAACACATAAAACTTTATGGATAAAAATCAAAAAACTACAAAAAGAAAAGAAGGTAAAACCTGTGAGCAATTGCTTTTTACTGAAGTTTTCAAACTTCTAATTTTTAATGTCTTTGAATCATATAAACTTGCTCCGCAAAATGCTATCTGGTGTAGTTTAGAAGTAATCAAAGGGTGGGGTGCTGGCACTTTCCCTCCTGACAACAAGTTTGGAGAGTACCTTGGTTTAATTGAAAAACAACTTACCGATACTGATCTGAAAAAGAAGGCTATTAATTTCCTTGATGCTGTAAAAAAAATATGTGTTAATCAATTTGAAATATCAAACAGCGCATATCCCAATAATGTAATAGACACTGTGCGCTCATCATATAATTTAGGTTATAATAGCAAAGCAATACATGAAAGCATCCAACGTCAAGTTGCAGCTACAACTAATTTTGATTTATCCTCTACAGCAAATGAGAATTATATATACTGTGGTGTTGTAGCCTTTGATTTAGATGGCACATTAATAAGAGGATTGCGTCATGCATGGGGCTACTTAAGAGAAGCTGCTGGTTATACAAAAGAAGAAGCGATTCAACTTACTGATGAATTTAAGAGAAAGTTTAAAAGTGGTACTATTAATTACAAAGGTTGGACAAAAATTGCTCTAGAACAACTTCAAATCAAAGTTTTAACCAAGAAAAAAATTAAGAACTTTTTTTCAGCACAATCTTTTTTTATTGCCCACAATCTGGAAATGGCAATAAAGCGACTAAAACAACACGGATATGCCGTCATAATTATTTCAGGAAGCACTGACTCAATATTAGAACATTACATCCCAAATTATTCTGATCTTTTTGATAAAGTTTACATTAATGAATTTCATTGGAACGATGACGGCACTCTAAAAGACATCACTCCAACTGACTACGATTGGAATGGAGATAATCCAAATCAAGGGGTTAAAGGAAAATGCGATGCGATGCGTGATTTTTGCATAACGGACAACAAAGCACCCTTAAGTAATACTGTTTTTGTTGGAGACGATGAAAATGACATATCAGCAATGAACCTTGCTACAAAAAAGATTTTTTTCAATCGTAACCCAAAGGCAAGACCCACTAAACTATTCTCAGGAGGAATAAAGATACTTGCTGAAAGTGATGATTTAGATGATGTGGTTGATTATATTTTAGAGGGCGATAAAGAAGAAATTATTTACTAATTCATGCAGGAATTAGTAAATTAAAGATCCTATCTTTGAAACGCTCCGTTGTGTCAAAAATTTTGTAGGTTATATCGATATAAATTTCAGCCTTGTTAAATCTTTGACTATGCCTTCTTGCCACTTTCTTTCACTATTCTAATGTTATCAAAAGCCAGCGACAAGAATTCATGCTCAAATATTTTCAATATTTGGTCAATTAGAACTCTTTTAGCATAAGTGTCTTTATTAGAACAAATCTCTTCCCCATAAGTTGCAATTGTGATAATTCTTGAAAACACCGTTTTGTCAATCACAGGATCTGATATGCTCCAATTCACTCCGAAAATTGATCCCATAGGACATTTATAGAATTCAACTTGTTCATGGTCTCTTTTATCGCAAATATATTTATCGTTTTTCTTTGCCTCATCTTTGGAGCAATAAAAAATAGTTGAAGATTTTGGAAACAATTGTGCAAAAACACTAGCTGGATTTTCAAGTGCTATAATATCTAATCCTTTATACTTGCCATCAGAGTTAATAGATCGCCAAGTTTCGTCAGGCATAAATTTATAAAAATATGTCGCAACAAACTTTTGTTTATCAATTTGAGTTATCTCTGAGATACATTTTTTCAACTGCAGTAAAAGTAAATTTATACTACTATGATAATCGAGAGGGCTTTTTGAATTGCCAAGTTGAAATAAAGAATGCATCCGTTCATTTCTCATAAAAATGTTAGCTTCGTCAATGTTCTGCAAAATAGATGTGTACACTCTATCTTCTAGCAGTCGTTGTTTTTTATTAGCACGCTGACAATAGATTGAAACACAGGCGTGAAAAACAATGACGACTAACATCACTATACTTATCGAAATAGCAAGTGGCGTCAAACTACTGCCATATATTAACGCATCTAAATGCGATCCAAAAACAGCGAAAAAAGTAAACCACAGAAATGGCAAAACAGGTAAAAGCGTTTTTGCAAGCAAACTATCGAAAATTCTAACAAAAAGATTTTTATTTTTCATATACCCTTCCGTTGAAACAACAACCTTGCTCAACATCTATAGTATAGCAGTTTACTAAGTACATAACAAGCCATAATGTGCCATATTTCGCATTTGCAGAAAAAGCCGCACAAATGCGTTAAGGGGCGAATTGAGTGCGTGACCCTAGTTGGTTCGGCTTAGGGTGGAATAATGGCACAAGGGGGCAAAGAATTGGACACAGGGTGTAATGAGGTTATGGTTTGATTATTTATGATTGAAAACAATGTGAGTTGCTTGGAAATACCCTAAAATACCAAGATAGTTCAAGTCGGGTCTGCCCTCTGGGTTCAAATCGGGTCTACCCCAAAAAAGCCAAAAAATCCTTTCTACTGCATAAAGTCAAGGGTATTTGGTGTGGTTCAAGTCGGGGCAACCTTAGTGGTAAAGTGCCAAAACCCCTCATAAAGCAAAAATAGCCCTAAATACAGGCTATTTTTGTTGTTTTTACCCCTGACAAAAGACAGGAGATATGTGGTGCCTCAGGGCAGAATCGAACTGCCGACACAGGGATTTTCAGTCCCTTGCTCTACCGACTGAGCTACCGAGGCAATTAAGTATATTCACTAAAAAGAATAACTTGAAGCTATTCTAACACAAAATATAACCTTATGCAAGAGTTTTTAAGGCATTTTAACAAGTTTTAAAATGATTTTTTACTAATTTTTCATTCTTAATTTTACCTATTCTGCCATCATAAATTCCATATAAAGACCATACCCCTTTGCAGGATCACTCAAAAACACATGGGTTACCGCCCCCACAATTGCCCCATTTTGCAAAATCGGACTGCCACTCATTCCTTGAATTATACCCCCTGTCTTATCTAAAAGTCTCTTATCTGTCACCCTAAAAATTATCCCCTTATCACTGCTATTGTTCTGATTAATAGTTCTTATAATCTCAATCCTATAAAAATCTGTTACTCCTCCAATCGTAGTAACAATTTGCGCCGTTCCCATCTTTACATTCCGTCTTGCAACCACCTCAAATAAATCCAAATTTATACCGCTATGAAAACGCCTCATGACTGCGCCGGCATCATCAAATTTTCCGAATATCCCGTTTGCAGTATTGCTCTCAATCACCCCTATCGGATTACGCATAGAATTTATTTTAACTCTAAACTCGCCCGCCTTGCCGCGCTCACCTTTAATAATACTAATTTCCTCACAATTAAAAACCTGCCCTCCCCGAATAGGCACAATCCCTGCAACAGAATCAGAAATAGGATGACCCAAAGCCCCGAAACTGCCGTCTTCTCTAATAAAACTCACCATTCCTATACCTAGTATATAATCCCTTATAGCTAAACCAAGCCTAAATTTTCCGCTGAATTGCTCTAAAACGGGAGTTAATTCAAATGTTCGTCTCTCACCTTTTCTATACACAACCGCGCTAACCCGTCCGATAGAAGTTCCGCTTTGCCTCTCTTGATTGCGGCTGCTAATAAAATTATCCAATATCATTCCTAGATAATCACCTTTTCTATTGGTAAAATTTGCGGGCTGAACAGACCATGTTTCATCATTTATATTGGATAGAATTTTTTCTATATCACCCGATTGAGTTACTTTTTGTCCGTTTAAATCTACCAAAAAATCACCGGCTTGAAGGACAGCGGCGGGTGTGGCTGCTCCGTAGGCAGTGGTAACTTGAGCAATTTGCTCTATTATTACACCGTCAGTTTGCAACGATACAGCTATAGGGAAACCACCCAAAAATGCAGTTTGCTGTGCCGGCTGTCTGTTAGAGATTAACCCGCCTAAAAAATTTCTGTTTATTATAACGCTTGTTTGACTGGTCTCAATCTCTGTTTGAACCAAAAAATTACTGCCGTTATTAAAATGATTGGCAGGAAAAATTGCGAATAGGTATATGATTATCAATAATAATGAAAAAGATATGCCTCTTGAAATTCTTTTAGACATATTTATAGTTTGCCTAATTTGAATGTGTAATATTAAGGTTATTTTTTGGTAAGAAACAACAATTTAACTTGACTCACCTTTTAACTTGATTCACCGTCTTGAAAGGCACTAATATTTAAGGCATATAGGATTCCAAAGAACATATTGAAAGAAGGCTTCAACTATCAGCTGAAGAAATTATCAAGCTAATTTGAATTCGCTTGCTTTGATAATATTATACTAACTCCCCTTATACTCCCTACTCCAATCCTTCATGTCTTTTGCTGTTTGGTGCGAAGCCTTGCTAATCCCAATACTGCCTAAAAGCCTAGAAATTTCATCAATCTGCCCGTTTTCATTTAATAATTCAATTTTAGTAAAAGTTGCATCGTCCTTGCTGACCTTATCTATAAAGAAATGAGTGTCTGCCATGGACGCAATCTGCGCCAAATGTGTAACACACAACACTTGCGAAGTTTTGGCAATCCTTGCAAGTTTTTTTGCTACCTCTTGCCCGACTTTGCCGCTTATTCCTGCATCAATCTCATCAAAAATAAGCGTATCAATACCCATAAAATCTCCGCTTACTACCTTAATCGCAAGCATAAACCTTGACATTTCACCGCCTGATGCCACCTTAGAAAATGGCTTTAACGGCTGCCCTGCGTTTGCTGAGAATAGAAACTCCACTATATCAAAGCCGTTTGCAGTTAGGTGTTTTTCGCAGTCTTCTAGTTTGTGAATGTCGATAAAACCTATCTCAAACTTTGCCTTTTCCATGCCCAATTCCCTCAATTCTCCCACTATCCTATTAGATAAAACACTCGCATTTTCCCTTCTTATATCAGATATAACTTGGCAAATCCTATGCAAATTGCTAATAATCGCTGTTTTTTGCTTTAATAATCTTTCATACTCTTCCGTCGCATTTTTAAGACGATTCAATTTATTTACAGCTTCACCTAAGAACTTTTCACACGCTTTATAATCTCCATATTTCTTTTTAATATTCCTAACTACAAGCAACCTATCCTCCAATTTATCTAAGGCATCCTTTTCAAATTCAAAATCTCCTGACATATGAGAAATGCCCGCTAAAATATCATCAGCCTCTATAATAATAGAATTTAAGCGGTTAGAGTATTCCTCAAATTCAGGAGCATAGTCTTGTAATCTTTTTATAGCACTCAGAGCCGTCCCCAACTGTAAGTTATTCAACCCCTCAACCCCCTGCTCAATTAAACTAGAAATCTTTTCAGAATTTAACAAAATTTTGCGCCTTGCCACCAACTCTTCCTCCTCATTTTCACCCACTTTTGCATTCTCAATCTCACTAATCTGATACGACAAAAAATCAATCGTCTTTTCCCTTTCCTCCTCCTGCCCCAACTCCTTTAGCTCCTTTTGAATGTGCAAATAATACCTATACTCCTCCCCGCACCTCTTCACCAATTCGACCAATTTCTCCCCTACAAAAAAATCCACCAAGCGTAGCTGCACAGCAGGATCTAAATACTGAACATAATCATGCTGTCCGTAAATATCAATCAAAACAGGTGAAAAACTTTTGAGCATAGCAAGCGTAATCTGCTTTCCGTTAAGCCTAATCTCATTTTTCCCGTCGCTAAAAAACTTTCTTGAAATCAACACCTCATCCACGCCGTCAAAATTCTCATCAATTCCATATGCTGCCAAATCATTAATTCCCGCATTCACCAGCTTTAATTTAGTTCTCTTGTCGATGGAAAAAAAACCTTCCACAGCACCACTATCAGCACCGTGTCTTAATAACCCCTTATCATACCTTGCCCCAAGCAAAAGCATAACAGCATCCACCAAAATAGATTTGCCCGCCCCCGTCTCACCGCTCAATACATTAAGCCTGTCCCCAAACTCTAGCTCTGCGGTTTCAATCAACACAAAATTCTTAATCATCAATTTGTTTATCATGTTTTTCCTCTAGTTTTGTAGTTTCTTATAATTGCAACAAGTAAGTAGCAACACCTCGTTGTCATGCTGAGAGAAGCGAATGATCTAGTGCAACGGACACATTCGCCTTCGGCTAGATCCTTCGCCTCTCTCAGCATGACAATACTAGGCAACTTTCTATATCTTGCGAATAAATTTTCCCTCAAACAGCTTTTCAAATTCTTCTATAGTGCCTTTTGTAATCAAATTTTTTTGACAAACCCAATCATTTCTGATCCCAACCGCTCCTGTGAATGTAAAACAAATGCAATAGAAATCACCCCTATCAATTACTTTTCTCACTTTAGAAAGTCGTTTTACTTTATGATAATTGTCCAGTGTATCAAGTGAAATCTTTTCATCATCAATCTTTACAGTCCAATACCATCTAAGTTTCACTCTAGGCTTCCTAAAAATTAAGAGTACGGCTACTGGAATAATTAACGAAAAATATATCAAAATATCCAATCACCCCAATTCAATACTCTGGCAATTATTCCAAAAATTACTCCGGTTATCCCAATCAGAAAAAATATGTACCCCATAAATTTTGAGTTGTTTCTAATTGACTTGCTTACAATATCACTTGATATATCGCCTGAAAACTCAATCATAAGTCAAACTTCTCCTTAAAAATACTCCCTCAATTTATTTGCCATCTTTATTGCTTGCCCCTCGTCATAATAAAAAGCCACCACAGTATCATCGTCTGCCATTACCGGAACAACTTTTTCCATAACCTTTCTTAAAGTGTCCTTAATCAAGCGTCCGCATCCGTTTTCTACTTCCAAAAACAAATTGCCGCCACTTTCAAAAATTTTTTGAATGACCCCTGACAGCACCTCGCTTGTCTTAGCATTTATCCTGTTTCTGTTTGCCTCTTTTGTATATCTTGTGTTTTCGCCTTCAGTCAATTTAAAAAGCCCTAGCAACTTAATGTCCCTAGAAATTGTCGCTTGCGTAACCTCAAACCCCGCCTCTTTTAGACGCTTTGCAATTTCCTCTTGAGTAGAAACCGACCCATTTTCAATCAGCTCTAATATCTTCAATTGTCGTGAATTTTTTCTCATATATTACACCAACCCATGCAGTCTATTTAATAGCTTTGAATAAAAACTGGACTCTTTAAGTCTCAAAAAACTTACAAAATGATGCGATTTTTTTATTTTAATCACATCCTTAGCCCCAATCAAATCCACCTCCACTCCGTCAATCGTCAAAATTGCATCCGCATATTCTTGCTCCAATCTCACCTCAATCGTATCCGTATCCCCTACTACAATAGGCTTTGACCTAAGCGAATGAGAGCAAACGGGAGTGATACACATTACCGACGCATTAGGGCTAATAATCGGACCTCCTGCCGACAATGAATAGGCCGTAGACCCAGTCGGAGTAGCCACAAGCAGCCCGTCGCACTGATAGGTGTCCACAAGCAAACCATTGATACTGGCACTCAAGCAAGTCATAGATTGCCGCCTCGACACAAACGCCTCATTAAGTGCTAAATAAGTTTTACCCTTCAACAAAACCTCTATCAGCATCCGATTATCCACGGCATAATCTCCGGCAATAATATCAAGCACCCTGCCAATATTATCCAGCTCAATCTCCGTCAAAAACCCTTTTGTCCCTTTGTTGATTGCAAGCATTTTTATGTCCGATTTTCCGCAGTCTTTGACCACATTTAAGACAGTCCCATCGCCCCCGATAGTGATGATTAAATCCAATTTAGAGTATTCACCCTCATTAAAAAATCTGCATGAGCCAAAATCTTTATTACCCCTTAGTGAATTAAATAGATAAAAATCAATTTTGTTGTCCGTTAATAGAGTCACCAATTTCTTAGTAACCTCTAAATCAGTATCCTTAAATAAATTAGTATAAATTCCGATTTTTTTCATAAAGCAATATTTCCTTTTATTATGTAATTTCGCCATCAAAAAAGACGGGCAGCAACCTATAAAAAATTCTTGCTGATTTTGGCGAAGATGCAATTTCAATTTTTGTTTTTCCTATTAAATGGAAAATGCATTTTCCCGCTTCTCTTTTTTCTATTTTTTCAACACTTTGCCAATTCAGCAATTGATTTGCTTCGTTATATATTAATCCATTAGCTGACAATGTAACTACATTAATTCTTCCTCTTAAATTATAAATTCGCCATCTGCTAAAAATTTTAAATTCTGCTTTGCTATTTTGCAAAAGAGTTGTCAAACTAAGTGTTGTCAAGTGCTGCTCATTATTTTTATTACGCTTATATTTTAGAGCTATTATTAAAAGGACAAGAACTATCACTATTGAAAAACCAACACAGTATGACACAATCCAAAAATAATAATCAGTCTGATAATAATCAATAGATATATCAGCATCTAAAAATACCCTGTCGCCCTGCCTGATTCCCGCAACCCTAATCCCGCGCCTGACTTCAAAATTTTCATAATGTGTTCTTAAAACATAAAGCGTAATTAAATCACCAACTTCAACATAATTTATAAACTCAGAAACTTCACTTCTATTAAATCTTCTTTGAATAATTACAAAATGCCTAGAATCATATTCAGAATACATATGCCAAGTTATATCTCCTTGATTATTTCGCCACTGTTCTATACTTTCAAAAACAACTTCAGTTTGCATTATGTTTTCTTCTGAAAAATCCGGACGAGTAAAAACATGGGCTATAAGAACAAACATAATACAAAACAATAAAAGACCCGCTGCGTACGGAACAAGCCAAAGCGGTGTAAATCTAAAATTTATGTTTGTTTGATTAGAATTTGGTTCATTATTCATTTTCAGCTTGTCCTGTTTTTGATTTGTATTTTTACACAAATTTATAATTATGCAAGGAAATTTTTGATGATTACTTTAATATTATTTATTGTGAGATTTGAGTTTTGGAAGGAATCTTGAATGCAACGGTTGTCAGTAAAAGCTGTTTTGTGGCTTAAAGGTATAAACAACGGCTTAATTTTAGGATTTCGAGAAATGAGATAGTGCAAAACAACTGATGAAAATCCTCCGTTTGATATGTTGTCCTCTAGGGTTATGATGAGATTTTTTGAGTTGTTTATGCTGTCTAAAAATGTATGATCTAATGGTTTTACACAGCGGGCATTTATTATATTGGCGTTTAGGTTTTGGTTTGTAACAAGCTCAATTAGTCTTGATCCGCAAGCTAGGATATAGATGTTTGATACTGATTTTTGCAGGATTTCCCATTTTATATAGTCGTCATTCGGGCGACCGAGGGCGGTCGTCCCTACGGTATTTGTGTCATCCAGCTTTTTTATTTTGTCATCCTGAGGCGAAGCCGAAGGATCTAGCCTTAAAGCAAAATCCGCTTCGCTAGATCCTTCGGCTTCGCACTTCGTGCTTCGCTCAGGATGACAAATAGTGGTGGATGTGCCACGCTCAGAATGACAAGCAGTAATGTTAGTCTTAGACTTAGGATGATTATTGTTACTATACTTCTCTACAAAATACCCCTTAGGATACCTAATCGCAACAGGAGTCCCTAACCTAAAAGCAAATCCAAGCATCCCTTTTAACTCTGCGCCGTCTTTAGGGGTAAGCACTGTCAAATTAGGGATTGTATTAAGATAACTCAGATCATAAATTCCTTGATGCGTAACCCCGTCGCTCCCGGTTATCCCAGCCCTATCAATAGCAAAAACTACTCCCAAATTATTCAAACACACATCATGCAAAATCTGGTCAAACGCCCGCTGTAAAAAAGTAGAATACACGCAAAAAATGGGTTTTAGACCACCTTTAGCCAGCCCGGCACAAAGCGTAGTAGCATGCTGCTCGGCAATAGACACATCATAATATTTATCAGGGTGCTTATCAGCAAATTTGTCAAGTCCCGTCCCCGTGGGCATCGCCGCCGTGATCGCCACAATACAATCGTCCTTATCAGCCAACTCAATCAATTCATCAGCCAAATCTTGTGAAAAAGACTTCTCTGCTCTTACATTCTCACTAGAATGAGATCCTTCGGCTTCGTACTTCGTGCTTCGCTCAGGATGACAAGCGGGAGTATTGAAATGGCAAGTAGCGGTATTCTGATGACAAACAGGTGTATAATGAGAATCTTTTCCCTCACTTTGTCCTAAGCCATAATGACAAGAATGCGCAACAGGATGGCAGACCGCAGGACCAAGTCCGTGATATTTATCAGGCTCGTTTTCTGCCTCTGTCATGCCTTTACCTTTTTGCGTAATTACATGAATAATCACAGGCTTATCATCCGTTATAGACTTATTCGCCACTTTATCAAACACTTGGCACAGTTCCCTAATATTATGCCCGTCAAACGGTCCGTAATAAGTAACCCCAAAATTCTCAAACAGCCTATTCTTCATAAACAAACTCTTAAACCTTGCCTTAACGGTATCCAAATTTTTATCAGAATGTTTTTCAATCTGAAAAACCGAAAAAGTCTTTCTGACATTCTGTCTAAACTTACTAAAACGACGGCTCAACCGCAATTTAGCAAAATATTTGCTCATTCCGCCCACATTTTTAGAAATTGACATCTTATTGTCATTAAGTACTATAATTAATCGAGACTTATTTTCGCCTATATCGTTAAGCGCTTCATAAATCATGCCGCCTGTAAAAGCCCCGTCACCGATTATGGAAACAATGTGGTGGTTTTGCTTTAATTTATCCCTTGCCCTTGCCAAGCCTAAAGCTAAAGATAATGAATTACTGCTGTGCCCTGAAGTAAAGTGGTCATGATCCGATTCTTTAATTGAAGGAAACCCTGACGCTCCTTGATTTGTCCTTAGACGCTTTAAAGTCTCATATCTGCCGGTAATCAGCTTATGCGTATAAGCTTGATGCCCGACATCAAATATAAATTTATCATTTGGAGAGTTGAATACAGAGTGCAGTGCGATAGTTAATTCTACCGCCCCTAAATTTGATGATAAATGCCCGCCGTTTTTATGTGTAGCTTCAACGATAAAAGAGCGCACATCTTGAGCATATTTCTCAAGTTCTGCTGCTGATAAATTTTTTAAGTCCTGAGGAGTTTTTATTTTTTGAATCAACATTTTTTCTAAGGCGCGATTCCTATGACATTTTAATTATGGTCTTTATCTCACTTTATCACAGTTTCTCAGCCAAAGCCGCAAGCAACGGAAAATCATATTTTTCAATAGCTTGGATTGACTTTCTTTTGAGTTCATAAAACATTTTTTTAGCTTTTTCTACTCCGAACCTAGCCGCATAGCCTTTTGGATTCAAATCATCCAAATCATCCTTTAATTGAAAAGCCAAACCATAATTCAAAGCAAAATTTTCTAAATCCGCCAGAATAGGATTTGTTGAAACAAAACTATCACTCTCAATCAATCCTAATACTCCGCCAATATATGCAGCAGACTTAAAAAGTGCGGCAGTTTTATGCGTAAAAATTTTAATCAAAGTATTCTCGTCAAAATAATCCAACTCAAATTCCATAGATTGCCCGGAAATTAAACCGCTTGCACCGGTAAGCGCATAAAAATAATCACCGGCATGAATAAGACCGGGTTTAAGTTTGACGGCTTTAATAAAAGCTTGAAATGATGCATTTAAAAGTGCATCTCCCGCCAAGACAGCAGTCGTCTCACCAAATTTAATATGCGTAGTAGGTTTGCCTCTTCTCATAATGTCATCGTCCATACAAGGCAAATCATCATGAATTAATGTATAACAATGAAGAGTTTCAATAGCAAAAGCCAAATATTTTGCTTCCTCATTAAGCAACTTCTTTTTGCCCACATCAAGATAGCTTGCTAAAAGCATAACAGGTCTAAGCCGTTTGCCTCCCTCTAAAAGACTATATTCCATCGCTTCCGTCAGTTTTTTTGATGACGAAGGAGCAATTTCAGTCAATATATCTGCAAGACAAACATTAACCGCGTCAATCAATTTTTCAAGTTTCATTTGCATAATCTCCTTTTATTCTTCAAGTAAAAAATCAACCTCTTGCTTGATTTGTGAAATTTTTGCCTTTGCCTTATTAAGGTATTCTATGCATTCTCTCGTCAATATCAAACTTCTTTCAAAAAGAGAAATCCCTTCTTCAATAGAAATTCCGCTAGATAGTTTTTGATTGATTTGCTCTAGTTCTTGCAATTTTTTTTCAAATTCCATGATTTTACCTCGTTTTTATGTTTTAAATAATAACACTTTTATTTTTTTATAATTTTCTCAATCTTTGCAGATAATTTTCCGTCAGAAACAAAAACATCAACATTGTCACCTGCCTTTAATTGCTTAGCAGAAGTAATATTTTTACCGTCTTTAGTAATTTTAGAATAGCCTTCAGTAAGTAATTTTAACGGATTAGCCGCTTCAACTTTAGCAACCAGCACCTTAAATAATGACTCTTTTTTATTAAGACTGCTTTCTAGTTGATAAGAAATTTGCCTATAAAGCAATTTTTTTTTAAATGAATGAACAATTGACTGCACATAATCAGAGCTGATTTTAGTTTGTTTTGTGAGTGACCTGTATTTATTACCTATTATATTAGCAATTTTTTGCGCATTATCCAGTGATAAATTGATGAATTGGTTTAGCGTAGCACTGTTGTTAGTTGCAATTATTTCTGCCGCCATACTTGGAGTACCAGCCCTTATGTCTGCCGCAAAGTCAGATAAAGTATAATCAGTCTCATGTCCTATCGCCGAAATCACTACAACCTTGCTTGCATGAATGTTTCTAGCCAATCCTTCATTATTAAATTCACTCAAATCCAGCACACTGCCGCCGCCTCTTGCTATAACTATTACATCAAACAAGGGCGTTATGTGTGACAGTGTATCACTAATATGCTTACCCGCACCGCTTCCTTGCACTTTTACGCTAAAAATTTCAACCTCAATAAACTTATCCAACCTATTCACAACCGACATAAAGTCATGCAACACAGCTCCTTCACCGCTAGTAATAAGCGCCACCCTCCTTACAAATTTAGGCAACACCCGTTTATTAGAAAAAATCCCTTCTTTTTCTAATTTCTCTCTCAACTCTCTCTGCTTAGCCAACAACAACCCCTCGCCGCTTAACACAACACTCTTTGCAATAAACGACACTTTTCCGCTTTTAGCATAAAATTCTACACGCCCGTGCAATACTACCCTTGCCCCTGCAGCCACTCCGACAACTCCGTTAAAGCAAACACAATTTATTGCGCTATCCTCATCCTTTAGCATAATGTAAGTTGCACTTCCAACTGTTTTAATTTCTACTGCTTCCCCTTCTACACTTAGATTGTGCAAAATAAGTTCGTCCTCAAAAACGCCCTTAATATACTTGTTCAATTGTGACACTGTCAATTTTTTCTGCATTTTTTAGCCTGCTGTTTTTCTTAATCCATAGAATACATTTGAGCAGCCTTCAGCACATTTTTTAAAAGCATTGCAATAGTCATGAGTCCAACCCCGCCCGGCACAGGCGTGATAAATCCTGCCCTTTTCACACAAGAATCAAACTCTACATCTCCGTACAGCGTCCCATTTTCACGATTCATACCCACATCAATCACAACTGCCCCCTCTTTTATCATATCGCCTTTAATCAAATGCTTACGCCCCGCAGCCACCACCAAAATATCAGCAAGCTTAGTAAAGCGGGATAACTTAGGCGTATGTGAATGACACATAATAACCGTGGCATTTTGCTCTAAAAGCATAAGTGCAACAGGTTTACCAACAATATTGCTTCTCCCAACCACGACAGCCTCTTTGCCTGCAATAGTTATCCCTGCTTCCTTAATCAATTCAATAACTCCGCTTGGAGTACACGCATTAAGCGCTGGGTTGCCAAGCATTAAATTGCCTGCATTTACCGCCAAAAACCCGTCAGCATCTTTCTTAAAAGAAATCTTGCTCAGTACATTATTTTGCACAATATGAGGCGGCAACGGCAATTGAACCAAAATTCCATCCACATTTTTATCATTATTGAGACAAGCAATAACATCAATCAGTTCTTGCTCACTTACAGATTCATCAAAATAATACTCAAATGATTCAATACCAACTTCATGACAAGCAGAGATTTTATTTTTGACATACACTGCACTTGCCGCGTCATTGCCCGCCAAAATTACAGCCAAACCGACGCGTCTGCCATTTTTTCTATGAAAAATTGCCGCCTCATTTTCAAGTGTATTCATGATTTTTTTGGACAACGCTTTTCCGTCAAGAATTTTTGCACTCATTTAATAAATTTTCCTTATCTTTAATTATTGATGATAGTATACCGTTTATAAATTTTGAACTGTTATCCCCGGAGTATTTTTTTGCCAACAACACAGCTTCATTTGCAGCAATCTTATAAGACAACTCTTCATCAAACAATATTTCATAGACCGCCACAATCAATATAGCTAAATCCACTTTATAAAGCCTCTCAACCTTGTATTCGTTTGCATAATTATTGATGATGCTATTTATAAATTCACCTTTTTTGAGGGACGAAGTATAGTTTAGAGATGTTTCATCATAAATCAATCTTGCTCTTGATAAATTCTCTTCATCCAACACCTCAGTGAGCATTAAAAATGTATTCTCATTATCTTCGTTATTGTTTACTGCTCTTTCAAAAATCAGCTTAAAAATAATTTCTCTGGCATCTTGATTTGAGACCTTTCCCAAAATGTTTTTTCTGCAATGACTATTGTCATACCAAGTACATTCATTACAAATATCCGCCATTATTGAAGGAGTAATTTTCTCTTTAATTTGTGTAATTAATTCATGATAATTATACTGTTTTTGCACCAGACTAAAGTATTTAATAATTTTATCGTCCTTTATCTTTACACCTGAACCCGTTGCACACAAATTATTCGTCAACAAGTGCGGACACTTAAAACAAATATCATCATTTGAAAAGACAAGATTAATTATAGAGTTCTTATCAGAAAGAACCTCTTTTATAGCCGTCATATTCTCTATAAAATCATCAGAATAACCCTTTCCGCTAAAGCCTTGCAAGCATAAAAGATGATGGGGTCTTAATTTAATCGGTCTCTCATTATTCATAATCTACACCTTAGATTTATCGTTTTGTTCATTAAAAACAACGCCCAAAATGTTTACATTTATTGCGCCGATTTTAAATGCTGACATAGATTCAACATTGCGTTTAATGTTTTCTTGCACACGATAGGCCACTTCGGCACAACTGATGTCATTTATGACATGGATATATACATCCACATCTACACTCAGTCCGTTAAATTCTGTCCTAAAACCGCGCCCATGAAGAATTGCAACCCCCGCAATTTCCTTTGCTGCAAGCACGATGATTGAATTGATAACCTTTCTTCCATAGACTGTATTGCCCGACTTATTATCTATTGCTTTATAAGGCATGGTTGATTCTCTCCTATCCCATAAATAAAACACAATAAGAAGTGTTTTTTGAATCATACCACAAAAAAAATTAAAACACAATTATTTTAACGAGGTATAACAAAAAACCCGCCTAATTTTTAAGGCAGGTTTTATTGTCGTCCAAAAGCTCTTTTGCTATATTCAGAGCAAACTGCGCATCTAGCATGAAGATTACCCAATTAAATCTTTATTCAATCTCCATTATCCTGATATTAGACGGTGTTCGGTCAGTATTTGTGGTTATTATGCTCACAATCTTTGCCACCTGTATATCAGTCAAATCATTTGACCTTAGGATTACTGTAATAAAATGACCGCTTGATGTAACCAACACCTCACTAAATCCCAGCGCCCTGATGTTGTCTTCCAGCATACCTTCCATTATCATCGCGTTGGTAATCTCAAGCATTTGAGCCTCGGCCGCCGCTCTGCCCTCGCCTCCGCCTTGAATGACAACCTGAAGCCACATTTTAGTCTCTTGTCTTAGTGCCAAATTATCAGCTCTGACCATCTCGAAATAGTTACGGTTAACAATTCCGCCGACATCCCGATCCCGATCTGAAGTTTGATTAAGCACTATGTTAAGCACCCCTGTGATTACCAACAGCGCCACCATTCCTGCTAAAACAAAAATCTTTTTCTTTTTGCCCATGAAAATAAATCCTCCGATTTTTTTAGAGCCATAGGCTCTTGAGTTCTATATAATATTTTTATTCAACAACAAAGAGAATTATTACTGTAATTGCAATAAAAATAACAAAAGATTTTGACTTGCTTTTTTTAAAAAAAAAGTCAAGCGAACACTATCTACCCATCGGAAAAACCAAAATAAACTCAGGCTCTAGGGTCAATAATACTGATAGTGTTCTTATTATATTCAGCTGCAGTCTTGTGTTTTCACCTCCCTCAACCACTACAACCACCCCTAAGGCACGCGGATAAATCTCTTGGATAACAATAGGTCTTGACGATCCGCCCACAGTAATAATGACAGGCGATGAAGACGAAGAATTTGCACTTTCGTTGACAGTTTGAGCCAGTATTAATTCTACACTGGACTCCCAATTAATAACTACGCGAGTTTCACCCGCCCCGTCCATTCTTGAAATTAATTGCACAATTTCAGCTTGCATACGCCTTGTATAATTACTATAAAACAAACCTTGAAAATCATCTTCGCCGCCCCTATTGCTGCCGCTTCCGAAAGATAATCCGCCGCCTCCTCCGAAACTGGTAAAATAAATAATAAGCATAATTCCTACCGCTATAGCAGCAATAATAATCTCAATATGTTTGACTGATTTAAGCCTTTTAAAAATGCCGGCTTTTTTCTCTTTTCCGGCTTTTTTTTCAGTTTTCTCTTCCATTTGCACCCCCAAAATAATATTATGCGTGATAGAACATATGAATTTTAATCAATAACCAACACTTGGCTCCTCTCAATATTTAAAAACTCCGCCGCCATTGTTCTAGCTCTCTCTATTCTATTAATATTCGTAATTGCAGAATCTAGCACTAAATTTGATAAATCTACCGTCGCAAAAGACACTCTGACATTGACATCAATGTTGGCCGTAATCTCCACCCTTACATTATTCCATCCTTCATTTGAAAATGCTTGCTCTACCCCTCTTTCTAAACCCCTAACCTTCATTGAATTAGCAAATTCTAAAAATCTCTCATCCAGTTCTATATTCCCAAATTCCGCCTCACAACTTTGCATACTTGAGAGCAATACAGGAATTGGTGAAATTATCATTAGTACGACCAAAGCCGCCAGCACACTCCTTATCTGCTTGCCCATTTTTTTTTCAGCCAAAAAAATATCCAGCATGGTCCCGATGATTACTATACCTAAAATACTTAATATCCACGATGTAAAAACTCTCAATACTTATTCTCCTTGCATCTATTAGATATAACATTGTGCTATATCACGCATAGTACTTTTATATGTTGAATTATATCAACATATTTCCCGTATTTATTGTCAGCATTAAAAATAAAAAATATAAAAACGCTATTCCTAAAATAATGGCCAAAAGTGATTTTAAACTTTTTGACACTCCGGTCAAAATATTAGACACTCCCTTTAACTCAAACGGCTCTACAACAGCGCCAAGCAGCGACAACGATAAAGATAATACCAACAAGTTGACAACTAAAGGAGCAATAGTTACCAGCAATAATATAATAGCAGTAAAACCAACAGCATTTTTGACAATGGTACTGCCGGCCATAACTAAACTCATACCTTCTGATAGATAACCACCGATTATGGGGACATAATTATTTATAGCAAAACGGGCTGTCCGCAATGAAATGGTGTCTCTAACCGAAGCAGTTATTCCCCTGACGGATAAAAATGCTATGAAAACAAAAAAGGCGGTACCCATTACCCATTTAAGCGCGCTTGTGAAAAAAGCCGATAATTTTTTTAGGCGCACCGTATCGGAGAGGTTGCCTACAATGTCAAAGACAACGGAAAGAATGAATACCGGAAGAGCTATTAGTACAATTATACTGGTAAGAATTTGACCTAAGATTGCGACAGCCGGGGTATAGGAGGCAGCTGTACTTACAGCTCCGCTTGCTGCCATCATAGTCAAAATCAAAGGAAATACTACATTAATTTGATCAGTTAAATTATTAACAACATTTGCGGCGGAGGAAATTATGGAGAAAATTTGAGTAAATAAAATTACAGATATTAATGATACACACGCAAACTTGACGATATTTTCTACCGATTCGCTTGAGAAACCACCTTTAATACTGCTAATAATTGAAAACGCCGCGCATATTCCTAATATTGCAAGTATAAATGGCAGCATCCTTGTTAAATTGAAGAAAAAAATACTTATTAGAAAGCCGAAAATTGAATTAAAATCACCTATATCCTCACCGGCAATAATGGCTCTAATGGTATCCATGAAGTTTCTGTTTGCAAAAACATCTAACCCAGACCCATCCAAATCATTAAATAAATCATTTAATTCGCCGTTATTTATATTATTTAATATATCTTCAATGTTTTGATTGACAGTATCCTGAGGCTGGCTTGTCGCCGCCTCAATATGGCTTGTCCTGGCAGAAGCAACAACAAAACCCTCTATAGTCTGCACAAAATAAAAGGCGAACAAGAGAAGAATTATAATTAAAATTAATTTTTTGGCATCTCTTATTCTTTTCATTTTCTTTTCATTTTTTCATTTAAGTGAAATAGTGAGAATTATACACTTGACAGTAAATCACTTATAACATTAAACAATGATAAAATTATAGGAAGCGACAACATCACAATCAACACTCTCCCTCCAAGCGTAACCTTATCCGCCAAACTCTTACTCCCTGCTTCTTCAATTATTCCTGCCGAAAACTCCGCTATATATCCCACCCCAACAATCCTTATAATTAATGATAATATATTATTGGGGATACTTGCTCTTTCACTTAAATCCCTGATTACTACAAAAATATTAGTTAAATGACCAATCAACATCAAAAGTATAATTATGCCGCCTATTATGCCGATAAGCATCCCAATCTCACTTTTTGTATCCTTTAATATCAGAACACAAAAAGCAGTTATTATCCCTACAGCGGCAATTTGGAATATCTCCATATCGTTGCACCCAAACCTAAAATAAACCAAAAACTCGTTGTAACGACTCAAACAGACTCGCCAACATATCTACAACCATCAATAAAACTATCACCAGTCCGGCCAATGTTGTGATAGTAGCGATTTCTTCTTTATCCACTTTTTTTAGGACTATATTGACAATTGCAGTTATTATACCCACCGCCGCAATCCTAAATATTAATGTAATATCCATTATTCCTCCTTTTCCTAAAGTAACATTATCCCTATCAACAATCCTCCTAAAACACCAAGTTTTATATATGCTCTGCCATAGCTTTTATTCCTTTTTACCGCCGCTTCAAGCATTTGATTAAATAACATTCTCTTTGAATTTAATTCATTTATTTGTGTTTCATAATCCAATGTCCCCAATCTGATAAAAAAATCTTTGACAATTTCAGCTTCTCTTTTTGTCAACACTGTATTAGAAAATTTAAAATCTGCTCCGTTAGTAAACTCTAAATACTCATAAATATTTTTTTTGAAATGGATACTTTTTGTATCAAAAGATGAGATTATTTTTGCTGAAGGGTCTTGAAGATATGATATATCGCTAATCAACCTATCAGTCAGATTAAGCAAATCGGAAAAATATTTTTCACGGTTTTTTGTTTTATTTGATAAAAACAACCCCACCATAAGACCGCCTATAACAGATAAAAAAACCATAAAAAGTCTTGTGGTCATGCTCATGCTAACACCCTCAATTCTTCATCTAAAACTGCCTCATATGTTCCCGCCCCGTTTTTATTTGATAAAATTATGTAGCGCCCAAATATTTTTTGCTTCAAAGCATCCTCAAATTCCTCTTTTGATTTTATATCATCTATTGAATTTGCATGGACGCTGGCGATAATGTTTACGCCGCATTTTGATGTATAAATTGCCGATTTTATATCATCAATATTTGCTAATTCATCTGTTATTATATAGTCCGGTCTTAGTGAACGGACGCCAAAACTGAATGCATAGTTTTTTTGTCCGTTATTTATTATGTCAGTGTTATCACCTATATCCAAACGGGGTATTCCGTCAAGGCAAGCGGCTATCTCGTTTCGTTCATCCACCAAAAGTGTGTTGTTTCCTGCATTTGAAATTTGCCTTGTCAAGTCTCTTAAAAGTGTAGTTTTACCTGCCCCCGGCGGAGAAATAATAAGAGTATTTTTATTTTTTGAGTTTTGTATTGCTTTGAAGGCTTTATTGGCACATCCATGTATTTCATGCGGTATTCTTATTACTAATGATGTGAAATTTTTCTGAGCCTTTACTACATCGCCGTCATAGACCACCTCACCTGCCACTCCTATTCTTATTCCGCCTTGAATTGTGATATAACCGCAGGATAACTGGCTATTAAACGCATAGATTGAAAACTCTGCCGCTCTGAGGATTATTTGAGCAATGTCTCGTGATGATACGATAATTTTTGAATTGTTTTGCGGATTTAATATAGGGGTAAATTTGTTTTTATATAAAATAAAAGCGGGCTTGCTTCCTCTTATTCTTATTTCTTGCAAATGCGCAATGTCTAATTTATGTAAAGCAGACAATAAACCACACGGCAAAAACCTCAGCTTGTCCAATACATTGTTTTCATTTTTTGACACAACTTGTACCATACATTATTGTATTATGGACAAGTCCTAAAAATGACAAAAAACTGTTCAACTAAGAACAGTTTTTGATACTATGCTTTATACTTTTTCTATACGGATTCTATCCTAAATTTACCTGTAGGCTGAAATGAATTAGGCAACGCAACAATTTAGAACTAACCAACCTCCGTCATTGCTCCAATTCATCTAACACCACTACTGATTTAATAAGAGAAATCCTAGCCTCTATTATTTAGCTCGTTCCATGTATGTCCCCGTCCTCGTATCCACCCTAATCTTCTCACCTTGATTAACAAACAGCGGAATTTGAATACTCGTCCCCGTCTCTAAGGTCGCCGGTTTAGTCCCTGCTCTCGCCGTATCACCCTGCACTCCCGGCTCAGTAAAAGTAATCTCAAGTTCAACAAAATTGGGTGCGTCCACACTAAATGCTGCACCTTTATAAAATGCCACTTGCACCATCATCTCTTCTTTGACAAATTTAAGTGCTTCTTCGCACACATCAAAACCTAACGGTATTATTTCATAACTGTCCATGTCCATAAAATAATACAGTCCGTCACTATTATACGAATACTGCATATCTTTTCTTTCAATATGCGCTTGCGGATATTTGTCGCTTGGGTTGAAAGTTTGCTCTAAAACTTGACCCGTAATAACATTTTTCATTTTGACTCTGACAAAGGCAGCTCCTTTGCCCGGCTTGACATGCTGAAAATCTATGACGACAAATACCTTGCCGTCAATTTCAATAGTGTTGCCTTTTCTAAAATCTCCTGCTGCTATCATGTTTGTTGTTCTCCTTTGTCACTTTTTTGAAAAAAGTAACCAAAAAACTTTAAATATCTTGTGTAATTTGTAATGATTGTGCGTAGTAGAAATGTTTTTGTGTAGCGGTAATTGTAATCTGCAATAGAAAGTATCAGTAGCAATAAATTCTAGCAAATGTAATTGTCATCCCGAGCGTAGCCGAGGGATCTTATGCTGAGGAACAGGAAATCCACTATTCTACCGAAGGAGATTCCTAGTCTTCGCTTTAGTATAGTAATGAAATTTCATCATTCTAGCAATGGCAATTGCTCAGTCATAGTTTTATTTTTATGCTCTAGAAACAACTCATCTAAGACAGGGATTACTAATAGCAAATTCTTTATGTTTTGTATTTTTATTGGCTTGCTATCTTTGATATTGATAATCAAAATTCCTTCAGGTTTGTCGGCTCGTCCTTTTGTGCCTATATTGATTATGCTTTCAAAAGATATTTTAACCACTTTTCTTCTTGTTTTATTATAAATCAACTGAATACCATCATATTCAAGTAGATTAGTTGGGGTAATAGAAAGGCGAACAATTATTGATAGAACCGCAAGCAAAAGACAAGATGACATGATGATAGACATAATAAATATAAGCTGATTCAATCTAAATGGAGGATTAAATACATACCGATTTAAAAAACCACCGCCCAAAGTAATCGGTATAAATATTACGAAAAATATTAAAGTCTTCACCATAAAATTACTTTTAACTGCAATTATACTTGCTTGAATATAGCGAGGTGATTTTGAACTATTCAATTCATGTTTGTTCTCCATATTTGCTCTCATAACAATTATTACAAACTCTTGTCCATATTTGTCAAGTTCAGTGCCTGCCCGTCTTCTTGAATTACTATCATGTCTTCTATTCTCACTCCGCCGATGCCGTCTATGTATAGACCTGGCTCTACTGTGATTACCATATTAGGCTTTAGGATGTCTTGTGAGGTGGCGGCTACTCTTGTGCTTTCATGCACATCAATGCCGATGCCGTGCCCTAATGAATGCCCAAACTCCTTTTCATAGCCGTTTGCCTTGAAAAATTCGCGTGCGATTATATCTGCCTCGTGTCCTGTCATGCCTGCCCTAATATTCTTTAGGCACATATTTTGAGCCTCTAAGACCAAAGCATGAAGCTCTTTCAATTGACCAGACACATCTCCAATAGAAAAAGTTCTTGTCATATCGCTGCAATACCCGTTTAACTTTGCTCCCATATCAATCAAAATAATATCATTTTTTACCAAACGCCTATCCCCTGTTTTATGGTGAGGCAGCGCCGAATTCTCTCCAAACGCAACAATAATATCAAACGACGCTCCGCTTGCACCTAAATATTGCATTTCATACAACAATTCCGCCGCAACCTCTCTTTCACTTATCCCTGCCTTAATATTTGAAGTAACCTTTGAAAAAGCCTTTTGAGCAATAACTTGAGCCGCTGCCATTTTGGTAATCTCGTCCTCAGTTTTGATAGCCCGCACTGTTGCAATATCAACAAAACTAGAGACTAGCCTCATCTTTGCATCCCCCACTTTAATAGCACTTTTAATTTTATTAAACATATCAACCGAAAGAGTATTTTCCTCAATGCCGATATTTCTCACTTTCAGTCTTTTCAATTCATCTATAACTAAAGGCAAATAATTGCCAGTAATCTGAATCACTTTCCAATCAGTTAGCGTTTTTTTAGCCGCATCAATGTATCTAAAATCGGTGAAAAAAATCTTTTCAGTCTTAGTTAAAATGACACATCCGTTGGACGCGTCAAATTTAGTAAAATAAAACCTATTCGACACATTAAATAATACATAAGCGTCAATTTTTTTAAACATAACAAAAAACTCCATAACAATTTTATACATCATTATAGCATATAGACTGTCTATTTCAAAACGATTTTTAATAAAAAAATGACTACTCATTAAATTTTTAGTAATCATTTTACTTGATGCAATATTTGTTTGATTTTTGCCGCATCCTCTGCCATTGTACCTTTGGACTCGCAGATTATAACGGGCGCTAGGTTGTATTTATGGATAATATGAGCAAGCGGATAAAATTCAGGACCATATTCAGTGTCGTCAAAAGTCAAATGCCTTATTTCTCCGCTTGAACCGTACATTATTTTAGAAAAATGAATGTGAATATTTTTTGCCCTTTCCTCCCCCAATTCTTCAATTGTTTTTATTATCAATTTTTCATAATCTCCGGCCGCTTTCAAACTACCCTTAGTAATAGAGTTTATGTGTCCAAAATCAATGCAAGCCGTGGCTTTTTTATGAGACTTTGTTAGTGCTAAAACTTCATCCAATGTCCCAAGCTGCCCCTGCTTTCCTAATGTTTCTAAACACAACAAATAATCCGCATCCTTATCCACGGTCTCATCCAAATAAAACATCAATTTTTCAAAATTTTTAGCCGCATTATCAAAAGCAGCCTCTCTAGTTTGTTTGGTTAATGAACCGGGATGCACAACTACCCGCTTCGCCCCCATCTTATTAGCAATTTTAATACTCTCTAAAATATAACCAAAAGTTTTCTCAATCTTCTCAGAATCACTGCTTGCCAAATTTGTATAATACGGAGCATGAACAGACAGTTGGATATCGGCTTGACAAAATGCAACTCTGATTTTTTCAGCCATCTCATCCGTCATGTTTATTCCGCGTCCAAACGAGTATTCATAGGCGTTTAAACCAAACCCATGCAAAAACTCAGGCGCTTGAAAGGTACTTTTATAGCCTGCCTCATAAAAAGATATGCTGTTTCCGCTTGGACCGATTCTTATATTTCGTCTTTCAGTCATGATTTTATTGCACTGATACTCGCCGCTCAACATCACTATGCTCCTCACAATGACGATACAAATAGGCTATATCTTTATATTTTTAGAAATATCCTTTGAAATCTGCTCTTTTAATTGCGCCGCACTGTCAAATTTCATCAATTCTCTGACATACGATAATAGTTCAATTTTAATTGTTTTAGAATACAAATTATAAACATTCCCGTCAATAATAAAAGTCTCAATTGTTGTTACATTATCCTCAAAAGTCGGCTTATTTCCAACACTGGTCAATGAGGGATATATTTTCCCGTCAATCGTAGTCCTGGATTTATACACCCCAAACGCAGGCATAAACTTGTCTTGAGGTTTGATATTGGCGGTAGGATAACCAAGCGCCGTCCCCCGCCCCCGTCCTCTAGTAACTCGCCCCTCAATAAAATAAGGGTTGCACAAAAAATTATTGACTGTTTTTATATCGCCTTTAGACAAAGCATCCTTAATCGTGGTAGTGGATACCAACTGTCCGCCTACTTTGATTGGATTAAAAATCTTAACAGAAACATTTTTATTTTTGGCAAACTCCTTCAAAAATTCAACATCGCCTTCACCGTTTTGTCCGAAACGATAATCAAATCCGCACGCCAGATATCGAATGTCAAAAGTAGAAAAAAGCATCTGTAAAAAAGCAAGTGCCGTCATGCTTTTTAGGGTGTCGTCAAAGCGGTATGGAATTAGATAGTTTACCTCCAATTCAGAAAGCAGATTTTTCCTGTCAGAAAATGAATAAATAGGAAGTCGTTTGTCAGGCAAATTATTTGAAAAGGTCAAGACGGCACTTTTTAGGGAGTTTTGCTTAGCAAAATCAACAACAGACGAAATGATTTTCCTGTGTGCAAAATGAATGCAGTCAAAGTAGCCAAGAGCAAGTGCAATGGGTTTTGTGATGGAGTTTAATTCTTTCATGCTTTTAAATATGTCTTTAACTTAAAATATCCGTCAAAATGTAAAGCAATACCGTATAAAATATTGTCGCAATATACTAAAAATTCTTGATCTTCTGGTATTGAATTTAGGGCAGAAACTGCAATAGTCATGCCGTTGTCAAGCTGTTTTTTGTGCGAAACAGACAAATCATATCGTCTAAGATTTGATAGTGCATTATCCAAATTCTCAATAGCTGTTTCTTTTTTTTGTTCTAATTCATCTAGTGTAATAGAGTCTTTTATCAAATACTTTCCCGACCTCAATCTAGAAATTGATGTCATAGTGGCAAGTGAATTACAACTATGTGCAATATCACGGCAAATGCTTCTGATATATGTGCCTGATGAGCAGTGAATTAAGAATCTATAGACAGGCGGAGTTGCGCAAATAATTTTTATATCAAAAACCTCAACTTCTGATGGTTTAAGAATAACCTCCTTGCCTTCTCGTGCTAATTTATACGCCCTTATTCCATCTATATTTTTTGCACTATAATTTGGCGGCAGTTGCTGAATTTTCCCCAAAAATAATTGGATTTTAGAGTTCAATTCATCTATTGATGGAATTTTTTTGCAAATATTGATAATCTTTCCGTCGCCGTCAAGCGTATCTGTTTCATAGCCAAAACAAAAATCAGCCTCATAAATCTTGTCTTTTTTAAGCATGCAGTCAAATAGTTTTGTTCCTTTGCCGATACCAATCAATAAAACACCTTCACCTTGCGGGTCAAGTGTCCCCATATGCCCCACTGTTTTTGTACCCAGGATTTTTTTAACTTTTGATACTACGGCAGCACTTGTAATACCTTTGGGTTTATTGATGTTTAATATTCCGTTCATGAAAGTTGAAATTCAAAAAAGCAAGTGCGTCGCTTCTTGCAGTCATTTATTAGTATTTAAAACAAATCCGTCAAAGATTTTTTTACCTTGTCAATAACATCTTCTTTTTTACCAAAAACCATGCACCCAGACGCGTGCTTATGCCCGCCGCCGCCAAAAACCATTGCCGCTTCATTTACATTTTTGCCCCTAGACCTAAAACCAACTTTATACTTATCTTTGCCAAACTCACAAATATATGCACCAACCTCTACAGTCCCAACCCTCATTATATAGCCAATCAACCCCTCTGTATCAAAAATTCCGCATCCGCATTCATCCAAATCCTCTTGTGAAATAAACATTATGCCCACAGTATCATCATTGAAGTACCTCGCCGAACCAACAACTTTAGCCAGTAATTTATTTTGATTGATGGTATAAGATTTGTATAATCCGCCTACAATCTTTTGATAATCTACATCAAACAATTGCAACTTTGCCACTAATTCAAAAACCTCTTTTCTAACACTGGAGTGTATAAAATGCCCTGTATCAGTAGACAACCCTACTAACAAACTCTCAGCAATTTGCTTATCCACCAAACCATCATCGAGCATCAGTTTAGCCATAATTTCACAAGTTGCCGCAGCTATATTTTCTACGATGTTAATTTTTGCAAACAAAGGATTTCCCGGATGGTGGTCAATATTGACACTCACTTTGGCTTTTTTGAAAGTGTCATAAAATTTCCCCAATCTGTCAGTTGCTCCGCAGTCCACTGCTATTGCTGTGTCATAATATGTTTGAGTTGTTATATTCACATTTGAGAAGCCGTCCATAAAAGAGTATGCCAACGGCAATTGATCACTGTCACACACAAAATCACATGGGATTGATAAATTCTTACACGCAAAATAAATGGCCAAACCCGCCCCCAAGCAATCACCGTCGGGACGAACATGCCCAATGACAAGGACACTTTCAGCTTTTATAAGTATGTCTTTTAGGGAATTAATTTTCACCGCTGTCAGTTTTAATTTCCTCTAAAATTTGGTTAATTTTTTCGCTGTATTTAAGTGATTTGTCTAAAATAAAAATCAAATCAGGCGTAGTACGCATATCCCTCATCATTTGAGACACTTCTCTTTTGATAAAACCCGCACTTGAGCGTATTGCATCAATTGTTGCCTCATCATTATCAGATGATATTGACAGTGTAACTTTTGCAGTTTTCAAGTCTTTGGCTGTATCTACCGCCAATACACTTACAAGCCCGTCAATTCTAGGGTTTTTTAGCTTGTTTCTAATTATCTCTGAAATATTTTTTTGCATTTCAGAGTTGATGCGTCCAAGTCTTATGCTCATTGTTGCTCCTTTTATTAATGCATAATTCATAATGAACTATAAATTATACCGGTATTACTTCCATCGTATAACATTCAATCTCATCATCTAACTTAATAACTGTACAATCACTCACACTTATACCGCATTCAAAATTATTTGATACTTCTTTTACATCTTCCTTAAAGCGTTTCAATCCGTTGATTACACCTTCATGCACAACCTCTCCGCCTCTGTACACTCTTGCTTTATGACCTCTGATAATTTTGCCGTTAATGACATACGACCCTGCAATTGCACCCGAACCTGTTATCTTAAACACATTCCTAACCTGCGCCCTGCCTTCAATAACCTCTTTATATTTAGGAGCAATCATACCCTTAATTGCTCTCTCTACATCATCAATCGCTTCATAAATAATATCATAAGTCCTAATCTCAATCCCCTCTTTCTCTGACAACTTCTTGCATTCATTATTAGGTTTAATATTAAACCCGATAATCAAAGCTTGCGAAACTCCTGCAAGCATAATATCCGATTGACTTATCGTGCCGACACCCGCATGAATCACACGCACCTTAACTTCTGCATTAGACAGTTTTGACAATGATTGTTTAAGAGCATCCGACGACCCTTGCACATCCGCCTTGATAATGATATTTAATTCTTTCAATAATCCTTCTTTAACTTTATCCATCAATTCATCTAAGCTTGCCTTCCTGCCCATATTTGCCTGCTCATTTCTCATCTTAACCACTCTCTCTTCAATTACCTGCTTAGCCATCTTTTCATCATCCACCACAAAAACCCCGTCTCCTGCGCTAGGAACATCCGAAAGTCCTAAAATAGACACAGGGGTAGACGGTGGTGCTTCTTTAATGTTTTTACCTCTTTCATCTACCATTGCACGCACTCTGCCAAAAGTCATGCCTGACACTACAAAATTTCCGATTTTTAGCGTCCCGTTCTGTACAATGATATTGGCAATCGGTCCCTTACCTTTATCCAGTTTAGCCTCAATAATAAGCCCTCTTGCGTTTCTTTTAGGGTTAGCCCGATAATTATTATATTCAGCCAAAAACAATACCATCTCTAATAATTTATCAATGCCTTCACCTTTTTTAGCAGAAATCGGAACCATAATGGTATCTCCGCCCCACTCTTCAGACACAAGATTTTGAACAGACAATTCCTGCTTAATCTTATCAACATTGGCGCCCGGTTTATCCATCTTATTAATAGCAACTAAAATCGGCACTTTAGCCGCCCTGGCATGATCGATGGCTTCTATCGTTTGAGGCATAACACCGTCATCAGCCGCTACAACCAATATCGCTATATCCGTCACTCTTGCACCACGCGCTCTTAAAGAAGTAAAAGCTTCATGACCGGGAGTATCTAAAAAAGTGATTTTTTGATTGGCACTCATAACAGAATATGCACCGATATGTTGTGTAATTCCGCCGGCTTCACCGGATATGACATTGGATTTTCTGATAGCATCCAATAATGAAGTTTTTCCATGGTCTACATGACCCATAACCGCAATAACAGGCGGTCTTTTGATTAAATCTTTCTCATCGTCTATTTCTTCATGCTGCACCTCTAATAACGACTCTTTTGTTTGCTCTAATTTTAATTCTAATGCAATTCCCAATTCATTAGCAACCAATTCCATCGTTTCAAAGTCAACAACAGAATTTATGGTGGTCATTATTCCCAAAACCATCAATTGTTTAATTATTTCTTGAGCTGTTTTTCCGATTTTCTCAGATAGAATTTTCACCGTAAGATTTTCAGTAGAAATTATAGCTTTTTCTATCGCAAGTTGTTGATGAAGCACATGACCGTGCTGTTTTTTGTTTTTCAGCTTGCGGCTGCCCATTCGCCCTTCTTCTGCATTTTCAACAATATAACCTTTACGGATTAGAGTGCGTTTGTTATGCGGGGTCTTTCGGTCGTCAGGACGATATTCCTTTTTGCGCTCAGGTGTGCGTGTTTTTTGAGCCGTTGGCGGCGGAGCTGTTTTGGCAATTCCGCGAAGAGACGGATTAGTGATTGAGGGAGGCTTGCCGGGAAGTCCTCCGAAAGGGCGTTGCCACTGAGTAGACGCACCGCCTTGCTGTCCGGGTCTTGACGGAGGAGCACCGCCGGGTCTGCCCCCTTGGTATGGAGGGCGTGCTGTACCGCCTTGCTGTCCGGGTCTGTTAGGACGAGACCCATCTCCGCTTCTCGGAAAAGGATTAGCTCCTCTGTTTAAAGATTGTTGGATAGGCGGCTTTGGCGGAGGTGCTACGCCACGGATATAGCTTGGAACATATTTTTGAGGAGGAGCTTTTTCCTCAGATTTTGGCTCTTCAGGTTTTGCTTCCGGTTTTTTAGGAGCAGCGACTATAGAAGCCGGTGAAGGCGGCAAAACAGTTTTTGGAGGAAGCACCGCACCCTTTGGTTCATCCTTAGGTTTTGACTCTTTTTCTTTAGAAACTTTTATCGGCGTGGTTTCAGGGATAATAGGCAGTATGTCGCGTACTTTTTTCTTTGGAGGCGGCTGTGAAGTTGTCGGCTGAAGATGCTTAGTTACGGCTTTTTCCTTTGCCAAAACTTCTGCGTTCTTAGAGTATAAAATCTCTTTTTTTGCAGCTAAAATATCACCTGTGTTGCGTTTTAGGGCTTTAATATCGCCTAGAATAGACGAAACCTTTCCATCCTTTGAAAGCATGGAATTCAATAGCTTGATATTCTCTAAGCTAGTCCCCTCTTTTTTTGCAGTTCCTTGCTGCGCTTTAGACAAGTTGAATCCTCCGATTTTAGTTGGTAATTTATATTGTATAATGTGTGTCTCTTTTCATTGGTGAGTTTTTTCATCCGATATTTCTGTGGTTTACTGCTTCATTTTCTTTACATATTTTCATACCATAGAGAAACAATAACGACAAAGCAACCCGATAATTAGTTTATGTTGTTTAGTCTAATAATGTGAATTTTTCATTAACACTTTCCAAAATAATTTTGGAAAAGCTTATATCAGTAATGGCTATTGCTTTGCAGTTTGTTTTATAAACAATGTCCTCTAATAAGATTTTTGAAAGAATAATTTGCTGGTTTTGCAGTCTTTTTTCTAATAGCTTTTTTTTAGAGTTATCGGCAAGAGTGTGGCAAATTATTATAAGTCTTGCTTTTTTGTTTGAATAAATCCGCTCTGCACCATAAATTATTTTGTTTGCTTTTATTGCAAAGCCTATCATTGTCTCTATTTTTGCCAAGCGTTTTCAAGCTCCTTATAAATCTCAACCGGCACCTCTCTCTTAAAAGTCCTGTTTAATTGTCTTGTCTTGATACATTTAGCCAAACAAACATCAGAACAAACATAAGCACCCCTGCCTTCTAATTTATGTGTGATATCAACTTGAATAACGCCTTCCTTATTCTTAACAATCCTTTTTAATGTTCGTTTTTCAAGTCGAACCCTACAAGATATGCACATCCTTTCAACCATAAATTATTACTCCAAATCATCCATATCTTCTATTATTATATCATCACTCTCAACAGTCTCTTCTTCTTTCTTAGCCTTTTTGTTTGATTTTTTCTTAGTTTCTGTAGTTTCTGATTTTGTTTCATCCACCTCTAATTCCCCTACTTCTTCTAACTCTGCCGTATCACATTCATTATCTTCTTTTTTAAAATGTGAATAAGATTTTACATCAATTTTCCAACCTGTCAATCTCGCAGCTAATCTTGCATTCTGTCCGTCCCGTCCGATTGCAAGAGACAGCATACTGTCCTCTACTCCGACCCGTGCCGCCTTTTCATCCTCGTCAGCCTCAACAAGCAACACTTTTGCCGGCGATAAAGCCCGTGCAATAAACTCTAAAGCATCCTCACTCCAAGGAATAATATCTATTTTTTCTCCGCCTAATTCAGCTACTATCGCATTAACCCTCATTCCTCTATTGCCCACGCATGAACCCACAGGATCAACCGTATTATCATGCGACACAACCGCCATTTTGGTCCGATAGCCGGCTTCTCTGACTATATGTTTTATCTCAACAATTCCCGCCGCAATCTCAGGCACTTCAAGCATAAATAAACATTTAACAAACTCAGGCGCTGACCTTGACACGATTATTTGAGGACCTCTGTTGCCCGGCTTAATTTTTTTGACATATACTTTTACTCTGTCACCGATACCAAATCTGTCAAATGGTCCTTGGTCTTGAGGCATAAGCGTAGCCTCTAACTTATTTATCTCTACATAAACATTTCTGCCTTCAATTCTGCGCACCACACAAGTAGTAAGCTGCTCTTCTTTTTGAGATAACTCAGCATAAGCAAGCTCTCCTTCTACCTCCCTTAGCTTTTGCATTATGACTTGCTTTGCGGTTTGAGCGGCGATTCTTCCAAAATCTTTTGAGTTAATTTCTTCAGAAACAAGGTCACCAACTTTGTATTTTTTGTTTTTTAGACGGGCATCTTCTAAACTGATTTGAGTATCTTTATCTTCTACTTCTTCAACGACAGTTTGATAGGCAATGACTCTAATCTTGTTGCTGTCCGGAAGGAGGCGAACCTCAACAGCTTTTGCCTCGCCCGCGTGTTTTTTGTAAGCGATGGACAGCGCAGTCTCAAGCGCCTTAATAAAAACATCCTTTTTGATTCTTTTATTTTGCTCCAACTCATCTAATGCTGCAAAAAAATCCTTATTTATCATATTTTTGTTTAACTCCTATTCAAACTTCACTAGCGGTCTAGTGAAGTTAATTTTGCTGTTTTCTATTTTTGTTTCGCCAATTTTCGTGTGTATAGTAGTGAATGTGTCGTCTTTAGAAATTAATTTGCCTGCAAGGTATTTTTTGCCTTTCAAAGGAGCGAGTAGTTTTATTTCAACATTTTTATTATAGTTTCTCTCATAATCCCGCTGTGTCTTAAATGGTCTGTCTAGCCCCGGCGAAGAAACATTGAGTATATAAGTTTCGTCAAACGGATCCAGTTCTTCTATGATAGGGTCTATCAGCAAATGCGCTTTTTCACAATCATCTAATTGAATACCGTCAGGCTTGTCAATAAAAATGGTCAAATTCTCTTGCCCAAACTTTTTGGCTGTCTCAATGTCTACCAATTCATAACCCAATTCCCTCAAAGGAATAATGATTTTTTCTTTAATTTTTTCTGTCAAATTTATCATCCCATAAAAAATGAGAGCGGCTTTTTGCCACTCCCACTCTATTCAGCCTATTAAATCTATGTCATTATATCATTTATAATATGCAATTGCAAGCGATTTAATGGTGTTTTTATAAATATTTTTTGTTGTCGTGCCTTTAAAAAAGTTTTAAGTACACAATAAAAACAATATATCTTCTATTCTAAACTCTCTAACTCAACGCTGTAAAGACTTTCTAATTTAGGTATTTTTTTGATAGGCTTTGCCCATCTCACCGCATTATTTATAATCCGTTTAACATTATCATTATAAAATGACCTGTTGGTTTCATGCCCCGGCTGAAAATAAAATATCTTGCCGTATTCACGATTAAAGCAAACCCCGCTTCTAAAAACATTGCCTCCCTTAAACCAGCTAATAAACACAGTGCTGTCAGGCTCAGGAATGCCAAACGGCTCAGAATACATCTCCTCTGCCTCCAGTTCAAAATAAGTGCCAATCCCCTCTGCAATCGGATGACCAGGATTAACCGCCCACACCCTCTCCTTCTCATTTCTCTCACGCCAACTCAAACTGCCACTTGTCCCCATCAGCCGCTTGAAAGGCTTTGAAGCGTGCGCCGAATGCAAAAATATTACCCCCATTCCTCTTTGCACATGAGATGCCACCCTCTCTGCAATTTCATCAGACACAAAATCATGGAAAAAATGCCCCCACCAAATCAAAACATCCGTGTCCTCTAAAACTTTTTCACTCAATCCATGTTCCGGGTCATCAAGTAGTGAGATTTTCACTTGAATATCTTTATTTCCATGAAACAAATCAGCAATCGCCCCATGTATTCCTTTTGGATAAACCTCTTCGGCTTCGGTCAGCATATTGCAAACCAAATCATGATATTCTTTCGGAAACACTGCCCTTACAGTTTGACCAGCTTTTTTATAATCACCAGTTTCATTCCAAATTAAAACTTTAATTTTACCCATAAAAAGCCTCCATAATAAAATTTATAAAATTCGTTACTGTGTAATTAGCCGCTCAATAAATTCCCTGACTTGCCAGCCACACCAAAATGAACATACCCACACCCGTAACACTCACAGCTTCTAAGCAAAAAAGAATAACCGCCAAGAAAAATCGTTGCCCCTAAAAATCCAGCACATACCAAAGCTCCTAGATTTTTCTTCCGCTTTTTTAAAAGATTTGGATTATTTACAGCATTCTCGTGTGTTGGATATTTTGGTGAATTGTAGTTTATTAGTGGTTTTATTTCAAAATTTTCTAACCTGACTATATCTCCCCGTCCTCTGCTTTAGATATTACGGGGTATAATTCATTATAATGCTTATGTATAAATAAAGCGTTTCTCTTTTTATATAACTTAGCCGCTAAATCATCGGCAATAGGTGTCAGCATTTGTTCATGTGCGCATTGCACGGGCGATATGACCGGAAAAAAGTTATTCCCGTCAAAAGCCAGATTGCTGTACATATAGTTGCACCTTAAATTCAAAGCACAATCTTTGCATGAAGCAGGCATCTCATTTGCCGCTTTTTCAAAAACTACCCTTTTATTTTCATCAAATCCGCTAAATACATTACCTATGGCAAAATCCCTCTGATCAATGTATTTTGACATAGGATAAATAGTTCCGTCAGGTGCAATTGACGGTTGTTCACGATTCATTACTGCCCTGTCCGCATGATATCTCTCACCTTTTATGTGCGATAAAATCTTAGCATCAAAAGGCGCAAAATAAATCTTTTCTTCATCAGTCGTCCACTTTTCATACATTTTTGCAATTTTTTTATACTCTTTTTCTAATATCTCAAAATGCTTTTTTGTCCAACCTGCATTAGGCGAATAATTTACATTCATGGATATATACTTAAAACCGCTGTCAATCAAAAACTTTGCAATCTCGCTTGCCAAATGAACAGAATTACAATTCAGCACACTTAGAGCCACGGCATAAGGATGGTATTTTAGAAGCAACGGAATTTTCTCTTTTAAAATGACGGATGTTTTTTCTTTGGTTTTAGTCAGACGGCAAAAATCTTGGGCAGGTCCGTCATGCGAAAAACCTATAGCCATATTTATATCTTTACTAAATTGCAAAAATTCTTCATCCAGCAAAATACCGTTCGTGGTGATTTTATAACTAAACTTATGTCCGGTCTCTTGCGTGATTTTTTTGTTATGTTCTACAACATCATAAATAAGCTGCCTCTCTAAAAGCGGTTCACCGCCATAAAAAAGTACACCTGTAGATTTTGAGTTTTTTGCCTGCATACCCAAATCTATAGCTTTGATTGCAATCTCCTTGGTCATAGAAATTTCACCGTGCGGAACAAAACAATAATCACAAGCAAGGTTACATTTATTTGTAATATGTAGTGTTAAATTCATTTTATGCCCTCTTTAATGAATTTGTAATTAATGATAGATAAGACAAAATAGAACCGGCTTGCTGTGTTTTGCTCACAATGACGATAATAAATTGAACTCTCTGTCATCATTGCAAGCAAAGCAAACTAGAAAAAACCTATTGTATAATCCCTTCTGTCTGCAACCATTCAATAAACTCTCTGACCTGAGCTTTTAGATGCTGTTTTAAAATTTGAGTAGCTTCTATTTTTTGCTCTTGACAAAAAACAGGATGCCACGCATTTGGCACATCTTCATCTTCAATCCATGTAGGATTGCCAATATTTGCCTCAGTCCCGTGAAAAACCTTAACGACCCTATCTCCTTCTTTTTCTTCAAACAATCCTTGTGCATATTGCGCAATTTCTCTATTACCCCAATCCTCGTCCCACCAATTACTTCTGCCTGCCACATGAGAAAATGCAATGTTTTTTTCCTCATTAAATAACCCCAGCTTTACTTGCCTTTGCGGAATATCCTCTATATCCCACCCCCACTCAAGCAGTCGTAAATTTTTTGCAATAACAGAAACATCAGGCGGTGTGCCGCGCATAGGCAAACCTAAACTCTCTGACTTATATCGAATAACTTGCAATGCCTCTTGCTCTGTTAGATAAACAACATACAACGGAGGACCGCCGGAACCGCCGTGATGAACAGCAACTCCGCTTGCAATTAGGTCAGCAATGCACAAATTACCATTATTATTACCATTGCCGTTTTCATATCCGTTGCCATTGCCATTATAATAACCATTACCGTTTTTATACCCGTTGCCGTTGTCGTTGTTGTAACCGTTGCCATTGCCATTGTCGTTTCCGTTAGGATAATAAGGCGCTGTAGTTTGACCGCAGCTTGCACCAAAACAACCACCCAACGCAGCAGTCATACTCAAAAGTCCCACACACGCCAGTGCCGCCATGTTTTTCTTCCACCTGTTTGGCAAGCGTTTTAATAATGACGGGTCTATCCTGGCCTCTTTATATGTCGGATAGTTTGGAAGTTTATAATCACTCAACGCTATAATTTTAAAATCATCAGCAATATTCATATATTGTCCTCCTTTTTATCTCTACTATAAATACAATTCAAATTGCCATTTCGTTACAAAAAACTTGTATAAACTTTTAAAAAATTTACTTTCCGTATTATATTTGGACTAACATTATAATTTTAAATAACGAAAATCTGAAATCCTCGCTATAACAAACAAGTACCTCGATACTGTTAAAAGATTTATGTTCTATCTCACAACAAAACAACTATTGCACGATTCCCTCGGCCTGCAGCCACTCAATAAATTCCTTGACCTGTGCAGTCAAATGCCGCTTTAGATTCTCTCTCATATCTGCACGAATCTCATCAGACAATGACCAAGTATAACTCTCGTCAGTGTTATTATGAAAAACCTTGACAATTAAATCATTATCTTTTTCATCAAACGCCTCTTGCGCTTCTCTTGCAAGTATTTCAAAATTATCATACAAATCATAACGATGCCTAGGACCGATATGTGAAAACGCGATGTTTTTATTCTCATTAAATAAACCGAAAGAGACTTCTCTATCGTTGCTCCAACCGACTCGGACAGTATAATCGGGCGGAGAATCATTCATTGATAAACCCATATATTCTGCCTTGTTTCTAATAACTTCAATCGCCTCTTGCTCAGTAAGATAAACAATATATAAGGGCGGACCGCCGGCACCGCCAAAATGACATTGCAAATCACTGCAACCGCCTGTACATCCTCTAAGTGCTGATGCACACCCGCCTAATCCTAGCATAGCCGCTGTGCCTAACAATCCCGCGCAAGCCAATGCTCCCAGACTTTTTTTCCATCTTGCCGGCAGTTTTTTCAATAATGCCGGGTCATTTTTCATGTTTTCATATGTCGGATATTTGGGCTGGTTGTAGTCTATAAGCGGTGACATTTCAAAACTTTGCTTCATATAATTATCCTCCCAACAGGATTATACTCTATACTGCTAATTTTTGTCAATCATTTTCTAAGATAAAAATTTAGCCAGTTGCATAAATACCTTTGCTGTGGTTATTGCGTCAGATAAGGCTCTATGTGCGGTTTCATTTTGAATATTAAAATTGTTTGCGATAGCTGCTAGAGTATAATTTCTTAGTTTTAAATATTTTTGAGCAAGTTTCATGGTGTCCAGAAGAGGATTGTCAAAATAGATGTTATATTTTTCGGCGGCAGCAGACAGAAACGGAAAATCAAAATATTCGGCATTTTGTCCGACAAGGACAGCATTTTGAGTGAACAATAAAAAATCAAGCAACACTTGATCAATCAAAGGCTTTCCATGCGTATCATTATTTGTTATTCCGTTAATTTTTGTTGCTTGCTCAGGGATATGTATTTGAGGGTCAATAAGAGTAGAAAAAGATTGTGTAATTTTGCCGTTTTCAATTTTAACTGCCCCGATTTCTATGATTTTATCGTGCATTTTATTTAAACCGGTGGTTTCTAAATCAAAGACTACAAACGATTTATCAAACAGATATGCCGCTATTTCTTCTTTAGTATTAGAAAAAAATAGTGTTTCTTGGCAGGTGTCTATATAAGAAACAGGCTTTATTGTCTTATATATTGCGGGGGTTTTGATTTTTTTGCGGTTTATTTTAAAATCATGCGCAAGAGCGCAGAGTGAGATATTGCGGGTCATCATGACTAAGGTGTTTGAATATGAATCTAAAGAAAGATTCCCTTCAAACATCACTTCAGTGGCGACTTGAAGCGACGCGATTTTTTGATATTGGTTGACTGTAGGGAAGTATAAGCAAGCTATTTTTCCTGTAGCATCCTCTATTTCAAACTTGAAAAAGTTATCATGATTTCTTGGGTTTGCATTATTCTTTTTAGTCAATTCTCTAATTGAAATAATTTTACCTGCAATTGTTGCAATTTTATCGGGTTCAACAGCATCTATAATGTACATAGGCGGGGATTCAATGTTTTTGCCTAAAAAGATTTCAACCTCACTTGTTTTTATGTATCTGCCTGAAGACGGGTCATCATAAATTAAACCGCTGTCCTCTGCCAAAGTTATTTCTTCTTTTTGAGAAGATAAAACTACATTTAAATTAATTTCATCACAATAGTTTGAATAAATAAATTCCTTTAAATTTACTAATATACCACGGGATTCAAACAATGAAAAAGCACTCTCTATTAAAGAAATCTCAACATTGATTTTTCCGGCTTTATGAATTTTTATATTATTTTTGTCTACAGTATTTTTTAATGACGGATATGAATTGAAAAAGGTAATGATGTCAGCAATAAAAAAATTGTCATCAAAGTGACTCTTTTTTAATGATACACCTATCATCAAGGCAGTAGAATATGATTTTTCTACCCCGCGTTTAATTTCACCAACAAAAGTCAGAGCGGTGTCATAAAAATCCTCAGGCACAACAAAACAAAACTCAGCTGTTTTTTTCTGCAGTGAAACAACTATGTTAGACAATCTTAAATCTTCAAATTTATTTTGTGTCTCTCTATTAAATTTTCCTATGAAGTTCTTCACTAAGCGCTTCCATAATTTTATCACTGCTCACAACCTTTATCACCTCACCCATCCTAAAAATTGCCGCTTTCCCGTCACCGCCGCCAGCCACTCCAAAATCTGCGTCCAAAGCCTCTCCCGGTCCGTTTACGATACATCCCATCACCGCAATTTTCATTTTTCTCTTAATTCCTTTAGTCAGCTCCTTTACATCCTTAGCTACACTCAACAGATCATACTTACACCTAGAACAAGTAGGACACGACACCACATCAACACAATCAACAAGCCCTAATGCACTCAAAATCCCTTTGCCGACCCGCACCTCATCTATGGGATCGCCTGTCAATGACACTCTAATGGTATCTCCTATTCCGTCAAGCAGCATCGCCCCGATACCAATCGCCGACTTGATCACCCCATCCTCTGAAAAGCCACTCTCAGTTATTCCGATATGCAAAGGATAATTACATCTGTTTTTAAGTAATCTATTTGCCAAAACAGTAGTTTTTATACAGCTTGACTTTATAGACACAATCAAATTCTCAAATCCTAAATCCTCAAAAATTTGAATATTCTCTAAGGCGCTCATACTCAAACTCTCTGCAGTTATTCCGTATTTTTTAATTAAATTTTTTTCTAAAGAACCGCCGTTCACCCCTAACCTAATAGCTGTTTTGTTCTTCTTACAACACGCAACAATCTCTTTTAGTTTATCCCTAGAAATATTTCCCGGATTTACCCTGATTTTAGAAAAACCGATTTCACTGCATTTCATTGCTAATTTATAATCAAAATGCACATCGGCGACAAGCGGGACAGCAGAATACTCTAGATACTCTTTTACAATCTTTATAGCCTTTTCATTTTCAACAGCAAGTCTTATCACATCACACCCTTCATTTATTAGCGTATCAATTTGAGAACAAACTGCATTTTTGTCCAATGTATCACAAGAAAGCATAGACTGCACAGAAATAGGATTATCTCCGCCTATACTTAAACTTCTTAATTTTACTACTTTACTGCTGCTCATAAAAACCAAAAATTAATCACCGTTATTTCAATTCTTTCTTTATTTTTTTCCTAAACTCACCCAATGTCATCGTCCCCAAATCACCTTGGTGCCTTTCTCGCACCGCAACCAAATTATTCTCAACCTCCTTATCGCCTAACACCAACATATACGGCACTTTATCTACTTGAGCCGCCCTTATCTTAAATCCGATTTTTTCATTCCTGCTATCCACTTCACACCTAAACCCCTCACTCTTTAATTCTTTTTCAATCTCTCTGGCTCTCTCTACCGCCCTGTCCGTAATAGGCAAAATCATAATTTGATTAGGAGCCATCCACAGTGGCAACGCGCCTGCATATTTTTCAATTAATGCCGCCATAACTCTCTCATAACACCCAAATGCCGACCTGTGAATTATATAGGGATGCTTTTTTTCACCACCTTCGGCAACATAGGTCATGTCAAATTTTTCTGACAAAAATAAGTCAACCTGAATAGTCATAAGCGTATCTTCTTTGCCGTACACATTTCTAAATTGAATATCCAGCTTTGGACCATAAAAAGCTGCCTCTCCTTCAACTTCATCATATTCTATCCCCATACCGTCCAAAATTTGTTTCATGGTATTTTCAGCCAATTCCCAAGTTTCTAACGCTCCGATATACTTATCCTTTTCATTGTCCCTTTTTGAAAACCTAAAATAAACATCACTCAGCATTCCGATTTTTTCTAAAAAATAAATAGACAATTCAAAACAATCTTTAAACTCTTTTTCAAGTTGTGAAGGGGTGCAAATTATATGGCCGTCGGACAAATGAAACTGGCGTACCCTAATAAGTCCGTGCATTTCACCGCTATTTTCATTTCTGAACAGTGCCGCCGTTTCATTGTATTTAATAGGTAAATCACGATAACTTTTCAGTCCGTTTTTATATATCATATATTGATATGGGCAGGTCATAGGACGCAAAGCAAAAACCGTATCGGCTTTGGATTTTTGCGGAGAATTTGGGGTATTGTTGGTGATTGCGGCAGAATTATCTTCTCCGATTATAAACATTCCATCCTTATAATGCTGCCAATGCCCGCTGATTTTATATAATTCACTTTTGGCAAAAGACGGAGTTTTGGTTAAAACATAACCTCTTCTTTCTTCCTCATCTTCTACAAAGCGCTGCAGGATTTGAAAAAACTTTGCACCCTTTGGCATAAGCAGCGGCAAACCCTGACCGATTTTTTCTTCTGTCATAAAAAAGCCCAATTCTCTGCCAAGCTTATTGTGATCCCGCCTTTTTGCCTCTTCTAATCTTTCTAGATGTTCGGTCAAATCCGCCTTTTTCTCATAACAAGTCCCATATATCCTAGTAAGCATTTTATTTTTCTCACTGCCTCTCCAATACGCTCCTGCAAGATGTGTCAGCTTAAACGCCTTGATTTTTCCTGTAGAAATAATATGCGGTCCTTGACAAAGATCCGAAAAATCGCCCATCTTATAAAAGAAAATCTCATCATCCTTGGGGATTTCCTCTATTAGTTGAATTTTGTAAGATTCCTCAAAAGCACGCATTTGAGAAAGCGCGCTTTTTCTGGTGACAGCGATTTTTTTAATGGGCAAATCAGCCTTGATTATATTTTGCATCTCGGCTTCAATGTGTACAAAATCCTCTTGTGCAATAGGTGACGGGAAATCAAAATCATAATAAAAACCGTCCCTAATATGAGGACCTATACCAAGTTTCACATCAGGGTAAATAGATTTTACTGCCATCGCCAACACATGAGCACATGAATGGCGATAGACTGCCTTTCCTTCATCATCTTTGAAAGTAAGAATTTCTAAAGTGCAGTCTTTTGTCAAAAGCGTCCTTAAATCAGACAGCGCACCGTTTATCTTGCAGGCGATTGCTATCCTTGCCAAACCCTCAGAAATAGCTGCCGCCACATCTAATGCAGTAGAATTTTGCGCGACCTCCCGCACAGACAAATCTTTTAATGTAATCTTTATCTCGTTCATAGCCACCTAGTATATCATGTATTTTTTTATGTGTCAAGCGCAAAATGATGAAAAGTAAGCAAAGTTATTCAAGCTAAAGCAGCCGCCAAAGTTAGTACAATTGTTTTGCAATCTGCCGTATGTTTTAACCTCTTTGCACATTCATTTGCAGTAGTTCCCGTGGTCAATACATCGTCAATAAGCAAAATAATCTTGCCTTTCAACAGCCCTTTATCAACACTGCCGCTTAGATTTATACTTCCCCTTATAAACTCTTGCCGCTCTTTTTTAGTCATTTTTGCGGCATTCCGATTCTCTTTAGGCACTTCCGCCCTGTCAAACAGCGACACAACATCCTTGCCAATCATCGCCCCTAACTCTCTAGCCAACACTTCTGCCTGGTTATATCCGCGCTTTTTCTGCCGGCTTTTTGCCATCGGTACAAAACTAATAAAATCCACTTCAAACTCTTCTTTTAAATATAAATCAAAAGTATCGCGCATAAATAATGCGAAGTGCTTACCCAGCCACTTATTATTACCGTATTTAAATCGATATACCAGTCCGGTAATTTCATTTTTATAAACAAAACTCGACCTCGCCCGATAAAATGAAGGACTGTATCTTATGCAATTATGACATATATCAACAGTTTTTTCTTCCTCACTATCACCCATCATTGTATCAATTAAATATTGTTTCATACCTTCAGGCCCAACTTCATTCTCAAAATCCGTTTCATAATCAATATAATCTGTTTCACCCCTTTTTTCATCTTTTTTACAAGGCACTCTTACCCAATGCTCATTAATACCAAACCCAAGCATACCGGATGTTATTGCCACTACCTCAAAATCGTCAGGTTTTGCATCATCAGAAAGCGACCGACCGCAAATCAGACAAAAAGAGGTGTTCTTGATAGGAAAGCACCTCTTACACACATTTTCCCCAACATCTTCGTCAAGCTCTCTGTCACAAATAATGCACTTGATGTTTTCAGGGAAAAGCATTGAATTGAATGTTTTTATGGCAGTAATCTTTTGCATTTGTAATTATAGATTTTATCCTGTCAATGAATTTATAAAACTCCTCGCATCTTCCCTATATCCAAAAAGTTCCTCTTGAAAACAATACAACATTTTCAATACGGTAAATTTCATAAAATTTATCCCAACTAGGTCTTGAACCGTCCAAAAGTAACTAATTGAGACTCCCAGTTAGTACCGCTTCTGCTTTGTGTCCTGCGATAATTAGAATGTGCGGAACCCATTGCTGTGCTTACATATCCTTGAAAAATCACTTGCGCAAACTCCTCATCTCTAAGGGTAAAAAAAGCAACTGCAGTAGATCCTCCAAAGTACAGCTGATGATTACGCTGTATTAAGTATAGCTTGTCGTCCATTATAGCAATAATCAAAAGCAGGTGTATAAGGAATTTTTTCAAAAACCACAAAACTGTAACCTGATTATTAGCAGCGGTATCAAACTCTCCAGGAGTGGGAGGATTGAGTCTTCTTGAAGTGCAAGCAATAAAAACAACTATGAATAAAATAGCAAACATAACAGGGATGCATTTCTTTATCTTTGTACCTCAAAAATTGTAATTTTGCAGATTATGCGTAATAGAACTTGGGATTTTACTGTTTATTTCACTAATTTAAGCGTTTCTCTAGCGATAACCAGTTCTTCATTAGTAGGAATAATATAGGCTTTGACCTTGCTGTTTTTATCGCTTAACTCAGCGATTGTGCCTCTGCCATGGTTTTGATTGACTGCCTTATCGTACTTTAGTCCCATAAAAGCAATTCTGTCCATTACAAATTCTCTTACTTCAACAGTATGCTCGCCTACTCCGCCCGTGAATGCCACCATGTCAAGTCCGCCAAGTGCCGCCGCGTATGCTCCTACATATTTTGCTACCCTATAGCTGAACATATCAAGCGCCAATTTTGCGCGCTTATCGCCTTTTGCAATCGCTGCTAAAATATCTCTAAAGTCTGAACTAGAACCGCTTATTCCTAAAAGACCGCTTTTTTTGTTCATATAAGATGTGAATGCAGCGATGTCCATATTGTGTTTTGCCATGAGGTATTCTGCGATAGCAGGATCTATGTCGCCGCATCTCGTACCCATTATAAGCCCCTCAAGCGGAGTTAGTCCCATTGAAGTATCCATAGATTTGCCGTTTTTGACAGCAGACACGCTTGCGCCGTTTCCTAGATGACATACGACAAGATTGTATTCTTTTTTGTTTAGGATTTTTTCAGCCTCTTGAGTGATAAATATATGTGAAGTGCCATGAAAGCCGTATCTGCGCACTTTGTGATTTTTATAATCATCATAGGGAAGCGCATACATATAAGCATAGTCAGGCATAGTAGCATGAAAAGTAGTATCAAAAACTGCAACTTGTTTTGCTTTTGGCATACAGGTGATACACGCTTGAATCCCCATAATGTTTGCAGGTTGATGAAGCGGCGCAAGATCAGTATTGCCTTTGATTAGCTGCATAGTTTTGTCGTTGACTAAGGCGCTTTCATTAAAGTCTTCGCCGCCGTGAACAACCCTGTGTCCGACAGCTTTTATTTCATCCATACTTTTCAAAACGCCGTAGTCTTTGTCTATAAATGCTTTCAAAATTAGGTTGATAGCCTCGTTGTGCGTAGGCATTGGAGCTTTGACAACAACTTCTTTGTCGTTTGCTTTGTGTGTAAGGACAGAACCTTCTATACCAATTCTTTCGCACAAACCTTTTGCGATTACACCTTCGGTAGTCATATCAATTAATTGATATTTTATTGATGAACTGCCGGCATTGATTACTAAAATTTTCATATTATATTTTTCTCCTATTGTGTTTTATTGTTGACCCTATCACATAGAGTCTGTATCGTTTTTTCAGCTATTTTTATATCTATTTTCTTTGGAACAATCACAGACATACCAAACAAATCATCAAATTGAAAAATTAATCCCAAAGGGTCTTTGCCAACTTTATATTGATTGTATCTAGAGTAAGACTTAACTTTCCCGGAGAGTTGTGCCGCATACTCTTTTACCAAAGTTACAAATTCTTTAGGATCGGCAATATCATAAGGATCATCACTAACGAAATCTTTAGTACCCTCAATCATAATCCAGTCATCTTCTTTGCCTTGATAGCTTATATGACGAATTTTTAACATAGTATAATTACTTCCCGCATTGAAGTGCTGTCATTGCGACAGTATTTACAATGTCCGTTACAGAACAACCTCTTGATAAATCATTGACCGGCAGTGAAAAGCCTTGACAAATCGGACCGATAGCTTGCGCTCCCGCAAGTCTTTCTACCAACTTATAACCGATATTGCCTGCTTGCAAATCGGGAAAAATTAGGACATTTGCCTTGCCCGCAACGGGGCTGTTTGGCGCTTTTGATGCTCCTACTTTTTCTACTAAAGCGGCATCTGCTTGCAATTCCCCGTCTATCAATAAATTGGGATCAGCTGCTTTCACTAAAGCCAATGCCTCAATTACCTTATCTGCCAATTCATGCTTGGCGCTGCCTTTTGTAGAAAACGACAGCATGGCTACTCTTGGATTTAATCCGATTGACCTTGCCGTATCAGCAGATGAGATAGCAATATCTTTAAGCTGCTCAGCGGTAGGATTAGGGATAACAGCACAGTCACCAAAAATTAAAATACCATTATCACCAAATGGCGATCCCTCTTTGAGAAGCATTATAAAACAACTTGAGACTGTATTTATACCATTTGCTGTTTTTATGATTTGAAGCGCAGGACGCAGCACATCACCAGTAGAATTAACAGCACCTGCCACCATTCCGTCCGCTTCACCCATTTTCACCATTAAAGCACCCAAAAACAGCGGATTTTGCGCCAAATCCTTGGCTTCAGCATCAGTCATTCCCTTAGATTTTCTGATCTCTAACAGCCTAGCAGCATATTTTGGATCAGCTTTTTTAGGATCAACAATACTTACATTTTTTAAATCGTATTCTTTATAAGTAGTTTTAATTGTGTCAGGATTTCCGATTAAGGTAATCTTTGCAATCCCCTCTTTAGCTATTATGACAGCCGCCTCAACTGTCCGTTTTTCTTCACCCTCAGGTAATACAATATGCTTATTTCTTGCCTTTGCCTTTTGATGAATTGATTGAATAAATGTCATTTTTTAATTTACACTCCTAAATGAATATGTTATAATGAGATGATAGCACACAAAAAAATAATTGTAAAATTATTTAGGGGGATATTTTGGAACAAGTTAGTAAATGCGGAATAATTTGTGAGTATAATCCTTTCCATAACGGACATGAGTATCACTTGAAGAGAACGAGGGAAACTTTAGGAGAAAATGTAAAAATTGTATGTATAATGAGTGGTGACTTTGTACAAAGGGCAAGTCCTGCGTTTTTTGATAAACGGCTTAGAGCAAAAGCGGCTATAGAAGCAGGAGCAGACTGTGTTGTGGAGTTGCCGTTCTTGTATGCAAGCAATAGCGCAGATCTATTTAGTTATGGCGCAATACAAGTTCTATCACATATATCTAATATAAAATACTTGTCTTTTGGGGTTGAGGGCGATGTTTCTCTTGAGTTATTTAATAGCATTGCAGATACTCAAATGAATGAAAGCAAAAAATTCAAGGAAAATTTGAGAGTATTTTTGAAAGAAGGAAACAATTTTGCTTTGGCAAAAGCCAAAGCAACGGCATATGAATTTAATAATAGCAGTGAAATTTTAAATGTGCTGAATAAACCAAACAATGTGCTGGCAATTGAATACCTGCTGGCGATAAGACGGGCAAAAATGGATATTACCCCGATTTTAATTAAAAGGACGGACGGAGGATACAACTCTTTAGAACTAAAACCGCCTTTTGCGTCAGCCAGTGCGATAAGGGGTTTGATTGAAAGAAAAACACCCTTCAATGATTTTGTACCGGAGTTTGTGAGTGATAACTTTAAAGATATGCGGGTGGATTTTAAACTGTTCGACGGGCTGGCAAGATTGGCATTGCTAAACTGCAAAAGTGACATTACCACAATAAAAAAATTACAACAAGCAGCAGAGAAGTACCTTGATTTAGAAAGCATTATTATGGAGGTCAAGACCAAAAACCACACATTTGCCTCTATAAAACGCCTTATTTTAAGTATTATGTGTGATAGAACCTGCAGTATATCATCATATAAAGGTAGTTTTTTTACTAAATTACTTTTTATGAAAAAAAATTTCGCAAAACATTTAGGAGACCTATCGCCTAATATTTTAATCTCAAGCAATGATAAAAACAGAGTTTTTGAAAGCACACAAGAGGCTATCCAAATTTATAAAATGGACAGCCTTGCTTCAGACATATATTCGGTTATCACTCACCAGAATTCAAAAAGGTATTTTGACAGAATATATTAAGACAACCTTTCACATAATTCTAACAACAGTCTCTTTGTGTCTTCAAACCCCAAACATTCATCCGTAACAGATTGCCCAAAAACAAACTCGTCACTTCTGCCAAATTTCAAATAACTTTCAAGCATAATACCCCTGATGTTTTTGTTAGACAATAATCGGGGTAAATTTCTTAGATTTTCTCCTATCACAGTGTGCTTTTTGTCCGCATTTGAATGCCCCAAATCTATAATTACTGAAACATCCTCCAATACTTTGACTTCCGTCATATTGTTTAAATGCATCCCCAGATTGTCTTGATACCCTCTTAGTATTGCATGAGCATACGGATTTCCTGTAGATGTAATTTTATGGGAGTCATAATAAAAGGTTGCCGGATTCTTTGCAGTTTCAACCAAGTCATTTAATAATTTCAAGTCCCCGTTTATAGGATTTTTTATGCCTACAGCCACATCAATTCCGCCTGCAAAAAAGCGATGTTCTTGATTTAATGAAGACCTTGTACCGATAGTATAATAAGAAATTACATCAGAAAAATACTCATATGTGAATGGATACAACAATTCATCTGCTCCGCTAAGCTCAAAGTCATTAATAGCCGCAGTTAAAATTTTTCTAGCCTTTATAAATCCGTCATTTTCATGCAACAATCCCCTATACCCAAACTTTGTTCTAGGTTTTGCCGTAAACAATCTTGGCACAATTTTTATTTTACTGTTTATCAGTTCATCCAGCTTTTTCAATTCTATCATATACTCAAAAAACCCTTCCCAACTGTCTAGCGAACACGGTCCTACTACAACCAACAACTTATTATTAGCTCCATCCAAAATATCCTTAATTTCTCTATCCCGCCCATATTTAAAAGCCTTATCTTTAATCGGATAACGCTCTTTTAATTCTTCACTTGAAATAATCTTTTGTGTCTTTTTGAACATGGTTTTTCTCTTTATTTAATTTCATTAGTTTAATAATTTCATATACTAAAACTACAAGCAGTTTTTTCAAGAAGTTTCCTTGATTTTTATCAACATCGCTTCTCTTAATTCCTCTCTATTGGTTCTAATCATCGTAAGCGTAGAGAGCAAAAACTGCTCGGCATCAATAAACATCGTATCTAAATGTTCTTTAGTTTTTTTGACTAAAACATCACACTTATTAGCCGTCTTATTCATCAAATTTTTCGCCTCACCCTCCGCCTTTTGCATAATTTCTGTCGTCCCTATTATGTGCTCAGCACGCTCCTCTGCCGCTTTAAGCGTATTCCTTGCCACAGTGTCCGCATTCTTTAATATCTGCTTTTGTTTTTTGACTATGTAATCCGCTTCCTCTAAAGAAAGCGTAACGCTTTCTCTCAGCTCTGATATAACAGCAAATACTCTGCCGTTTTCTTTTCTAAGCATTCCTCTTTTGTCTCTCAATTCATCCTCTAATTCATTTAATAGCTCTAAGGGATTCAAATAGCTTTACTCCTTTTTGAAATGCACTAGGAAACTTAACTTGCTGAGATTGTATGAATTGCCAAGACGGTTGAACTATCCAAGCGAGAGAAGTCTATAAAACACTTTTTTTATAATATATGAACAAGCTAGTTTTGATATAACCCTTTAATCAAACCAATAATTTCATTAGGCACAAATTTTGATAAATCAGCGTCTAGTTTTGCCAATTGCCTAATCAGCGAGCTTGAAATCTCATAACCAATATCACATAGAAACAGGCAAGTTTGAGCATTTTGATACAAAACCTTGTTGATGTCCGCCAAATTTTTTTCATACTCAAAATCAATTATATTTCTGACCCCTCTAATCAAAACATTGGCATTTTCACTTTTGTATAAGTCAATTGTCAAACCGCCATACGGAATTGCCGAAAGATTTCCATATTTCTTTATGCACAAATTTACAAGATGCAGTCTTTTGTCTATAGATAGGGTGTCCTTGTTTGTATCGGCAGCAACACCGATAACGACGCTGTCAAAAAGTTGACTTGCCCTCTTTACAACGGACAAATGCCCCAAATGAAACGGATCAAAGCTGCCAACAAACAATGCCTTTGTTTTCAAATTAATTATACCGCCTTAATAATGAAACTCTTGTCTTACCCATATTTCTCGTATCTATTATATACTCATTTTCATGCTTTTGCAAGCATTGTGAAGGAGAATGCTCAAAAACTATCCATCCTGTTTTTGACAAAACTTGAGAATTTTTTATTAAATCAAGGCAATCCAAATAAGAATTTTTTGAATATGGCGGATCTAAAAAAATTAAATCAAATTCCCGTCCCTCCAATTTTTTAATTGCCAGTCTATAATCCGCATGATATGTTTCATATTCATCGGAGTTTGATTTAATATGATTTAGATTTTTTTTTACAAGCTCTAGCGACTCTAAATCTATGTCTACAAAAACTGTTTTTTTTGCTCCTCGTGACAATGCCTCAATCCCCAAACTTCCCGTTCCGCAAAACAAATCAAGCACCAAAGAATCCTCTAAGGCATTATTTGAAACAAGGATACTGAAAATACTCTCTTTAATTCTGTCGGCTGTCGGTCTAATCCTATCTCCAAGCGGAGAAAAGAGTTTTCGTCCTTTATATTTTCCACTGATTACCCGCATTGTAATCTCCTTATAAATAACTTTCAAACGCATTGACAATATGGTTTATCTCACCGTTGTCTGCATACACCTCAACAACATCAAATCGCACATCCGATTCAAATAGTCTAAATTTGTTGATATAGTGACTCGCAGCATAACAAATCCTTTTCATTTGGGCTTTTGTCAGATATTCACACGCACAACCAAACTGATCATTTTTGCGGCTTTTAACTTCTACAAAAACCAAATAAGATCCATCCCGAGCCACAATATCAATCTCCTCAGTAGGCGTAGAATAATTTCTAGCCTCAATCCAATACCCTAAATTTTTTAAGTAGTTTACAGCCAGAGTTTCTCCTTTAATCCCTTTAGCTCTTGTATTCATAGTTTTTGACAAAACTCCTTCTGTGTATTTTTGTTATTCCGTGTGTTTTTATTGCTTGTATGTGCTGCACTGTCCCATAACCTTTGTGCTTTGAAAAGCCATAATTTGGGTATTGTATGTCATAATCCAATAGTATTCTATCACGCACAACCTTTGCCAAAATAGACGCGGCGGCAATATTATAACTTTTTGTGTCGCCTTTTATTATAGGAATTGTATGAATTGACGGAATTTTAAGATTGAGAGCATCCACTAAAAAGATAGTATTATCATGAATTGATTTTATTTCTTCAATGCTTTGAGTAACTCCTTTAATCGTAGCCTGCAGTATATTAATTTCATCTATTATGCCGCTGTCTATTATCTTTATCGAATAATGAATAGCAGCAGCAACTATCTTTTCATACAGCTCTTCTCTTAGTTTTTGCGACAACTTCTTGCTGTCATTTATCTTATCAATAAACTTCTCTTCATCTAATGGCATAATACAACAAGCACATACAACAGGTCCCGCCAACGGTCCTCTTCCTGCCTCGTCGCATCCTGCTATAAATTTAGTGTCATTGTTCAGAAGCGGAGCGCCTGCAACAATCTCCATCTTATTCAACAGCGCCAAATCATGCTCAAATAATTCTTTAGTTTTACTCATTTGCACCCTCTTATTTTCTATTAGAAATTTTCATCACAAAAAATAATTCCGCAATGTTATATGCCAAACACAGCATAAATCCTGCCAAAAAGCCCACAGCGTGCCCTCCGTGATTTAAAAGGTCATACGGATACCATTCAAAAGTAAATGCGGTAGTCCCGCCCGAAAAACACATCGCCCAATAAATTAGAGCCACCACCACTCCTCCAAAAATCACTTGCTGTTTTGTTCTCTTTTTATTCAAAACTACAAAAACATAATCAACAATTACAATAGCATAAAAAGCAAAATTTACTAACGAGAAACCTACCCAATTTCTACTCCAAATCATTGATGCCCATGCGGTGATAATCGCAATTCCAATTACAGACAAAAACAATCTAAGCGACCCCATTTTTCGCTCTAAATATAACCCTACAACAAAAAAACAAAGCATATTTAGCAATGCGTGCTGAGTGCCTAAGTGTGAAAAACTTCGGTGCAACAACTCCAAATTAATCCTAAGCACTTGCAAAAAACTTCTTGCATACTCTATTTGTCCTGTCGGCCTCATAGGACCAAACGCATGCATGATAAATATAAACAGCACAAAAAATAGTGTTGAAATGAAATAGAAGTTTTTTGTTATGGGCTTTAATGCGGGTTTTTCATTCAATATTTCGTTTAATGTTTTCATTTTGGTCTTAATCCTCACACTAAACAAGACTGGGCTTACCAACAAATTGTCTTTCTCTAACGATATGCTCTATATAATCTTTGAAATTTATTAGCTTGTCCTTAAAAAAAGTCGGATACACCTCATAATCACCCAATTTGTCAATGGGCAACCAACAAACAGTCTCTTTTGCGCCGCTCGAAATACTTTCCCAATTGAATTCTTTTACGCCTTTAGGTTTCATCAAAAAATATAATGCCACCTCATGACACTTTTTATCCCCGTCATCCCAAGTTCCCAAAAAGAAATTCTCATGCACAAAAGCCAGCCTGTCAATCTCATACAACACACCTGTTTCCTCATAAGCTTCTCTGACAGCAGCCTCTTCAGCCGTTTCAGTCAAATGAACCGCTCCGCCCACCGAATAATAATAAGGAACTCTGTCATTGCGTGAAACCAATACACAATCATCCTCAATTATAATCGCACAAGCCCTATAGCGAAACCAATAATTTTCTTTAATAAATCCACAATCTTTATTCATAGATCTTTAGTGTAGCGGATTAGATACTCAAAGTCTACTAAATTTCTACGATATTTGTTTCTAACTATTATCACAAATCCTCATCAAGACTGACCTCGCCATTTTCTTTTTCATATATCTCAATATAGTTTTTCGTTATAAATTCTAATTGAGCATTAAGTGAACGCATTTGTTTTTTTGCTATAATCGTAATTTTGCGCAACATTACATAATCAAGCCTTAACCCCGTTTGCACCTTATCCGTAGCCATAAAATGTACCTCTTTTTTATAAATTGTTAGCAATTTGTTAGCATTATAGCATAAAAACACTTGACAAGCTATAAAAAATATGTTAGCATAGTGTTATTATAATGTTATCAAGGAGCGCTGGTGAAACAAAAACTAAAAGATAACAATATTGTTATCCAAAAAAGTGAATTATTAAAGCTGACACGATTAGCAGTACAAATTAACCGAAGAGCTAAGGAAATGGTTAATGAAATCGTCAAAATATGTGATGAAAACTCAGAATTATCGTCTTGTCCTAACAGTCATAACGAGAATGAATTTTATCATTAGCGATTAGACTGCTTTCCTTTTACTCACTCCCTGTCTCCAGCGCAATTTTGCCTAGCCTTCCCTTTCTGAAATCGTCAATTATTGCTACTGCGCCCTTTAGGGTGTCTATTTCTGCACCTTTGCCCAAAAAGCCTCTTGATTTTGAGATGTTTTGTAATCTTTGGAGCGGTTCTCCCTCAAAAATATCATACTTATGCGTAATATAACTTGCATTAACTGCGTCTAGCTCTGCAATTAGTTCTAGTGAAAGCCATTCTTTGTCCAGTATGTCGTCATTTATGCTACCAATGAAAGCTAGGCGGCGAGCGATGGTTTGGTCGGTGATTTTGGGATAAAGAGTGCCGGGTGTATCCAAAACCTCAAAGTAGTCATCAATTTTTATCCATTGCTTGCCGCGAGTTACGCCTGCTTTATTGCCTGCTTTGGCGGCTGCTCTGCCGCACAGATTATTGACTAAAGTAGATTTTCCACTATTAGGTATTCCTACTACCATGGCTCTAATACAAGTTTTTACCCCCCTAGTTGCCGCCTTTTCAATTTTGCTTGAGCAAAGTTTTTTGACCTCACTAGACAAAACATTGCCTGCTTTTGAAGCGGTAGAATTAAGCGGAATCACTGTTTTCCCCAGTTCTTTTAATTTAGCAATAATCTTATCCCTATCCACACCACTAATCAAATCAATCTTATTGAGTACATACACAATAGGTTTATTCTTAGCCACTTCATTCAACGCTGGGTTAATGCATGAAAAAGCCGCCCTCGCATCAAGAACATAAATCACCGCATCCACCAACTTAATGGCATCCTCCATCATCCTAAGACTCTTAGTCATATGCCCCGGAAACCAATTGATGTTCATTAAATCCTCCTAAAATCTTCTCAATTATACTCCATAAAACTACCAAAATCAATGAAATATGCCCTATAATCCGCCATATTTTTGATTTTAAGGGCTTTTTATCCCATTTGTCGAAATATTACAAGAAAAAAGTGGCACTAACTTTTCCCCATTTTCCCCCATCACATTATTAATTATCTTGTCGTAAAGTCTTTCAAAATGTCGCATTTTATCCTCAATTTACGGGAGAAATTGCGTGATTTTTTGTACGGGCAATAATAGATTTTAAGACAAAAATTTGTCTCTAAGACTCAAAAATGCCCTTTCACAAGGAGTTAAACTAAAATGAACGCTTTAATTTTAGTTCTTTTGTTATTTGCCATCATTATCCTGTCTAGTGCCGCAACCAAGAAAAAGAATCTTGATATTTATCATTAAGAAAAACAATGCAAGCTTTATTGCAGAAGTTGAAGAGTTTGCGAAATGGGCGGAGCTAGTGTTTATGGAATATTGTGGAATCGCAGGGTTTGCACCCGCTCTTTTTCAATTCAATAAAAACATAAGATTTTATGATTGCGGCGATGGATTTAGTATGCCTAAGATTATTATCAAACGCCGTAGTTGCTTGGAGCGGACATTCAGAGAAAGATTTGAAAACTGTAAAGACCTAGATGTGATTGAGATTTTAAAACTACGCTATTACATGCCCTCTACTGAAGATTTACAACTAGACATTCCACTCGAAAGAAATATCGTTTGTGGGGCGGCTCTAGTATTAAGGATGATTATTACAAAAATCTTTACATAATCTATCTCAATGTCTTAATAGCATTCCAAATTCGACAATACAATCTAGGCATGAGCGGCATTAAGGAAGATGAAATCACCAAACACCAAAAAATCCAAAATGTGATAGTTTCGCATAAATGACCACGCTTATCCGGCTATGCTCTACTCCTATGTCTTTTCGTTTCATTCTCCCTATTCCGTCATACTCATACAACATTCTCCTCCTTAAATTTGAACCCGTCGGGTTTGAACCGTTTGGATTTGCATCGCTTCCGCTGATTCCTCACCTTGATCCCACAAAGTCATTGCTCCATTTCACTCTCGGCGACAGGTTTTTACTCTCGTCATGTTTTGTCTCGCTCTCTCTGTGCCTCCCTCCTATACCGCTGTTGTATACTATCGTGTCAGCCGCATTCTCTGTGCTTAAATTTCTTATCGTCTGCCTGCTCCTCGCTCTCTCTACACTAAACTCTTTCTCTTGCCCCTCCGTCCTTATGTATCCTGTGCAGTTGTTGAATTCATCATAGCTGTAGTTTTTTTGTAATTTTGGGTTGTCAAGCAAATTTGTAATTATTTGTCAGTTGTAATGCGTAATGGTAACTGGTAATTGGTAGTTGCTGTAATAGGTAGTAATTATGCGTAGTAACAAGTAGCAACAAGTAGTAACAATATCCCTTTTTTATTAACTTCTTTTTTGTGTAAAAAAGAAGCAAAAAGACATTAAGGGGGAGAGAACCAGCCGCAAGGTTCTCTCCCCCTTAAAACCCCCTCTCTCCTTACGCTTTTTGGTAGGGTACGGGTTGCGGTGGGTGTGAAATTAAAGGTAGTTCGTTAACATTTGTGCAATAGAAATAAACAAAAAACGGTTGAAAAGTAAATTTTCATTGCTATAAAACACACGAACATTCAAATACAACATAAAAAATAAATTTTACTTTCATCTATTAAATTGTTGACATAGCTTTATTAAAATGCTATGCTAGTATATAATAATTTATAAGGTATTTAAGATTATGATTATAACTGTGGAAAATTTTGAAAAAAATCCAAGATTTTATCTTGAAGATGCCATAAAAGCTAAAAAAGCAGTCAATATATCTTCCAATGACGGCGATGCTGTTCTTATCAGTGCCGAGCTTTTTGCATTACTAAGAGAAGAGTATGAACTGGAAATGTCACTGCAACGAGGCGAAGATGATATTGTTAATAACAGAGTATCAGATATTGACGATGTTTTTGACAGGATACACTCTTATATTGACATGGTTTAAGGATAAGAATCAATGAAGTATTCAATTAAAATGACCAAAGAAGCAGAAAGCAATTTGGAAGCAATTTTCTTTTTCATTGCACAAAGCAATAAATCTATTGCACACAGATACTTAGATGAATTAAAAGCACGCATAAAACAGCTAGAAAAAGAACCGCAATTAGGTGAAGTTTATACTAAAGAACGCAGGAGATTATTACACATAAGTCACTACATATATTATAAAATTAATCAAAAAATGCAAACAATACAAATAATTACAATTCGCCATACCTCTAAAAAACAGCTCAAATAAACTTTTTAGAAGGCGGAGGGTAGTGGGGTTACATTTGGGATAGAATACAAAAAAGAACAAACAAGATTGTTTGTTCTTTTTTGTATTAAGGAGTAATCTCTTATCTAGTTAATGTCCAAGCTACCCAAATAACCATTGGGGTCTTTACAAAACTTATAAGCATTTGAGTTTCTTAATAACTCTATAAGCGCCTTTTCTTCAGCAGGATAACAGTTATTGTCACCAAGCTCTATAACACTACCGTCTTTAGGGTCAAATCGCTTACAGTCACTAACCTGCACAAAATAAGCGTCATTTACTTGCATGAATTTCAATATCTCGTCAATTATATCTTTGGTTAAACTGCGTAAATCCAATCTAAAGTACATTGAACATAAACGCCTACTATCAAAAGAAAACTGCAAGCAAGTTTCGTCAATTTTGCCGTATTGTTCAATATTCTTACTCCAGCTTTTTTCAGGCGGTAAAACCTTTGCAATAGCTTTAATTGAATCTTTGCTTACCTTTTCCCTCTCCCAGTTAAGCGCATTTTCGTTTTTCTCAAAAGGCATTGCGACATCATAATCACCCACTTTTGACTTCTTGATTAAATAAATAGTAAATTGCCATACTGCCATTTTTTGTTACCTCCATAAACCTAAAAATTCTGCATTTGCCCACAGTACATCCTCCACCGTATGAAACCCTTTATGTGGTAGTGAAACTGTTTCTGTAAGTGCCGACTGTATGCCTGCTTTTCTCATCGCAAACACTCTGTGGTTTCCATCAAGAATATATTTAGATCCGTTAATGTCTATTATTTTTATTGTTTCTCTAATATTTCCGGATTTAGCATCTGCAACTAAATCAGCAAAATCAATGTTTTTCATTATCCGTTTATTCGTATGATTTAACTCACTTATAGGTGTTAGTTGTTTCACTGATTTTTGCACCCCATTCGCCAAATCACTCTTAGCACTAGACGCCTTAAATGACGCTTTCACAGCCATCACCTTAGGCATAAAGGCTAATGCAACAAGCGTTCCTACCATCCCGCCTACCATGGCGCCGGTTTTGAATTCACCTCCCAATGCTACACTTATCGTGTACCCAGCATACTCCATATTAATAGTGTTTGTCAAGCAAATTAGATATTGATTTATCCCGTACAACACTCCCGCATTTGCCATTGCGCTCTCAGGTCCTGCAGGCGACAAAAACTGCCTTATCAGAGGGCTGTAATACCTTCCCCCGATGTAGTACACTCCGCTTCCGTTTCTGCTGTCTTGGTACTGGCATTTCCATCGTATCCGGTTAAACGCTGCCACATTCACTCCATCTATCGTGTGATTGCCGATTGCCGTCACCGTCGTATTCCCCCATGCGTCGTATTCGTACCGAGCAACCTCCGTCAATCTCGCTACATCGCTGCTTATTCCCCAATTCTCCCGCTGCGACCTTATGATTGACCGAACATTTCCCATTGCATCTTTCACATAGAAATAGTCATCATTCCGGTGGCCGCTAGGTATACTGAATCCCATTATCCCTTCCGTATCATACAGGTATCTTATCCATACCGTTGTGCTGCCCGCCCGCCGGCTTTCTTCTACCAGCTTCCCTCCGTCGTGGTAGTATGTACTTGTCTGCTCATTTCCGTCCCGTCCTGTCCGCGAGATATTCTCATACCTTATCCTTTTTGTGTAATTTTGGGTAGTGCTAATGCGTAAATTATGTAGTTGTAATGGGTAGGAACTATTTCTATTAGCTTTCCTAAATTTCAAGTGAAATTATCAAAATACCGGTAAAAAATACTTGACATTGTGCATACAATGTATTAGTATTGTAAATATTATTTATATAGGAGCAACAACTATGAATAAAACTGCAAATTTATATGTGCGGGTAAACCCTCAAATAAAACAAAAAGCAGAGGACTTATATGCCTCTTTTGGTTTGACTATTTCTGACGCTATCAATATTTTCTTGTCCAAATCAATTATGGAAAATGGATTACCTTTTGAATTGAAGCACCGTCAATTTAATGAACAAACTTTAGAAGCACTTAATGAACTAGACGATATGAAAAGTGGTAAAATAGCAAGAACCAATCAATCAGTTGACGAGTTTATACAACAAATGAGGGGGTAAAGATGCTAACTGTTTATTTTACCAATAGTTTTAAGAGAGACTATAAAGTTTGTCAAAAAAGAAACAAAAGAATGGATGAACTGCACAATATAATGAAAATGCTAGAAGACGAGATTCCTTTAGAGAAAAAGCATAAAGAGCATAAATTGGTTGGGAAATATATTGGACTTTGGGAATGTCATATTGAGCCTGATTGGTTGTTAGTTTATGATAGAGATGACAATGAGCTTACTTTTATTAGGACAGGCACTCACTCAGATTTATTTAGATAATCACAAATGTTCTTCTGGCATAGGTGTAATATTCCTAACCCCTACAAAAGTAGCAAAAACCTTTTTTATTAACTTCTTTTTTGTGTAAAAAAGAAGCAAAAAGACATTAAGGGGAAGAGAACCTTGCGGCTGGTTCTCTTCCCCTTAAAACCCCCTCTCTCCTTACGCTTTATTGATAGGGTACGGGTTGCGGTGCGTGTTGTGTTAAAGATAGATGGTTAGGTGATAGAATACAGAAAAGAACAAACAGACTGTTTGTTCTTTTCTGTATTAAGGAGGTAAAAAGGATGGGCTTTAAGTTTGCGTTCTAATCCCAACAATTTGTCATATATCTTGTATGTTCAGTAAATGCTACGCCTTTGAGTTTTCTTTTCTTAAATGCCTTATAAAACTTTTCTGAAACCATATGGAATAATACATCACTTTTAACCCTAAACACATGGTCATTTTCTGTCACATCACCTTTTTCTACTAGCTTCGTTATGTGCATGACAAAATACTTCTTGTTTGGCTTATAATTTGTCCCTTCAGTATTGAAAAATTGTGCGCAATTAGGGTCTAATTCTTCTACCAATTTCTTAAAATCTTCCGATACAACTTGTGGAGAGCCAGCATTTGTAAGATCAATTTCTATGACTTTTTCACCCTCATTATAATAATGTGCTTCTAGTTTAATAGGTTCGGATGGATATATTTTGTCAGTATGAAACGCAATTTTAGAATGAGGGATGCCGCCGAATACAGCAACTTCACCGCCTGCACCACCCGTAATATCCATAGACAAATCTTTAGATTCACCTATGATACCACCCCCATTTGAGAAAAATTCATAATACTTCATTTTTACATCCTCCAACGACTGTTAAAGAGTTCCCAATCAAAGCCCTTTTGTAGCATTCCCGAGTTATTCTTTACAGTCGTTTTTAAATTGTTAAATTCTTGCATAAATATTGTTTTATTACCGTTTGCTATGTCATGAATTCTTATTGTTTCTTTCAACATAAACCTATGATAGTCATGCGTATGTCTGCCTTTATGACCTGTCATAAACTCTAAATTCCACGAATCATTCAAGTCCAAACCATATTGATCGGTTATCTTTTTGAATCTATTTACAAATGTTTTATGCTTATTAGTCAAGAAGTGATGTTTCTCTCCAACCCCATTCGCCAAATCACTTTTCGCACTAGATGCCTTAAATGACGCTTTCAGTGCCAGCACCTTAGGCATGAAAGCCAATGCAACCAGCATTCCTACTCTTGCTCCGACCATGGCGCCGGTTTTGAATTCTCCGCCGAGCGCTACGCTTATCCAGCCGCCGGCAATTGCCACTAATCCTCCGCCAATGAGCGCAACCCCCATCGGTGCCATTGGTGTAAACAGCATAACCGCTCCCACTACCACATTCAAACTTGACCCTATCGTCATCGCTATCTCACTGTTCACTCCGCTCATCATCAGAACATTCACCGTCAAACCGCTCAAACCGGTTACAATTAATCCTGCCCCCATTCCTCTGAACATAGGTAACGGCACAAATAATGCCAGTATCCCACCCAGTATCATTCCCCCGGATATTACCACTCCTCCCCAGCGCGACCACCACCGCTGCCACGGGGGTGGTATGTATATTGCGGAACAAATAATAATTTGTTTTGGATATTGCCATAATGGTCTAGGCAGTTTGGACAATATCCGTTGTATATTGGTTGTTGTGGGCAATTAGAATAGACTGTGCTGTGTTTTGGTTTTCTATTGCACTTTGTGCTATGAATTGATTTGAACTGTATGTCGTTGAGATTGTCGGCTGTAGGTTGCCTATGAAATTATAATAAATTTCAATTTTTTGTACCCTGTGTCCCTGTGGCTCTCTTTTGCCTGTTAGGGTTTGAGTGTTTGTGCCGTCTTGCCATACTCCCTCATGCACGATTATTTTATCAATCAAATCAATCATGATAGTTTCGTTTAATTCGGTTAGGTCTTTGTAGCGGTTGATGGCAGACATGAATTTTGAAATATTGTCGGTCTGCTCATTGAATATAGCAAGTTCCTTTTTAGAGATAATAAGATGTGCCTTTAATTCTTGTTGCTCATTATCAAAGCCACTGCTCATAGACATAAAGCGTTCATCACTAATCTTGCCCAGTGCGTTATCCTCGTACAGCTTGCGGATAATCGTGTCAATTTCCATAATTCGCTTTTCAGCTTTTGCAATACTCTTTTGTAGCAACTGCACTTTATCGTCTGCATTTTTACCTAAAGTTTTTTGCAAGACCACCATATAATGCTCGCTATCAAATGCTATACTTTTTATGTCTTCCCTTATGCTATTCAGCACAATGTCGCACATAGTTTTATATTGCACAAAGTGCATTGAGCAGGCTTCTTTTCCATACCTTTTATAAGCCGAGCAGGTAAAAGAGTATTTTCTTACACTTATTTTGCTCCTGTTAGCCATGTGCATGGGCTTACCGCAATCAGCACAAAAGATTTTACCGCTAAAGAGGTTTACAAAGTCTGTTTTGCCATAAGGTTTTTTAACGCTAATGATTTTTTGTGTTGCTACAAACAAATCTTCGCTAACGATTGCCTCGTGAGTATTCTTGACTTCAATCCATTCTGATTCATCACGCACAAACCGCTTTCGGTTTTTATAGGATTTGTTTGTGGATTTTTGGCTGACCATGTGTCCTGCATAAACCTTGTTAATCAAGATGTTGTGAACAGTTGAGTCATACCATCCGCATGGGTGCATGGCTAGGCTTTTGAATACACCTCTTGTTTTTGCAAGCCATTCTTTAGGGGTTAGAATTTTCTTTTCTCTTAGGTGTTTGGCTATATGGTGCATACTCATTCCCGTAGAGGCTAACTCAAACATTTCTTTGACAACAAAGGCAGTTTCATCACAAGGGATAAGTTTGTGCTTATCAAGTGGGTCTTTAATGTACCCATACGGAGCAAACGAACCCATATACTTCCCTTGACTAGACTTTATTTTGATTCCTGCCCTAACTTTCTTTGAAACATCCCTTGCATACCATTCATTCATAATGTTTCTAAATGGTGCAAATTCATTTGAGCCTTTGTCGCTGTCCACATTATCATCAATGGCAATAAACCTAATATCGTTGTCGGGGAAATAATGCTCGGTATACATACCTACTTGTAAATAATCCCTGCCAAAGCGTGAAAGGTCTTTTACTATGATTGTGCCGATTAGACCGCTGTCAATATCAACTTTAAGCCTAGAGAAATCGGGGCGATTGAAAGATGTTCCAGAGTAGCCGTCATCTACATAAAAAGCTGTATTGAATATATTATTTTGTTTTGCATAGTTTTCTAGCATAGCCTTTTGGGTTTGGATGCTAGATGAATCCCCATATTGCTCGTCATCCCTTGACAGTCTGCAATATAGGGCAGTAATTTTTTGGTTTTGTATGTGTAATTGTTTCATTTTTTACTCCTCAAACAACGACACAAAACAGTATTAAAATGTACTTTAAGTATACCATTTTGTGTCCAAACTGTCAAATGATTCATGCCTGTTTCCTGCTTTTTATTGAGGATTATAGCAGAAATTTTGGGGTTGAATTGGTAGATTTTTTAAGTCCTTAATCATCAAATTAAGGAGTAAGTCCTGCAATGATTTAGCGTTTGAGTTTGGAGCATAGCATTTTCACCAAATGTATCGCTGAATACGCCTTCATCGCCGTCACTAACTAAATTGTCGATAGCATCCATTAGTGCCGGTATAATACCGTGATTTCTTGCAAGAGCAGTGATTAGATTATAATTAGCCGCAAATGAAAGTAAAAATTTTGTTGCTATTTGTGTAATAATAGGATCATTATGACCGGTTAATACCATCCATGAATTGCTTCCTGAATTAATATGATTTGGATTGTGACCGGGTATAAATGCAGGAAGCGGTATTATTCCCCATTCTTCACCGCCATAGTTGTTTTGAGATATTATTTTAGCCCATTCCAATCCTCCAATGACAGCCGCTACTTCCCCATTTATAACTGCTTTTCTTTTTTCTTCTAATGAATTCGTATTTTCCAATTTAAGCAACAAACCTTCAGTTAAAAAGGCATTCATTAAATTCATAATCTCCAATATAATATTATCATCAAAATAAACACTTTGACTGCAATGTATTTTTTCTCCCTTGATACCAGCCATAATCATCTCCAGCCTTCCGTCAGGCATATAAGGCATCATATGTATACCGCTTGAGCCTTTTATGCTTCTGGCAATACCCAAAAAAGCGTCCCATGTAAATTGTCCATTTTGATAAAGTTCTTCAAAAATATTTCTGTCTAAACCGGCAATTTCAAACAAACTCTTGTTATAGTACAGTGCTGTCGGATTATTTGAGAAAGGTAAAGCCATTATTTTTCCGTCGCGCTCAACACTTTTTATGTTGTAATCTGCAAAATTACTTGCGCAAATACCTGCATTTGCAAGATAATCTGTAATCTCTAATAAAATCCCGCCTTGAAGCAATCGGTCTATTCTCAAATCATCATCTAATATGATATTCGGAGTCTTCCCTGCTGCAATTGCCATGTCCAGCTGTATGTCCCAATCTTCAGCTTTGATAGCAGTGACTTTAATTTTAACATTGTACATTGCCTCAAAATTCTGCTTATCGCAACTTTCAAGAATTTCTTGCAGCATTTGTTGTTGATATGTGCGTACCCATATATGTACTTCAGCTCCGTTTCCGTCAATTGCAGAACAGAAAGTAGGGGTCTCATAAGCCGACGGCACATTTGTTGCAGGAATAAAACTAATGCTGCTTAGAGGACAATTAGTTTTTTCATTAATTTTCATTTGTTTTTTCTCCTTTTGTTATTTGTACTCCAATACAACACTACCGGCTTGTGTAGAAAAGAGCGCTAAATGGCTAGTATTTCTAGCATTTTGCGCATTGTAAACTAATTTGTTAATATTTGTCAAGTAATTTTTATGCGGTTTTCAAATTTTTTCTAGTTTTTTTAGCTTTATAATTGTCTAATGATTGATAAAATGGAAATATTAAATCGCATTAGTCCTCACAGAGAAATATTTAGCCCTGACTATATTCCGCTTAAAAATATAAAAATAATTTCTTACAACCGAGCTTTTTCCCGACCCGCCCTTGCTGTGGGCGGGTTTTTTTGAGTTAGTTTTTTCTCAATCTCAGACTATTTCTCCTATACTATAAAAAAGCTGTCTGCTAATTTTACTTAGCAGACAGCCTTTGTTTTTGCACCCTTGCGATTGAAAATAATAATACTTGGTCAAAAACTTGATGTTTTTCTTTCAATAAGGACGCACTTAACAGATATTATGTTAGCCTTACAAACCAATACGCATACCCATCATTCTAGCCTGGCTGAATTATCTTCAGTAAAACTTTTATACTCTACCGGTCTTTAAAAAATGCAACTACTTAAAACTGATTGCTTATGATATCTAATAACTTAAACTACTTTAGCAATCAGTTGAATAATGTTGTAATACTTTCCGTCCTCTGCTTTCATCATATCTAAATCCCATTTTTCATCCTCTTTGGCTGGGTCGCGGCTTGCAAGGTATTCATCCCATGCTTGTTTATGGCATTTCATTTCGCTTATGCTGACTATCTCCACACCCTTTTCTCTGCTCCACAAATCTGTCCACCAATCAATACCGCGCATCTGCTCCTCCACCTCTTTATTTGCAAAGAATGGTTTCATTTCTTTCGGAACTTTTCCATTAAAGTCCTTCTTCAGTCCTGCTATTGCAATTGCCATATATCCGCCTTTTTTGACATAAGACGCTATCGTTGCCAACATTCCTTCTGTATATCCAAAATGCATATACGCATCAACTGAGAACAACATATCAAAATAACCCTTTGCAAAAGGTAAATCCTTTGTCGCATCCGCTTGTATGGGAATTGCTCTGTCAGCTATCTTCAAGGTTTTAAATCGCTCATAGTTTTCAGTTGGATCGGCATATAAATCTACAGCAAAAACCTGAACGCCAAACTCCTCTGCCAAATACATCGTTGACAGCCCTGTACCGCAGCCGAGGTCTAGCACACGCATATCGCTTGTTATATTTAGATGCGATGCCAATTCTTCAGACAATCGCAAACCATTTGGTCCCCACATTGCACTGTTTAAAAACTCAAGGTTTTTGGGATCACTCATAAATTTGTCAGTAAACTTATTATTCATTTTAATTTTTCCTTTTATATAATAATATACATTACTGCTTTTAGAAATCGCCGTAATATTCAATAAGTTCTATAATCTTATTTCCCTTAAACTTAAAATACGATACTGTAAAATATGGTTTTTTGCTTACTGACGAGGTTATTATAGACATCCAAGACCCGTCTTTTAGTTCGTCTATCCGCTCTATACTGTATTTATAATCTAAACTGTCCTTGTATTCCAAACAACCCGCGGCCATATCTTCTATCGCAACATGCATCATTTCGTCATTGGGACGGAATTTATAAATTGCATTTGGCGCAAAGTTTCTTAAAATCATAGTTTTGTCTTGGGTCGTTATACCGTTGTACATATCTTCCCAAAAGTTTTCAATTAGTTTTTTCATCGTTTATGTTCCTTAAAATCCGAGTCGGACAAAGTTTAGTATAAACTATACAGCCTAACTTTACAAGTCAAATATCCCCTGTTTTCGCAACAAATTTTACTATCGCTAAACGGCTGTCCGCTTTCTTAACTAGAATCTAGATAAAAATGACCGCATTTTAGCTTGCATTTATATTTTAATCTGCTATAATTTAAATATTGTGTTTCACAATAAAAATTTCTTTGACGATTTTCAATTAAAGTGATACATACTATGATTAAGCAAGAGGTATATTCATGAAAAAAATACTAAAGACTAACGGATTTAAAGCAGGATTATTAATTCTTGTTTTTTGCGCAATGGTTTTAGCTGCAAGCATTCAAACATCGGCTGAAAACTTATCAGCTTATGCAGAGCAGCCAATATCAAACAATGTGAGCTTGGACACTTCAGTCGTATGGCTTGACGACCACTTGTTTATGGGCAACATTGTCGGGATAGACGGCGGATATGTGGTTGATGCCACTTCAGGAGCAGCCGCAGGCTTTTTGCGGACACTTACAAAATACAACTTTGATGACGAGGCTGTTTGGACAATAAACCGCACCGGAATAACTGATTTTGCGCCAGCAAATGACGGCGGCATTTTTGTTGTCGGCAATACAGGACCATGGGCTGCAAGTATCGGTTATTTGGCAAAATATCTTGACGGTGACTTGGTATGGGAAATATCTTTTGATACATTCATAACACACAGTCAGCTTAATAATATTCCTGCGGACCAATTTGATATGAATGCCCGCGCAATAACAATAATAGAAAACAACATTTTTATCGGTGCAATGTATACAAGAGGAGAATATGAAATAACATTTGATAACGGAGATACAGAAACTTTGTCAAGAATACATCAAAACGGCGGTTTGAATGTGTGTATTTTGAAGTTTGATATTGAAGGCAATTTGCATGGACTTAAAAATATAGCATCCGAAACTGCTAACAGTATTAGAGTTGATCAGCTTGATGCGTTAGAAAACGGAACCCTGGTTGTCTCCGGAATACTCAACACCACAGGAGTCGGCACTGCGACAAATATACCCAATCTTTACAGCAGAGGCGGACACGATGCTTATATTATGGTTCTTGATACTGATCTTGAGCAAATCGGAGTCCGTATGATGCATTCATCCGGCAACCTTGATGCCGGCAACAGAATGAATGTGTACGGCAATGATATTTTTGTAAGTTTGATGACCGGACCGAGGGGCGGGGCGGCAAGTATACACTCTCTGTTATTATTAAGTCAAGAAGAACAAGATACTTGGCCGGCGGGTGAATTATTATGGCAAAGCGGCGACGGCGTACTTGTTGGATTTAACGGAGACAATATTGAAGGCTCCACTTTGTTTGTGCATATAAATCCAGAAGCTGTTGCAAGCGGGGCAACGAGAGATGGTGATGAAAATCTAATTGTCATTTATACAGTTTCGCAAGGCTCTGGGCAATATAGCCATATTATCAAATATGACAACTATTTTGATGTTATGTGGGAAAGCATTCTCGGAGAAGTGACTAACGAAACACGGGTTCAGGTCATATCTCATGTACACGGCGCCATAAAGGCAGCCGGAAGTGCTAATCATAGATTTGATGCAGATGAAGTTACAACTGCTCTGTTCGACGGCTTCATCTACAAAATCGGCAATTATGATATTGAAATACTGATTGCCGCTCCATATGTTGAAGGTATTTTCATTTTTGGCGAAAATATGCCTAAGATGCAAGGATATGCAGCTCGTGTAAACGGAGTATTTTCATGGATTGAAGGACAAATGCTTCAAATTGGAGAGAATCAGTATGCTTGGAAATTTACACCAAACAATCCGCGATTTGAGTCAGTTTTTGGATATATCTTAATTTATGCTCATCGGGCTGACCAGGCAATGCCTACTGCCGCATTAACAGTAACCGGCGTTACGATTAATACGATTGAATTTTATCCGATTGAAGGTGCTGAATTTTCAATTGACAATGGCGCAACATGGCAAACAAGTCCATTATTCGAAGGTCTGACTCCGTCAACAAATTTTTTAGCAACATTTAGAATATCACAAACTCCAACCCACAATGCAAGTCCGCAAGTTGAAAGCATTATAGTTTCAACACTAGCTGCAATAAATGTAATATACAAAAGCGAAGGGGCGCAAATAGGCACTACTCAAGTATTATCAGACCTTGAAAACAGAAAAATCCCTGAAAATCCTATAAAAGCAGGATACAGATTCATAGGCTGGGAACAATCGTCATCTTTTATAAATGACAGATGGGTTTTTGTTTTTGAAGCGTTATGGCTGCGTGAAATCTCTGTTGTGTTTATGAATGACGGACAACAAATAGGCGAAACACAAATTGTTGTCCGTCTTGAAGATGCGACACTCCCCTCAGTGACTCAAAGAGACGGCTATATTTTTTCATGGCAAATCGGCACAACTGACAACACAGTTATATTTACGGCAATTTGGACACCGCAAAACCAGTCCGGCAACCAAATAACAATTGCCGCATGGGTTTTGCTGGGCTTTTCAATTGCACTTGCTGCTGCCACATTATTGCTGTTTATTTTAGCATCAAGAAAAAGAAGAAAAAACAGTAACTAGATATTATTGCAATGAATTTATATGCCGCCTGCTTAGTTATTAACATAATAATTTATTGTTTATTGATAAATTTTATATATCTATCAGAAATACTAATGCACTTGATTGATTGTCAATAGTATTTTAGTTGTGCTATTAAATTTGTTTTGTTATAATAAATTTTAATTGTTATGAATGTAAAACAAATGAAAAAGACGGATAATGAAAACGAACAAATTTTAATTGATTTTTTTACTAGCGGCATTAAAAATAAAAACGCGGGCTTACTTGGTGTAGAGCTTGAACATTTTGTTGTTAATAAAAAAGCTGGTCACACTGTTGCATATCATGGGAATGAAGGCGTAGAAGGCTTATTAAATGATATAAGCGTTTTTTATGATGAAAAAATTTATTCTGAGCAGCATTTAATCGCATTAAGAAGGCAGCATATATTGGTCAGTCTAGAACCGGCAGGTCAGCTTGAAGTGAGCATCGGCGAGTTTTTTGATTTGAATTGTTTCGAATTTGAGTACAAACGCTTTCTTGATGAGATTACTCCCGCGCTTGATAAACGGGGATTAAAATTAGCAACTGAAGGTTATCATCCTTTAACTAAGGCATCTGAAATACCGCTATTACCCAAAGAGCGGTATAGATTGATGGATGATTATTTTAAGAGCAGCGGAACAACCGGGCTATATATGATGCGGGGTACAGCGGCAACTCATGTTGCTATTGATTATTTTTCAGAGTTAGACTTTGTCAATAAATTCAGATTAGCAAATTTATTAGCTCCGCTGTTTATTCATTTAACCGATAATTCTAAAACATTTGAGGGCAAAAAAAATTATAGAAAAATGCTGCGCCATTGGATATGGGCTGATGTTGACGGTGATAGATGCAATGTAGCTAAAAATATCAACTGCTTTTTAGACTATGCTAATTACATTTATAATTGTCCTCCTATTTTCATGCCAACAAAAACAAGCGTAGTTTATACAAAAAATACCCCGCTAAAACAAATTACAAACGGCAAAGAGCTATCACTTGAAGAAACTATGCACGCTCTATCCATGGTTTTCCCTTATGTAAGACTGAAAAATTTTATAGAAATCAGAACAGCCGACAGTATGCCTATTGAATATGTATTGTCATATTTAGCATTGATAAAGGGTATTTTTTACCAACCCTTTGCCATTCAAAAATTATTAAAAACCTTTTCAAAAGTCAATGATGATGATATTTGCTTAGCTTCTGAAAACTTAACTGAATACGGCTATGATGCTAAGGTGTACGGAATCGATGTTGTAAGTTTATATAAAGAACTTTTTGAATTAGCAGAAAACGAATTGTCAATTGATGAAAACAAACACTTAAAACTGTTGAAAAATTTAAGTGAAAACAAAAAAATAATTGCAGAGGTATGTTAGATGAAAACATTAACGGATTATAACCAAGAATATATAAGGCACATAAAGTCTAATGAATTTACAGCAATTGCAGATGCAAAAAAAGCAAAAGACTACTTAAAAACAACAGGCGTCGGCTCTATCAAAGGTGACTTGTGTTTTCAATTAGTTCCGAAAATATTTAATACGGCAGCCTATGAAGTAATTAAAAATGCTGCACGAATGATGTATGGAATTCTTGATAAATGTATAAGAGAGTATCGTGAAAATCTGGCTTTTAGAAAATTATTCGGCTTTCCCCCTTTATTAGAGGATTTA
>Ga0123355_10000193_pt1 | contig 75741 bp, 82 predicted proteins | sample TergutEmb28metaG_3_FD_89872 | JGI IMG/M metagenome (GOLD analysis project Ga0123355, IMG submission 89872) | Embiratermes neotenicus P1 segment gut microbial communities from Petit-Saut dam, French Guiana - Emb289 P1 | ecosystem: Host-associated > Arthropoda: Insects > Digestive system > Gut ... | reverse complement strand
GTCATTAGTTTCCTGTCAGAATCAAAGGGTATTTCATGCACTCTTGGATATGTTTTTTCTAAATCCTCTTTTGTAATATTTTTGTCCATTAACAGCCGCACAATGGCTGCTTCTGTTGGGTCGCCTACTACTTTTTCTTCGCCATCTGTAATGGTTATGGATGCGTTACTGGCTAGGCTCATCATTTCAACAACGCCCATCTGTTGTTGGTTGAAATCGTCCTTTGAGTTAATAGGGTCATGCCCATTAGCCCATACCTTTTGTATAGACATGCGATTCATTGTCAAAGTCCCGGTCTTGTCCGAGCAGATAACAGAGGCACTGCCCAAGGTTTCCACCGCAGGGATTTTTCTTATAATGGCGTTTTTCTTTGCCATGGTAAGTATGCCGTAGGCAAGGGTGATAGTAAGGATGATTGGCAAGCCTTCCGGGATTGCCGCAACCATCAGCGCGACGGCACTAAGTAATCTTTCAAGTAGCGGCACGCCGTAGGCCCATGACAGCATAAACAGCGTGGACGATGAAACAATGGCAAGTGCGCATATAATCTTGATTAACCTGTCCATCTTGTGTTGTAACGGGGTGCGCTCTTTTTTTGTAGAGCTTAAAAGGCCGGCTATCTTGCCCATTTCTGTTGTCATGCCGGTTTGCACCACAACGGCTGTGGCCTTGCCGCTTGTTACTAGGCAACCAGAAAATAACATATTTAATTGGTCGCCCAGGGGGGCTTTTTCGTCTGGAATAAAAGAATGGTCTTTTTCGACGGGGACGCTCTCCCCGGTAAGAATGGCTTCGTCAACTTTGAGGCCTATGCTTTCTATGAGCCGGGCATCGGCTGGAATCATGTCCCCAGCTTCCAGATGCAAGATGTCGCCAGGGACCAGCAACTCGGCATTAATAATCTGTTTTGTACCGCCACGGATAACTGTAGTCATCTGGGCTGTCATACGCTTTAGAGATTCCAGTGCTTTTTCTGCACCCAACTCTTGCCTTACTGCCAAGGTTAGGTTTAGCACAACGATACTGAATATAACAATTGCATCGGTAAAGCCTTTTTCTGAATCCGGCATAAACGCCGATACAAGTGCTATGCCGCCAGCGAAAAAAAGAATAAGACATGTAAAATCCCGCATATGGTGAATAATTTTTTGGAAGACAGTAGCCTTCTTTTCTTCTTCGAAGGCATTAAGCCCTTTCACCTCACGGATTTCGGCGGCCAATTCATCCGTCAATCCGGTTTCCGGGTTTGTTTGGCAAGCCCGATAAATGTCTGATAGCTTTTGAACTGAATGTTTCATTTTAATCCTCCTATATGCATTATGATGAGTCTTGTCAATAAAACAATATGGAAAGAATAAAAGTGGCTAGGATAGTCCACCACATAACATTATAATATGTAATTTCTTGTCGTCAAATGTAATTTATGAAATACCGTCCATGACATCATATGTACGAGGACATATGTTTAAAAACCCGTCTGCGATTTGAGACACGGTAAATGCCTATTTCCCGCCCACCCATAGCAATATGGCGCACATTGCTGTATACTTGCCCAAATTTAACACAACCACAAAGGAGAGAAACAATGTCCTTAAAAGGAAAAAATCTACTGGCACCACTTGATTTTACCGTAGCCGAGATGGAGCATCTCTTTGACGAGGCGGAGCGTATCATTGCCGCGCCTCGCGACTATGCCGAGGCCTGCAAGGGCTACCTCCTTGCAAATTTGTTTTACGAGCCAAGTACCCGCACGCGCTTCTCGTTTGAGGCGGCAATGCAGCGGCTGGGCGGGCGGACAATCGGCTTTGCAGAGCCTGGCGCAAGTTCTGTTGTAAAGGGTGAAAGCATTGCGGATACCATCCGCACAATTGAGTGCTATGCGGACATTGCGGTTATGCGCCATCCAAAAGAAGGTGCTGTTACCGTTGCGGCACATGCGGCAAGCTTCCCGGTGATAAATGCCGGTGATGGCGGGCACCACCATCCTACCCAAACCCTCACAGATTTGCTGACCATACGGCTGGAAAAGGGCAGCCTCGGCAATATCACCGTTGGAATGTGCGGCGATTTAAAATTTGGCCGCACGGTTCACTCTCTGATTGCGGCACTTATGCGCTATAGCGGGGTACGCTTTGTACTCATCTCCCCTGAGGAACTTAAAGTACCGGCCTATGTACGTGAAGTGCTAAAAGTCGCAGACTTCCTGGAAACTCAAAACCTTGACGAAGCAATGCCTAAGCTGGACGTATTGTACATGACACGTGTTCAAAAAGAGCGTTTTTTCAACGAAGAAGACTATGTAAAGCTAAAAGACCGCTACATCCTAGACGCGGAAAAACTTAAAACCGCAAAATCTGACCTCATGATTCTGCACCCACTGCCAAGGGTCAACGAAATAGCAGTGGAAGTAGACAGCGACCCGCGGGCATTATACTTCAAGCAGGCAAAAAACGGCATGTACATCCGCATGGCACTGATTATGGCTCTGCTTGGGCTTACCAAAGGAGGCAACCAATGACAATCCAAGGCATTGCTAATGGCGTAGTAATCGACCATATCCGCGCCGGTTTTGGCATGAAGGTACTGGAATATCTAGGTGTTGGCGGCAAAGACGATACCGTCGCCCTTATAATGAACGCAACAAGCAAAAAGCATGGCCGTAAGGATATAATAAAGCTGGAGAATTTCACGAATATTAACCTGGATATCATCGGCCTAATAGACCACAACGCAACGGTTAATATTATCAAAAACAGCCAAATAGTAGAGAAAACCCAGCTAAGCCTCCCGCAAAAAGTAACCAATGTGCTAAAGTGCAAAAACCCGCGCTGCGTCACTTCAATAGAGCAGGTTGCGCATACATTCTTGCTGGTGGCCGACTCCGGCATGTACCGCTGCATGTATTGTGATGATTTGCTGCAAGGCGCGGGGATATAGAGATACTCCTGCGCATAATAGGTTTTACCAAAATGACACCCTCCGCTAGTGAGGAGCAAAGAAAGGTTTGACGGAAATGACACCCTCTGTGGAAGCGAAATAAAAGGGTTGGCCAAAATGACACCCTCCGTGGAGGCGAAATAAAAGGGTTGGCCAAAATGACACCCTCCGTGGAGGGGGACAATAAAGGTTTGGCAAAAATGACATTCATAAGGAGGGCACTAATGGCTAAATTCGAAACAACACTACAAGGCAATTTTGACGAGCTATTAAACAGGCTAAATCACGGTATTTTAAAGGGTAGCATCTCCGCTACCTATGAAGACGGCAGCGATTATCATCACAATGGCGTGCGCTGTGCGGTACGCGTCTACGAAAGGCATAGCATGGCCAAAGGCAGCAGAGTAAGCATGTCCGTTACCTTGGTTGGCTCTGGCAATGATTTATTTGTCACGGTAATTACAGCCGGCGGCAGTAGTGCCATGTTCTTTAAGATAAACACAATTGGCGAGCATACATTTATCAATCAAGCAGTAAAAATTATTGAAGACTATAAGCGCGCAAACCAAGGAAGGATGCAGTAACAATGAAAATTATTGAAACCAGTCGCCTAACATTGCGGCATATCCGCGAAGAGGACTTTGACGCAATCCACAGCTACGCAAGCAGCAAGGAAAACACCGTCTTCATGCTTTTCGGCCCAAACGACGAAGCCGCGACTCGTGGGTTTATCCAATGGGCAGTCAAAAGTGGAGCTGAAACCCCGGTTAGAAACTATCAACTTGCTATAATATTAAAAGACACAAATAAACTTATCGGCTCATGCGACCTGCATATCCGTGACGAAAACCATGCCGAAATCGGCTGGATTCTTCACCAGGACTATTGGAAGCAAGGCTATGGTGCTGAAGCTGGTGTGGCCTTACTTACCCTAGGTTTTGACGACCTTGGAATCCACCGGATTATCGCCCGCTGCGACGCAGAAAACGAAGGCTCGGCCCGGCTTATGGAGAAAATAGGTATGCGCAAGGAAGGGCTTTTTTTCGACGCAAGGCCGCCTCATAAACTCTCCGCAAGGCCTTTTGGTGACGAACTTGCCTACGCCATTCTCAAAGAAGAATGGGAAGTGCAAAAAGAAATCGCCCACTACAACGCCCTGCCCTGCCATTTCAATGGCTTTATCGTCAATGTGCCAACCCTCACAAATAACGATATCTACCTGGTTTGCACCCAAAAACAACTTGGCAACCCCGAGAAAAAACATGTCCCAGGCTACGAGTTTGCAATATGTAAAAACGGCGAAAAAGTAGGCCGTATAGGCCTTCGCATAGGCTATGGCGGCGGAGAGTACAACTCTAACCTATACTATGGCGGCCAAATTGGCTACGAGGTAGACGAAGCCCACCGTGGTAACGGCTACGCTGTAGAGGCTTGCCGTCTAATTGCGCCAATTGCCAAAGCCCATGGTATGGAAACCTTGCTAATCACCAATAATTACACAAACACAGCCTCCCGCCGGGTATGCGAAAAACTTGGCGCAAAGCTTGTACGCCTTGCGCGCCTGCCGGAATGGACTGACCTGTACAAAGAAGGCCAGCGGTTTTCCAATATCTATGAGTGGAATATCTGATGGATACATTCGTGGATGAGTACCCGGATATATACAAATTCGAGCCACATGCCCACACGGCAGAGTCAAGTGCCTGCTCTGGCTTGCCAGCCGAGGAACTGGTTGAAATGTACTTTCACGAAGGCTTTGGCGGCATAGCAATAACAGACCACCTCTACGAGTACCTGCTGATGCGCCATAACGATGATTGGGACGCCTGCATAGACTACCTACTGCGTGGCTACAAAGCCGCAAAGCAGCACGGCGATAAGCTGGGCATTGATGTCATACTAGGCATGGAGTTAAGCTTCGCAAACCGTGCAAATGACTATCTAGTATACGGCTTCGACGAAGATTTCCTGCGGAAAAACCCATTCCTCCCGCTTTTGACCTCTAAGGAGTTTTTCCAGCGCTACGGCAACGAGCTGCTTATCATCCAAGCTCACCCCAGCCGGGACGGTAATACATTAGACACAACCGGCAGCGTCCACGGCATAGAGGTCTATAACTCCAACCCCCGTCACAATAACCACAATGGTAAAACCAAGGCCTACCACAAGGCCAATCCCAAGCTACTCGCAACAAGTGCCTCCGATGCCCACCAGCCGGAAGATGTCGGCCGTGGCTGGATAGAGCTTGATGCGCCTGTGGCGGATTCTTATCGTTTTCGGGATTTGGTTAAGGCGCGGCGGTATACACTTGGAATATGGAAGTGAGACTTTAATGAGCAAAAAAGAGAAGCTTATTGCACGACTAAAGTCAAAGCCAAAAGACCTTACCTTTAGCGATGTGGAGGCGTTACTTTTGTCCTTGGGTTTTGTGAAGTCAAACAAAGGCAAAACAAGCGGCTCACGGGTAATGTTCGAGCGTGATGGATTGCCAATTGATATACACAGGCCGCATCCTCGCAAGGAATTGCTAAGTTATCAAGTAACAAAGATATTGAAACTGCTGGAAAAGGAGGGCTTGATATGAGCGATTATCTTGAGTATAAAGGCTATTTAGGAACAGTAGAGTATTCCGCTTTAGACAACCTGCTTTGCGGAGAAGTAGCAGGGATACAAGGCCTCATTATGTATCATGGCGAAAATATTGCAGAACTTCGACAAGATTTTGAAGCGGCAGTTGACCACTATCTTTTATGCTGTGAAGATGATGGAACTCAACCACAAGCACCATGTTATGGAGAACTGAGTGTAAAAATCTCACCTGTAGTTCATAAGCAACTACAAATCTACGCCATGCACAAGGGGAAGTCTCAAAATGAAACTGTAGAGGATGCGTTAAGGCTCTATATTACTGCTTAAATTGTGAGAGGGGTATCTTTGTGAATGATAAGAAAACGATATAAGTGTTTGTACTTAATACTTCAAGGAAACCATATGACCTCTAATAGGAGACCACTATGACCTTCAAAACCTACACAAATACCCCATTTTTCACAGAAGACTACAAAAAAGTCCGAGACTTCCTAATTCGCGTAAACCGCGATAGAATCCTCAACCCCCGTATGCTATGGGGTGCATGGGAATGGGCTGTAACCCACGGTGGCCGCGACCAGGAAAACCTAGATAAAATCGGCCTATGGGAAGACGGCGACAAACTGGTAGGTGTGGCAATGTACGAATGCCCTCTGGGCGAGGCCTATATCATAGTAGACGAGGCCTACCCACAGCTAAAAGCCGAAGCAATCAACTACGCCAAAACCGCCCTACAAAAGGATGGCCAACTAAAGCTAATCATCCCGGATTACGATACAGACTACGCCCGCGCCGCCCGCGATTTAGGCTTTCGCCCAACGCCAAGACGGGACGTCTCTTGCACACTGGATATTGACGCGCTGCAAGACTACAGTCTGCCAACAGGCTTCCATTTTACAAGCTTAGCCGAAAACTGGAACTGGTACCAATATAATAGAGTAATGCGGCGCGGCTTTAGGCCAACCGAGGAATATCTATACACAGACGAAATTATAGCCGAGCGCAAGCAGATGCTCTCAAGCCCAATGATTATTCCGGAGATTGTTATCGCTGTTGTTGCGCCAGACGGCAACTATGTATCCCACTGCGGCATGTGGTACCGGTCAGGAGACTTTTATTGCTATGTAGAGCCGGTAGCAACCGACTCAGACTTCCGCAAAAAAGGACTTGGCAAGGCAGCAGTGCTTGAAGGCATACGCCGCTCAGGAAAGCTTGGCGCAAAGCAGGCCATAGTTGGGTCCGAGCAGCAGTTTTACTTTAATATAGGGTTTTATCCAACCCACTATCTCACCCATTGGGAGCTGAACTAAGCGTTTCGATTTGAAATGGGTTGAGGACGAGCCAAAACGCGCGGCAGTAGGCGCGTTATTGGCGACAGACGAAGCCCAATTTCAAACGAAATCGCTACAAAACCCCAACAAACACAAGCACCCCGGCAAAAAACACCCCAATAGACCCAACCATAATCTTAAAACTCAAGGTAAAGTCTCTAAGCGGGCGAAGATAGTCCTTCTTCGTCAGTACATATTTATAAACCAGCACCGCAAGCCCTAAGCTAACCGCAAACACCGCGGTTTTTTCAATATACCCCCAAATGCTTAAATATACAGGCTCATTAAGCAAAAACCCAATAGTCTGAGTCCCAAATACCCCAAGGCCAAAGCTTAAAAAGCCCAGCCCAAGCACAACGCCCTCCCGGCACCAGTCCGGTATAGTCGCAACCCCATCTGACTTCCCGAAAAATATTGCCGAAAACCGCACAAAAACCAATATCGTACCAAAGTTTATTACATTAAACAGAAAGCCAAGCACCCCGCCAGCCCCATATCCAAGAAAATACTTAGACACAAAGCCATTAAAAAACGGCGCGCCGGCGATGCCAAGCACCGCAAGCAAACACGCAAGCCCAATAGACGGGCTTACCTTAAAAAGCCCCCGTATCTTGGTGATATCTTTTGTTTTATACAAATAGCTTATTACCCCCGCAAGCAAGAAAAGCGATACCTTAACCAGCGCGTGATTAACCATATGAAACACGCTGCCTATCCGCGAATATGGGCAACCTATGCTATGGCCCAAGCTAATCCCCGCAATTATAAGCCCCACCTGCGCTACTGTGCTATATGCCAGCATCAGCCGGATATCCTTCTGGGCTAACGCAAGCACAATAGCGGCAATGGCTGTTATTATGCCAACACCAAGAAACAGCTCAGACCCCATCCCCCCAAATACATACTGGAACCGGATAAACAAATATATCGCGCCTTTGATATGGAGCCCACTCATCAAAGCCGCAATGGTAAACCGCGACCCGGTAAGGGAATTGACCTTGGGCAGCCAAGTAAGTAGCGGAAGCAGTGAACACTTTGCCGCAATGCTGGTCATAATAAGTGCATACGGCAAAACTAAATCGGCCCTATCCATTGTATAAATAACAGCGGCGGCAGCCTCCATGTCCAAGACCCCAACCACCATGTAAAGATACCCAAGCCCAAATAAGTAAAACTGCATAACCACAATATTGACCATAATAAAAGTCATACCCGCAAACATATTGCGCCGCTTGCGGTCATACATCAAGAGGATAACCACCACAACGGTGCTAACCTCAACCAATACAAAAATATTAAAGAAGTCTCTTGTAAGAAACAGCCCAATAAGAGTCCCTTCCAACAAGAACAGCAAAAACCAATAAAGCCTGCCGGTATGGTCATATTCACTACGCAAGTTATAAATTACAACCGCAAGGAAAAGCAGCACAGTAAGAAAAATAAACACCGCCGCAAGATTATCCACCCGCAGCATAATCCCAAGAAAGCCATCATACCCGCCAACGCTTACATTTATGGTTTCATTGCGACTGGCAACCAGTAGCACAAATGCCAGCACCATGTAAGCCGCCTGGGTAACAAGGGCTATCATCCGGGCGATTTTTAAGCCTGCGAATACATAAAGAAATACAGCAATAATAATCGGAATAATTACAAGGAAAGGCAATAATAGCGACAACATAAAAATCCCTCACAATTTCACAATGTGCACAATTTCAGACGAAAGATTAACCTATAAACTTGCCTCATCCAGCTTTTCAAGCTCCTGCATAGTCTGCCAGTTAGCTGTCTTATGCTTCTTAAATAGCCCATTAAGCATGGTTATATTAACAGCCGTTACGGCAATACCAATAATAATTGCCGTAAGCATAAGTGCCTGAGGAAGCGGATCAGCAATTGCATCAGGGTTATACAGGTAGGCAACATATCCAATAATAGGCGGCACAATCCCAAGTCGCGAGCCAACCCCAAGCCAAAATGCAATCACAGCCGTTTGCATAAGCATGATAAAAACAATGGACTTGATAATATTGGACGTGGTAATAAGCCCAAAAAACGCGATAAAAAACAGCACAACCGGGAAAATATCAAGAAGATGTATATTCATCACACATCCACCTCCTGCTCGTCATCATCCGGCAGCCTCTCGATAGCAACATGCCGGTAAAACAGAATAAAAAACCCACAAGCCACCTTCATCCCAACAAGGGAACTCATTGCAATGAGATAAATATCCTGGGTAAGAGGCGTAACATCGGCAAAGAGATACACAACCCCGGTAAAAATCGCAAGTATCGGCAGCACCGTTATATTGATAAACACCAGTTCTTCCATTTTAATAATCTTTTTCACAGGTAAATCATAAATCCCCAATACTAAATACCTGCAAATAAAAAACGAAGCAAAGGCAAGCCCACCAAGGAACCCGCCCCCCGCGGTAAGATGCCCGTTCATGATAAGATACGCGCCAAACAAAAGAAGAATCGGGCAAATAATCCGCATGGTAAACTTGGTCATGCGCGAATTCTCAATTTCGCTATGGCGCCCATCCGGCACAACATCCGCCCCATACCAGGAAACATGCGTCACCGCAACCACCGCAATTACAAGAAGTAATGCCTCAAAAAGGGTGTCATACACCCGATACCCAAGGTATATTGCCGTAACGGCGTTCTCGCCCCCAACATCTATCATAAACATCTGCAAATACTGGTCCCGAAGCTCTGTAAAGGCGTACCCCGTCGGCACAAAATATAAAAACAACCCGCACAACCCAAGTGAAAAAATCATAGCAGGTATTATCTTTGAAAGCGGCCTACGAGTAACCGTAGGCACCGGTGCTTCCTCACTGGAAAGCCCCTCGCCACGCCCATAGTATTTTTCGATACATACAATAAAAAAAATCGTGGCAAATGCCGAAATCCCCGCCTCAGACATTGCCACATCCGGCGCGCCAAGAGACAAGTAAATAACTGACGTAATAAGAGAAAACACAGCAAAATAAATAATAACCCGATAGGCCTTGCGGCAAAACACTATACAGGCCGCGCTAAAAATCCAAAAGAATAATAATATCTGCGTCATACTAACTCATCCTCCGGCCGCACAACATCGGCTACGCCAGCCTCTTCATCCTCGTCAGTGGTCACATACCCGCTATAGTAAGCCGAACCGGCCACAATATGCGCCACAAGCGGGTTTAGCACCATCATGATAAGCACAATCAAAAATATCTTCCCCGTAAAAAATGTAAACCCATGCCTAAGCGCAAGCCCGATAAACAGGGTCAAAAACCCAACTGTGTCAACTTTACAACCAACAAGTATCCGGTAATAAAAGTCCTTATCCCGCTTATAAAGCCCAATGACCCCAAAAAGCATAAAGGCCACACCAAGCCCCATAACAATATAGCTAATAACATAAATCATTTTCGCCGCCGCCCCTTCTGCAAGTTGCGTCTAGATAAAAACAGTGCCATAAAAATAGTACCAATAAAGCCCGAGATAGCATAAACAATCGCAAAATCCAACAAAAACGAGGTATTCAAAATTGAGGCATACAGCACAATAATAATAATCGTTTTAGACAATATAAGATTAAGCCCAAGAAGCCTGTCCCAAACACTAGGCCCAATAACAACCCGCACAAGATACGGCACCAAAAGCCCAAGCATAATCCCAAGTATAATCCACATGGCCTATTCCTCCATATATCCAGCCTACCGCAACGAAGCAAACTGCTATGCGTTACTTTCTAGGTTTGTACCAAATCATCCACAGCGTTACTTTACCGGCTTTGTCAGAATCATCCACAGCGTTACTTTATCGGTTTTATCAAAATCATCCACACCGTTACTTTACCGGTTTTATCAATGTCATCCACATCGAAACGTGAAAGGGTGTCCAATAGTGTTTAACTACAGCAAAGGGCGAGTCTAAACCACATCATCCTTCGTCGGCACAGTTTTCTGCGACTTAATCAACTGCCTCTCAATGCTGCGCAAATCATCCTCAGCGGTAGGATACCCCTCGCTTTTCCTGCTGCCGATACACAACAGCGTAATGTCATCCCCTTCCCTGCCCAAGTAAATTGACCCAGGAGTAAGAGTAATAGAGTCCGCAAGCATAATCCGAAGCGATTCATTCTCAAGTTCAAGCTTATATGAGGCAACGCCCCACTTAGCGTTCGAAAGTATCATCTTAACCAAAAAAAACGCATCAAGATAAATGCGCCCTATAAGCCATACCGGATATGTCGCAAGCTTAAAAAAGTTGACATTCCGTATCTCTTCAAAGTTCAAAAATTTGCCAATCATATGAGAGCACAACATGCTCATAAACATACCGATGGCAATATTCTGCCAACTGATTTGCTCCATAAGCACAACCCACACAAAAGTAAGCCCAATCATCACAAAAAAAGTATGTTTTCCCATGCCAAACCTCGCGAGTTATAAGCTGTTTTCGTAGGGTAGCAAATGGCTATAAACACAGCTTGTAAATTTCCAAAATTTATAAGGCCACTGTACACCCGAATACGCCCCGCGTCAACATATAAAATAGATAAAACCAAGTATAGAAAATATCTTTTTATAAACTATTGTAGACGCGTATGAAGTCCATAGTTAAACACCCATGGCCTTACATAAAAATACCTGCTTGCAAGAGGCTAATTTTCTTGCAAGCAGGTATTTATCGTTACGTGTCTTTGTGTTTACTTTGTGGCATACCCTGGCGTTATCCCTTTATCGCAAGCGCAGTGTAATACCGGTAAAAGCCAAAGCCTAAAACTTCTTTATGTGAGAGTGCTGATGCAGATACTTCTCCTTAGTAGCAAGCCCGCCGCGGATATGCCGCTCGGACTTATTAATCTCAAGCACCCGCCGTGCCTCACCGGCAAGCTTCGGGTTTATTTTGGATAACCTTTCGGTTACATCTTTATGTACAGTAGACTTACTTATGCCAAACTTCTTGGCTGTCTCTCTCACGGTTGCATTTGAATTGATGATGAAGTTTGCTACTTCAACTGCCCTCTCTTCGATATAGGTCTTCAAGGATGACCCTCCCTTTTTGTTCGCTTGGGTTATTTATATGAGGTGGGAGGGCTGGTTAGAACAAATCTTGTTTCCATGGCATATAAAATCGTGTAGAATTAGAGCATCAACATTTGGGGGTAGTTTAATGTCTAAGAAATCAGTCGGGCAGGCAGCAAAACCATTTATCAAATGGGCGGGCGGAAAAGGGCAATTATTACATGAAATAAGGGCAAAATATCCTGTCGGCCTTGGTAGGCATATAAACAAATATGCCGAGCCTTTTATTGGCGGTGGCGCGGTTTTATTTGACGTGCTAAACAATTATCACCTTAAGGAGATTTATATAAGCGACATCAATAAAGAACTTATTCATACATATATAGGCGTTCAAAAAGCAGTTGATGAATTGCTACATGAATTAGATAGCCTTGAAGTGAAGTATCTGCCCTCAAATAATGACGAACGCAAAGACATCTACTACAAAAATCGAGATCGATTTAACAGCTTAAAGAGTAACGACGACAAATCAATAGAGCTGGCAGCATTATTTATTTTCCTAAACCGCACTTGTTTTAATGGCCTTTACCGAGTCAATTCAAAAGGCGGCTTTAATGTCCCGCAAGGAAGCTATAAAAACCCTTGCATTTGCGATAAAGATAATCTCCGCGCGGTTTCGCAAAAACTACAAGGCGTTACAATTGTATGCGGGGATTATAAACTTGCGTCAGATTTTATCGATGATAAAACATTCGCCTACTTTGACCCACCATATCGGCCACTGTCTTCAACGGCCAACTTCACCTCATATGCACAAGATGGCTTCTGCGATACTGCCCAAGCAGAACTTGCATCATTTATTGACCGCATGAGTAACAAAAGGGCACATATTGTTGCCAGCAACTCTGACCCCAAAAATGTCGATGAGCATGATGACTTTTTTGACATACTCTATTCGGCACATAACATTTCAAGGATACAGGCAAGTAGAGCTATAAACTCAAATGGCGCAAAGCGCGGCAAGGTGAGGGAGTTGCTAATTGCTAACACTTAACGGTAAGAAGGCCACAACATGAAAACCATGTTTGCAGCACAAATACAAAGGATAAAATAAGGAATCGGGAGGTTGCATTATGCACCGTGATGAAGCTATATCTAAGTTGAAAGAACTTGAAGGACAAGATTTACACATACTAGCCAAGAAGTACGAAGTTACTGTGCTTTCTGCAAGCGGCAAAGTAAACAAGGGTTGGGCAGGTCATGTTTGCGAAAGATATTTAGGCATTCCAATAAACTCTTCCCAAAGCCCCAACTTTGGTTCATGGGAATTAAAGAGCGTTCCACTAAAGAAACTGAAAAATGGACGACTCACCTTCAAAGAAACAATGGCGATAACCATGATAGATGATTACAACGTAAAGCGCGCAAGTTTTGAAGAAAGTCATTTGCTGGCTAAGTTGAAAAAGGCAGTAATTGTGGCTAGAACGGTAGGCGCAAGCTATGATATGCCCACATATGTCCATTCTGTTACCTCAATGGACTTAAAAGGTGACTTATATAATGCCGTTAAAGCCGACTACGAACTCGTGCAAGAATGCCTAAATGACCCAGAGCGCGGTTTTTCAATGCTGACCGGACGAATGGGCGTATATGTACAGCCGCGCACAAAAGGTGCAGGGCATGGCAGCGTGAGCAGAGCATTTTATGCAAAAACGTTATTCCTAGCGAAATTTATTGATTTAAGCGAATGAGTAAGAAAATAAAAAAATGGGAACCCGACAATTTCGAGTTAGAGATGAATACAGTATGGAGTTTCCCGCAGCGCGGCAACTGGGCTACCCACGATGCCAAGTACAGAGGTAACTGGTCGCCATATATTCCAAGGAATTTATTACTCCGCTATTCATGTGAGGGCGACCTGGTGCTTGACCAATTTGCGGGTGGCGGCACGACACTTGTTGAGGCCAAGTTGCTAAACCGAAATATCATTGGCGTAGATATTAACCCACAAGCCCTAGAGCGTTGCCGCGAGAAAGTCGTCTTTGAATGGGAAAACTGTGGACAAGTATATATAAAGCATGGCGATGCTCGAAATCTATATTTTGTTCCAGATGATGGTGTTGACTTTATCTGCACTCATCCTCCATATGCAAACATTATTCAATACAGCGAAGATATTGACGGCGACCTATCCCATTGCAAAGTTAAGGATTTTTTGGAACAGATGAAATCGGTTGCAAAAGAAAGTTCTCGTGTACTTAAAAAAGGGAAATTTTGCGCTATTTTAATGGGTGATACACGCCAAAAAGGATGCGTAATCCCTATGAGTTTTGATGTTATGAGGATATTTGAAAGTGCTGGATTTACACTGAAGGAGATCATCATCAAACAGCAGCACAATTGCAAGGCTACAGGGTTTTGGAAAACGAATAGCGTTAAATACAATTTTTTGCTGCTTGCGCATGAATATTTGTTTATTTTCAGAAAGTAGGTACATGACTTGAGTCAGAGCGTGATATTTACGGTTCGGCAATATGGCAAAGTAGTTTTATCGGCAGACCCTATCCAATTTGATTCTGAAGAAGAAGTTATTAAGGCGTTTAAATTGGCGAAGCATCCTGATGAGGAGTTTAATGCGAAAATAGACGATGGCGTGCGCGTGAAATATTGTAGTTTTGACGGTGATGATGCCTTGATACTACTTGCCGTTCTTTGTTATCGGGGATTGCATGATGAAGTTTTCAAGTTGCAAATCCCTAACTGCATAAGTGATGATGGGCATTATTGGGAGTTTGATTAAAGGAGGGAGGAAGGTAAACAATGGCAAAGAAAAATGAACATTTCAAAATCAGTAAAATAATATATTTTGATGAGGACACCGCAACAGATTATGTTCAGGTTATGAACAATGGCAGCCTTGAACGAACTACAGAACTCTTTACTGCAATTAACGCTGAAGCAGAAGCCGGAGTTAAAGTAGAGGGTTCGTTTGGGCTTGGCAAACTATTTAAAGCTCTTTTGGGTACAGGGATCGATGCTCACTTTAACGCATCTGCAAGCGGCAGTGTTCAAAAGGATAAATTAGTTCGCAATATATTAAACAACACTCTTTTAACAGACTTTTTGCACACATTCAATAATAATGATGCGTCATGTACGATAGAGGTGCTTGATGGGTATAAAGTTGAAATCATACCTAAAAGCCTAAGTCAAATTATAACCGTAAGCCCGATAACTAAAATGATTGAGGGAAACATTGCAGTAGACCAAGAAGGCAGTGTTATGAACATAGAAAAAATGGATACCGCACTTAAATTGCTGAAAGGCTATTACGAGTTTAGGGGAAAAGGAAGTTATGAAACAAAAATTTTAAGATTCAATATTGAGTCTTTTAGAAACAATTATAAAATCCCTGACCTTATGTTGATGGATTTGTCAATGTTAGCAATAAAAGTCGGAAGCACTGACAGCGAGAATAATTTTAGCGTCGATGTGCTTGTTAATGATGCAACTGCAGTGAAAAATGATAAAGCATACTTTTCGAATCCAACACTTACATCACCAACCACAAGTGCCACCTCAGAGGCCGAAGTGGGTATCATTCCTATTTATGATGTGATTTTAGCTGGAGTGAGGTGATATTTTGAAAATAACAATCTTTACTGGTTCTGAAAAGGACTTTGTGGGACTTACTAGCAAAATTCCGCAAGATAAACAGCGAATGTTATTTTCAGAACTGTTGCGAAAACCCAGAGTTGACGAGATACATCACAAGGGTATTAGGGAAAACGACGAAATCAGAGAAAAAGACAAACCTAAAAGCGACATAGATTTGCTGATTATAGGCGCTAATGATTTTGCATCTGCAAAAGAACACGTAATAAGCAATTTTTATCGGTTTATAAGCTACGAATACAATTTCAAAGAAACATATATTCACAATCCGCCTGACTTAGTAACCAAGTCGCTTGAGGCACTTGAGTTAGAAATAATAAGAGATGGCTCTCAGTATGCTAAAATTGATATTTGTAAAGTGAGAGCTGCCTATGCCGATTCCCAAAAACACATCACAGGGCAGGAGGATGCGAGAAAACATATCGTTTCTTCTCTTTACCGTCATATGAGAAAAAACAACACAAAGCCAAGCGTATTGTTGTTGTATGGCCCATCTGGCGTAGGAAAAACCGAAGTTATTAAGATAGTTGGCAAAACTTTGGGAGGCAATTTACAACGCATACAGTTTTCTATGATGAATACCGAAAAATCATTAAAGTATATCTCTGGCTCGGAACATTATGAAAATAGCTTCTCCAGAGACTTGTTATCAAGAGAGTCTAACATCATATTGTTAGATGAGTTCGATAAAGTTTCCCCCGTATTCTACAATGCTTTTTATCAACTTTTTGACGAGGGCGTTTATCGAGACAATTTCTATACTGTCGATGCAAGAGATTGTGTGTTTTTTTGCACAAGCAACTTTCCGACTCAAGAGGATGCGATTAGCCATATGGGTGAGCCGATATTTTCAAGATTTGATGATTTTATCCAGTTCAACCCTTTTTCTCAAGAAGAAAAAAGCTTTTTAGTGGACTCAATAATCGCAGAAATTATCGGCTCTCTCGAAGCGGAAGATTTAGCAATAGTTGAAAGTAACAACATTCAAGATAAAGTGTCAAAGTTCTACAAGAGCAATACGGATAATTATGGCAACTTTCGGATTATGAGAAGAAACATCAACAAAGATATTTACGCTTTGATTTTAGAGGAGATAAAGGTATTTGAGGTATAGGCAAAATAAAAACAGCATAGCCACTGGAAACTCAGTATCAATGCCGTTTTTACATTTTATTTCACTATCTGCATTAATCTATCTATTTTCTTTTTCATATGTACATCAGACGAAATTGCTACATCTACAAACTACAAACCAAACCCGCCCATCATAAACAAGAACATTAATCCTCTGCCCAACCCGAAAGCTAGTCAGCCGTACATACAACTCATAATCAATATACCGGGCATCCCGCAACAAAGCCCTTTCTTCCCCTTCTGAGTTATACAGCGGATACCCTCCCCACTGACGCTCATACTCCCAAGATGATACCCAAGTGCCTGAGCAATTGGCCTCACAGGCACAATAATATACCGGTTACCCCAGCTATCTGTATACCATATCGGCGGAGGCGAATCAATCACCTCGCCATTTACCTCAATAGACAAATATGGCACCGAAGCTATCTCCTCCTTGACAGTTAGGGCTCCAATATCATCCCATATAGGGAAATACGGGCCGTATGGGAAGGCACAGCAGTCAAACCCGTGAATCCTGTCTTCAAACAGCCATGCGCTTACAAAAGGTGCCCCATGGGCAAAAGCAGAAATCAGCGGCACGTAAATTATCCCGCCGATGATTACAGGCGGGGTACACAGCACGTCTGATGACCAGCCCATACCATATGTACTATCATATATCTGACCGTCATCTTCCAAAGGCAAGCCTTTGTTTCCATCGTATCCGTCGTTTTCATTGCTTCCGCAGCTTGCTAACACCGATAAAAACACAATCGCCATAATCATTATATAGGCGTTTCGATTTGAAATGGGTTGATGACGAGCCAAAACGCGCGGCAGTAGGCGTGTTATTGGCGACAGACGAAGCCCAATTTCAAACAAAATCGCTATAACAACCGAAAAAAGCACATTCCATGCACCGTTCTTGATTGCCATATACAGCCCCCCCCTATGTAATATAGAGCGTATGCCCCGTTTAATCGCAGAAACACACTCCATCACGAAAGGAGTAATTTTGCCAAAAACATTACTTTGTGGGTTTTGTCAGCTTTGGTAAATGCGCTACTTTCTAATACCGATTCCGGGTAAAAACCTATCTAATCTTTGCGGTCTTTTGCCGCAACTCTCCAAGCCAACACACCCTAATTAATTATCTCATTAGTAAAAGCATTAATCAAAAACGGATCCCGCTCGTTACCGTAAATAAACACCCGATAAAAAGGCTCTAGCCGATAAAGTCCATCATCGGCGGTGCTTCCATCAGCTTGAAAATATACTAAATCCATATGTGTCACTACCATGGGCGTAACACGCGCAATATACCTAACCCGCTGGACAAAAGTCAAAAGTGCCTCGTCCGGGGCGGCAATCGGCTGGTTGCCTCGGTCCACTTCAAGAACATCGGCAAACTGCATTTCAACTTGTACTATGCCACTGTCGGTGACAATAATTTCAATAAAATTACTATGGACAATATAGCCCCTATACACTTGCCTATAGGTAATACGTGCCCAGTCCGGCTGTATAAACTCGTCATCCCGTCTAAAATTAGGCCAGTTTGCCCTTACAAATTCATCGGTAAGCTGCCGCGCCTGTGCCGGTTCAAATCCGCCACGCATCCACTGGGCCTCGCCGCCATGGCCATAGAGGTTGTCATAAGAAATAAACCCATGAGAAACAATCAACTCTCCCGTACCGTAGGAAAGCACATACCCCCGCGGCCTTGCAATACGTGTCGGTATTGCGTCAGCAAAAAACACCTGGGCAAGCTCGTTTACATCGTATCTAAATCCGGATACATACATAAGACGCATTGGCGTAAACCGGTGGGGAAGCTGGGTTTCTAGGGTGATATTATGATCGCGCATAATAGAAACAATGGCCTGCTGACGCTGAGGCGAGACAACATACCGCCGCCGCTCAATAACAAGCAGCCCGCCAAGCACAATGTTTAAAAGCACAAAAAATAAAAGTATATACGACTTCGCCCGTTCCCACTCCATCTATTTGTCCTCCGCAGGTTCTTCCGATTCTGACACGTGATATAACCAATCCAGTACCAAGTTTGTGTCCGGCCGCAGATGATGCCCAACACGATACCCAAGGCTTAAGCCCGCAATCGGCTCATCTAAGCCATCCTGTCCAGCCCGTCTTCGAATAAACTCGTCGATATCAAAATCCATGCCCATCATCCAACTATAGCCGCCATCCAAGGTAAAATTATGCGCCAGCCTGCGATAAAGCACCACACGCCTCTGGCTTACCACAACCTCGATAGGTGCCCGTAAAATATCATCAGTGGAGGACACCCTCCAGCCATCCGGCAGCAAAACAGGAAAATCCGAAACTATATACCCAAACCAAAATACATAACCATCCCCGCGAGGCTCAAAGCCCTTGAGAAATGTCTCGTTTATCACATTGTCATCAGCTTCGATAAAAGCAAGTGCCGCTGAAAAATCGCCCATAAGGCCGGAAGAAACATTAGTCCTACGGGGCCTAAAACTTGCGTACTCCAAAACATCCGTATCAAAATACCGTACCGTCGTGTGTATATTACTAAAAGTCCAAACCCCGTCACCGGCAGGGCGCGCATTAATTGTTGCCGGGTTGTCAAAAAAAGACGAAACTTGATTAAGCACAAAATTTATATTTCGCCCGGCAGGCGAGATATATGGGTTAACCACTGTAACGCGGTAATAAGCAAACCGCCCAAGGTCTCCGCTACGTGGAATAAACGCATTGGGCGGCAAAATATCATGCCCTTCAAGCACGGCAGAAACAAAATACAACCCAGTAGTAGACACCGGCGTAACAGGAAGCCCCTCAACCGCGCCAATACTAAGAGAAAACTCCCATGTAACATCATCGCTAACAAAAAACACACGATGGCCACTATCGTCGCCATAGGGCATCCAAATAACAACAGCAGTAAAATAGTCCACGCCTCGCCCAGCAAGAAACCCGCCTGTACGCTGGTTAAACCCAAGAGGAAAGATATTCCCCGGCATTTCAAATGCATACTCAAACATCAAAACCGGCCTGGAAAGAAGCCGGGCATAGTCCGTATTAGACACACCAACAAAGCTGCCGCTTGCAAAAAGCTCTGAAAGCACCGCGTCAAAGTATGTCCTAGGCGGCGCGTCCATTAAGTCTCTGTAACTAATATCAAACCGGCCTGTGCCGTCGCCGTATACCAGGCGCATAGGGCGCACAAACTCCCGATAGCCCTCGGCAACCGATGGCCGCCATCTGTCTGTTAGGTATAAAAAAAAGTTACGGTTTGCAAGGTTCACAAACCATAACTGGCCGGTCTGAAATATCGCAAGGGCAACAAAAGCCAGAATCAAAAATGACTTAAACTGCCGATACACTGTTTTTGCCGAGCGTATGCGTTCCACCATCCGGTGAAAGCCAATCCTTAGTGTAAACCCGCTTTCTGATAACCTACTTCCCACTGTCCACCTCAAAATATCTGTTAAACCTTAATATCATAGTAGTGCCCTCGCCGGGCGTGCTGGTTGCGTATATATTGCCCCCATGCTCTTCAATAATCTCCTTAGCAATTGCAAGGCCAAGGCCCGTACCACCCATTGACCTAGAGCGCCCCTTATCCACACGATAAAACCTCTCAAAAATACGGCTAAGGCTTTCCTCGGGAATGCCAGGGCCTTCGTCGCGGATAAACACACGATGTTCTTTATCCGTGGTTTCGACATTAACATGAATTGTAGTATCTTCCGGGCTATACTTGATTGCATTGGACAATATATTTGAAATAACCTGGTTAACCCGTGGCGAATTGGCCAAAATAAAACAAGCTTCCTCCGGGTTATCAAATGCTATTGTCTGGTTTTTTTGCTCGGCTAAAATCTGACTTTGCCGGATAGTAAGGCGCAAAAGCCCAACAAGGTCTACAACGTCCTGGTCAAGCTTTGTACGGGCACTGTCCAAGCGGCTAAGTTCAAGCAAGTCTGAAACCAGCAATGACATGCGGTTTGCCTCGTCGTCTACGATTTTAAGGAACTTTGTCGCAATCTCAGGCTCATCAAGGGCACCTTCAAGTAAAGTCTCCGTATAAGTCCTGATAGATGTAAGGGGCGTCCTAAGTTCGTGTGAAACATTGGCCACAAACTCCTTACGCATGGTGTCAAGCTGGTTAAGCTCCCTTGCCATATGATTAAAATTATAGGCAAGCTGCCCTATTTCATCCCGCCCATGTACAGGAATCTCTTGAGATAGCTCCCCCTCGGCCATGGCCTTGGCCCGTTCAATCATTGTAACAATCGGGTTTGTAATGGTATTAGCAAGAAAGAACCACAAAATAGCCGTAAGAACCACGGCAATAAGCACCATTGTTATAAGATGCACCATCATCTGAGAAAGATTGTTGTTAAGGGTCCCGATATCTGCGCGGGTATATACAATAAAAGTATTGCCCCCCACAGTAACAGGCCGTGCATAGGCAATCCATTGTCGCTGGGTATGGTTGACATCAAGGGCGCGGCTTCTTACGGTAAAGCCTACCTCTTGGTTTACCGCCATTAGCACAGCCTCATCGTTTATACGCTGGGCACCAAGTGCCTCGGCAACATCCCGTGGGGCAATGGGTATACCTATTTCACTTAAAATCATACCCTGGACTACATAGGCCGCAAGCATTACCCATTCCGTTGCAGCCCAAAAATCCCCAGGGTCATACACCTGGATGATATTGTCAACAATTAAGTCCGCAGCAGTGCTAAGCTGGCTACGAGAGTCCTCGATAGCCTGCCTTCTGACACTAAACAGCATATAAGTGCCGCTTACAATCATAACAATAAGCACAACTGCTACATAGATAACAATAAGCTTGAGTTTAATACTATTCATTAGGGGTACCGTCACCAAACTCCTGTGTAAAATAGTAGCCTACTTTGCGTTTTGTTAGGATATAGGTAGGCTCTGTGTCATTAGGCTCCAGTTTTGCGCGAAGCCTACGCACTGTAACGTCAACTGTACGCATGTCGCCAAAATGCTCGTACTGCCATACTTTTTCAAATAGTTGCTCTCTAGAGAACACCTGTGTATTGCGCTGAGCCAGAAATTTAACCAACTCGTATTCCCGGCGGGTAAGCTCTACAACTACGCCTCCGCGCTTTACTTCATGCATGTCCAAATCAATGACAACCTCGCCAAAGACCAGCTTATTGCTAGTAGGCTGCTCGGAAGAAAGGCCGCCGCCACTGCGCCTAAGGTTAGCCATAACCCTTGCAAGAAGCTCCCGCACACTAAATGGCTTTGTAATATAGTCGTCGGCACCCAGTTCGAAGCTTAGCACCTTGTCAGTCTCCTCTGCGCGGGCGGTAAGCATTATAACCGGCACCTGGGATGTAAGCCTAAGCTGCCGACATACTTCATAGCCGTCCATTTTGGGCATCATGATATCCAGCATAACTAGATCTGGGTTTTCTTCTTGTGCCATTTTTAGGCCTGTTTCGCCGTCATAGGCCTCGATTGTTTCGTAGCCTGCTTTTTTTAGGTTATAAGTAAGTATTTCCACGATGTTGGTTTCGTCATCCACTACCAAAATTTTTTCTGCCACTAGTATTTCCTCCTTTGTAATGGGCTTGCCTTATCGCACTTCTATCGATGTTTCTGAGGTGCCTTGTTCTACTACTCTGTTTACCGGCTCTCTTAGGACGCGGGTGGATACTATTTCTGGTTGGCCCAGTTGGTGGCCGTTTATGCGGATTATGCGCGTTACTACTTCCCGCTGGCCGTCTTGGCCGCTTGTTCTTTCTTCGGATACGGAGATGTGCCAATCTGGGTTTTCTAGTATTTCTGTTTCCATTGGTATGTCTTCGATTGCGGAGGTCTCGTTTATCGTTCTTACGGTTAGTCTTGGTTGTGTTACTTCAATTAGCATGATATTGCCTGGCCGCAATATTGTATCCAAAGTGATATTGTTTAAGTATCCGATACTTTCTAGGGTGGTGTTAAACTCAAGCGCAAGCGCACCCTGGGTATCGCCGTCTCTTATTGTATGCTGGATTACGTTTCTTACCGGCCTTTCAAGTAGCTGGATTATATCGCTTGGCTCGTCAAGGTCGTCCATATCGGCTAGGGTCGCAGTTATTCGCCAATCCTCGTCAAAGTCGGCACTTATATGGCCTTCGTCTATTATAAATTGACGTTGAAGTTCGTCTGCTACATGCTGCGCCTCGTATCTGTTTCTTAAAACGGCAATCTGCTCGCCATTTATATAGATTGCAGCGGCCTCTATTTTGTACGAGAACCCTTGGCTTAGCAGTATCATCATATCCGGTGCGGCTTTAATATTTGCCCTGCGGGTGCGGGCTTCACGTACAATAGTTTCCTCGCTTACCTGGATCGTTGCCCCAATGGAAGCAGACAGGTGGTTTACCGCGTCATTGTGGACGCTGTCTTTTTCTACCTCGCGGTTTATTGGTATGTAGCCCATAAACCGGTCATCAAGATATACAGCCCATGCGTTGTTGCGGAACATGGACATTAGTACCAATACGATAAATGCAATTGCTATAATACCAAGGGACCAAAATTTTAATACCCGTGATACCTGCGGGGGAATTAGCGGCTTCTTTGGGGCCGGGGGGGTGTATAATCTGTCCCCTTGGCCAAGGCCTGGACGGCCTGGGTTTTTGCGTCTTGGCGGCGGCACTTCCTTTGGAGGTCTTGGTTTTTTGCGCCTTTGACCGTAGGCCTTTTGGGCGGTGCTAAAATACCGTTCGCCAGATTGGCGCGGCTCGGGTTCTGCTTTGCGGCGGCGGGGAGGAGGCGCGTCCTGTGGGATATGGGTGTAATCATAGTCCCCATGGGTATTTTCAGCTTCGTGTAGGCGACGCTGCTGTCTTGGCCTATCTTTGGGCAGGTCAAGCTTAATAGGCTTAGGGAGTGGCCTAAGATTTTCTGAGTCGTGATTTGTTGGTCTGGGCATGTCACTCACCCCCCTAGCTGGCTTTAAGAATCGTTTAGTCTTAGCTAATCTTGGTTAGGAAGACCTTTCCTAGTTTATTTTCTGGTCTATTTTTGGGTCTGCTCTCAAATATACTTGCAGCACGGTATGCGGTTTCTTCGTCTAAAAAATAGCCAAACACAGATGGCCCCGAGCCGCTCATTGCGGCATTTAACGCGCCATTTACCTTGAGAAAATCTATGATATCCAGTATTTCTGGATGAAGCTTGGTTGTCACCTGTGTTAAATCATTGCTAAAGTTTGCGGCAATCTGTCGAATATTGCCTTGGGCTAGAGATTGTACCATATCTGGGACGTTGCCGGGAGATGAAAATGCGGGATTATACTTGCCAAAAATTTCCTTGGTCGAAACAGGGATGTTTGGACACACCAAAAGTACCCAGCAAGGAGGGTGAATTGGCAAAGGAGTAAGCTTTTCGCCGATGCCTTCGGCAAGTGCGGTGCCGCCAAGCAAGCAAAAGGGTACATCCGCACCAAAACCCTTGCCTATGGACATTAGGCTGGGCTGTGATTCATCGCTGGTTGAAAGCGGTATGTTTAGGCAAAATAACTCGTTTATACCGGAAATAGTGGCCGCACAATCGCTGCTGCCACCGGCGAGACCTGCCGCGGTGGGGATACGTTTTTCTAAATGTATGCGTACAGCTTGTGTAATATCGTACTCTTGTATCATGTATTTTGCGGCGCGGGTTACTAGGTTACGGTCATCTGTTGGCAAGGCCTCGTCGCTACAGGTCAATATAAAATTACAGTCAGCGGGTACCTTTTGTCGTTTTTGGTAAAGGTTTCTAAACCCAGTAATATCGCGGCTTTCACCCATTTCGTCACTTGCCGACAACTCGCAAGATGAAGGCAGCACCTCAATTGTAACCGTATCATGAAGTTCAAGGCTCTGCATAACAGATCGCACCTCATGATAGCCATCTTGGCGTCTTGCAATTACATCCAAAATAAGGTTAATTTTGGAAAAGGCCTTTTTCTGCACAAAACCCCCAGCCACTGGCCGGGGGTCTGTATTGTAGGCGCATTGGCGCATTGTATTAACGCTTCGAGAACTGAGGCGCACGTCTTGCACCTTTGAGTCCGTATTTTTTACGTTCTTTCATACGGGGGTCACGTGTTAGGAAGCCTGCCTTTTTAAGTGGCGCGCGGAAATCTCCGTCTGCCTCTAGCAGTGCCCTTGATATTCCGTGACGTATTGCACCGGCTTGACCGGTATATCCGCCACCAAAGACATTGACTTTAATGTCAAACTTGCCTGTGGTGCCTGTCAACTCCAATGGCTGACGTACAATAAGTTTTAGGGTATCAAGCCCAAAGTAATCGTCGATGTCGCGCTTATTGATGATAATGTCGCCCTTACCTGGCAACAGGTACACCCTCGCGACCGCGCTTTTCCTTCTGCCTGTACCATAATATGAAACTGCTGCCATACAAATCTCCTTCTTCTTGCATCCATATTATACCTTGTTATGGTTAACCACTGATTGAGCACTGCCTAACCACTGTATAATCATAACCGGGTATCATGAAGGATGCCATCTATTTACATATTAGTCAGAGTAAGCTCTTCGGGCTTTTGAGCCTCATGCTTGTGAGTTGGGCCCGCATATACGTGAAGCTTTTTTAACATACTGCGGCCTAGGTTATTCTTTGGCAGCATACCCTTGATTGCGTGGGTTAGCACGTATTCGGGTTTGCGCTTAAGCACCTCTTTGAGGGGGGTCTCTTTGCGATGGCCTATCCAGCCGGTGTGGCGGACATATAGTTTTTGATCCATCTTTTTGCCGGTTACGCGGATTTTGTCGGCGTTTACGATGATTACATAGTCGCCACAGTCTACAGAAGGGCTGAAATCCGGCTTATGCTTGCCGCGTAAAATATGAGCTATTTGAGAACTCAGTCGTCCCAGGAGTTGGCCTTCGGCGTCTACAACAAGCCACTTGCGCTGTACTTCCAGGGGTTTTGTGATATGGGTGGTGCGCATGACTACCTCCACTTTTACAAATAATTTTAGAAGCATTACTGATGCAATTTCTTAAAAATTTTAGAAGCATTTAACTTAAAACATTTTTTAGAAGCAATGGATTATAAAATCCTGATTCCGGGGCGTGAATCCTTTCAATCTTAAGATACGCCGCGAAAAAAGTCAAGACAAAATATGGCGGAAACATTATAATGCTCTTCGGATTTGAATAGAAATATGAATAAGGAATATGAATATGCGTAAATTTAACCTTTCACGCGGCATGATTAAAAACCCTTTCACTGTCATGTTGCAATATATCCGGCAAGCCCGTAGCTTTGCCACAAACAACCCAACCGCCGCAAATTATGCCCTAGACGGCCTACTGGTAATTGGCGCGTTTAACCTAGCCGGAAGCAATAATAACATCTTCGCAATGCGGCTTGGTGCCGGGGATTTTCATCTTGCGATGATACAGATTATGCCCCAGATTATTAATTTGCTTGTGATTATCCCTGTTGGGCTATTTGCGGACAGTATGCGCAATAAGGCACGCCTTGTTTCAGGCGCGCTGGTTGCGTCGTCTTTTCTCTTCTTTGTCATTGCCACAATCAGCTTTGTTTTTGACCAGCCATTGTACATTTTCATGATTTTCCTGGCTTTGGCCAATGCATCGGCCATGGTGTATAACATTGGCTGGCAAGGTTTTTTCCCGGAAGTTGTCCCTGCGGAAAGACGTAATATGGTGCTTACCGTTCGTTCCCGGGTAAGCATACTTGCTTCCCTTGTTGCGCCACTTGTAAGCGGCAGCATACTCTCAAGTATCCCTACAGAGGAGGGTAAGATTCTTGCCCATCAAGTTTTTTATGTAATTGTTGCTTTGATGCTTCTTGGCAATGCATTTCACCTAAGACGAATAAAAGCAATTGCCCCGGCGTCGCCTAAGAAGATACAACTTGGCGAAATAAAAAAGGCCGCCCGCCGTCTTGTTAGGAATAAACCATTTATACTTTTTACCGCGGTCGCGCTGTTTTTCCACATGACATGGCATATGGACTGGACTATTTACTTTATCGGCCAGGCCAACTACCTTGGAATGAACGAGTTTCAGCTAAGCTTGACGGCTGTTTGCTCAACTTTGGGGCAGTTTATTACGTTAAAATTTTGGAGTAAGCGCAACCAACGTCACGGTGTGGAAAAGCCGCTTACCTTTGGCATACTAGGGCTTGCCCTTAACCCGGTTGTCATGGTGGTTGCGACAAGTGTTCCTGGGTCGATTTCCATTATTGTGTTTTATATATTACATTTTATTTCCATGCTATTTTTTGCCACACTTGGATTAAATCTTTTCCAATGTCTGCTGCCTGTGCTTGATGAAGAGTATCGCAGTTTCTCGGTATCAGTATATACCTGCCTTATGACCCTCTCTAATGCCATCTTCCCCCTTGTTGGCGTTGCGTTATATCGGGCATTTGGCGGGGATTTGCATGGGCTTAGGGTCGCTTTTGCCATTGTGTTTGTGCTACGGATTGCCGCTGCCGGGGTTTGGTGGCTTCGGATAAAATATGTACAAAAGGGCAAGTCTGTTGGTGCGACCCCATCGGACTTGAATCAAACAGAATAGACTCAGAATAAAATACCAAAAATATTTTTTTAAAAAGGCTTGTATATTTTCGCTTTAAATGGTAAATATTATACCTGTGACCTTAAACTTAGTTTAAGGAACAACTAATATCCCCCCTCAAAGCCCGGCCCCACCCCCCCTGTGGCCGGGCTATCCTTTTGTCAAAATCTATATGATGTTTATCAGCAGCATAAAGGCTACATAGATTACTATTACACATATGGCGTAGCGGTCTAGGAATGGGGGCTTTGTCGGTGGCGGGGGGGCTGACGGGGCAAAAGGACTGTGATCTTGTACTCTCCATTTATTGTGGACAATTATCTCTTTAAACAGGGTGTAGATTATTGGCGAAACCAGCAGGGTTATTACGCCCATAATTATTATGGCCTCGGCTTCGGGGGTTATGCTGGATATTAGCCGCTGGGGCTCGGCTTGGCCGGTGGCTTCCTGTAGGTATGTTAGGTCTACCGAGAAGGCTAGGCGGCCTAGGATGCCTTGGGTTGCGTTTACAATAAAGTGTGGGATTATTGCCGCCCAGATATTGCGGGTGTAGTAGACCAGGTATGCAAAGGCTACGCCCAGTACAAAGGTGTATGCGAATTGTTGCAGGTTTAGATGGATGATTGCGAAGAACAGGCCGTTTAGTATTGCGGCCTGTTTTATGCTACGGTCGCGGTGCTGAGATTGCAGGTAGCCCCTAAAGACCAACTCTTCGCAGATAGCGGGGGTTACGGCTGTGGCTAGTAGTATCAGCCATAGGGGGTGTTCCATGAAGGAGTAAATCATGTCCGAGACTATGTTTGGGGAGAATAGGCCGGATATGCCGGATATGAACATCATTGCCGGTTGGATAAAGAAACTTAGCGCTATCAGTAGAATAATATTTCTTTTGCCCAGCTTCCAATTGGGTAGATGGGGCTTGATACTGTCTTTTTTTAGGAATAGCCATACAAATAGCGGTAATACGAGTACCGTCAGTTGCAGGCCTATGATGTACCATGGGGATAGCATTAATGCGGTTGTGTTTATATCTGTTGCGGCGTCTAAGGTGTATATTGCGCCTGCGAAGATAAATTGCGCCAGGATAAACCATATTATTAAAAATAGCATAAACTTACTGCCTATTAGGTGCTTATTCACTGGATTGCCCCCTCGTTAAAAATATATACCAATGCTTTCGCCAACTCGTAGTACGTTGTAGCGGTTGAAATCATACATAGGTAAATGCCCTCAGATTCTATGCCAAGTTCCACCAGTAGCGGCGCGTTTGCCAGGCTTATTGCCACATAGTCGGTTTCATTGTCTGCGCCGGGGATTGGCGGGGTAAATTCTAATTCCAGTATGCGGTCTAGGATTAGTGCGTGTGTTGCCTCGCATTGAAGTTGAAGTTCACTTAACAAGGTGCGTATTGGCTTTACTGTGCCAAACTCTAGGTGGGCTATTACTTCATTGCCTGGGATTACCAGGGCGTGTATATCGCCTACCATTACCAATGCGTGAAAGCGGGTTACCAGGGCTTGATCCATTTGCACCTCGCCGGTTAGATAGTACGAGCGCACGGATACTTGGTAGCGTGCTTTTCGTTCTTCGTCGGTTATTATTGGGTTTATCCTTGCGGCTAGCCTGTCTAGCTGATCCATGGATTGGGGGCTTGCCTGCCATGCGATATATATATAGTCCCGCATTGGAGGCCGGATAAATGTTGTCCATATCATGCTTCCAAATAAGAACGAGAGCAGTGCAATTAGCCCCAGGTGCAGCTTGTAGTATTCCCAGATATATTGGCGCTTGTCTGTGAAGTTCATTTTACGGAGCTTTGCCATCTCTGTTGCGAAGAAATTTCTTATCATATGCATTATTTGCGGGTCTCCTTTTTATCGGCGTCACAGCTTCCAAACATTGCAAGTGTCCTTGGTAGGGCGTCTTTGGCGTTTTTCCAGGGTTCGTTTGCGTTGCGGTGGTCAAATTTTTGGGTAAACCAGTCCAGGTCTTCTTCCAGTTGCCGCATATGGGCTAGCTGGGGCTGGACTACTTCTTCCATAAATTTTTCACGCTTGCTACGGCTTAGTTTGCTGGCTGCCGCGTCTAGTAGCCGGGTGAAGTGCAGTAGGCAGTAGCCTTTTTGGCTGTTGATTAGTTTTGCCTCGTCGCCGCCTTTTGACCATAGATGTAGAAATGTGCCGATATATAGTGTGAAGTTATGCTCTACTTTATTGCATACATAGCAAGAGTCCAGTACGGCATTGAGTTTTGTGTGGATTTTGGCTAGTGGGCCGCTTGTATCTTTGCCAAACAGTGGTGAGGGTAGTTTGTTTTTTACAATCGAGTTTAGGTCTTTGTTTAGTTGCTGCATATGGGTGTGTAGCATTAGGGCTAGGCCTAGGCGGTTTTGTTCTTGGTACATTTCTTGCATATGTGTCTGGCAAAAGCCGATTTTGTTTGTGTCCATACGGACATCGTCTTCCATATAGGCCGGCCCCATTATAAACTGGATCGCGTGGTTGTTTATGCGGTTGAACATTACGCAAAAGGCGCAGTTTTCGGGGTTGCGTAGAGCCTCTAGTACGGGGATTGTGTGGATGTATTCTTTCATGTTTGTCACTCCTTTGGGTGTTGCCAGAAAACTTTACATATTTATGCTTTATGGAATAAACCGCAGTAGGGTATGTCTTCTTCTAGGCACTTTATTGCGCTTAATATCCATTCATCGCCGATTCCATCGTTGTCGCCATCCCGTAGGCATTCGAAATGGCTTACTATTACCTCTACTTGGTTTGCTTTTAGAAAGATTTCCAGATTATCTAAATATGAATCGTCGATAGCTGTTTCGGATTTATAGCCGTCTAGCACAGTTTTGAAGTATTTGTCCATAAAGGCTTTTCGCTTATCCGTACATGTTTCGCGCTTAATCCAGCCGGTGCCATTTTCCCATATGGCTGCTAGGTCGAATAGATACCAGCAGAAACATGCGTTATCGAAGTCGTATACTGTGATTTCTCCTGTGTCAAAGTCTATAAAATAATTCCCGTCATTGAAATCGAAATGAATCATGCCATATGTTTCTTGGTTTTTTTCTAGGTTTTCTAGGGCTTTAAGAACTCCAAGCATTTTTGTTTTAAGCAGTGAATGTGAATCTGGTATTAGTTTATTGATATAGTCTTGGCTGAATTTTTCTTGGAAGCTGAAGCGTTTATGCGTTGGGGTATAATCTTTTGATAATTGGTGCAGTTTTCCTAGGGTTTTGCCGCAGTTGTAATAATATTCTGTGATTGGAATACCCTCGCGGTATTTCCAGTCGTTTTCGTAGAAACTTTTGCCTTTGGCCTTGTCAAATAATACTGCGAAGAAGGTGTGGTTATTATGGGTGATTTCCTCTACTAGGTTCCCCTGTTGCGAGTCTATTACATTAGCTACACTGCCGCCGCCGGTGTGCAGATATCTAATGTATTCTGTTTCTGCTAGGAAGTCTTCTTTGTGTCTGTCGCTTAGGAAGGAGATGCGGAGGATTTTTTCTGTTTCTCCTGCTTTGGTGCAGTTGTATACTAGGTTTCTGCCGCCGTCGTGGGCGTCTATTGGGGTGTATGTGTAATTAGTTAGTCCGTATAATTTTGATATTGTTGGTAGTAGATGTGCATCTGCGATTTTCATTGTTTCGATGTAAGTGATAATAATTCCTCCTTATGGTTTGACGTCTACCGCCGCTCGAAGTGATGATAATCCCGGGGGCTGGTCCAGTTGCCGCCCCATGTCCATCCGCGGCTTATAAAGGCGGTGTATACCGCATCCCCTGGGATAATCATACCAGGGCGTACATAGGAACGATTTAGATACGGCTCGCCTATTGCGGGCTTGATATTGCCATTGCGGTAGTATGGGTTTTGGATTGGGTTGATATCAATTGCCATGCCATAGCCGTGGCGCGAAATCCTGTTGGTACCGGCAATATAGCGGAAGTTAAAGGCGTGGCTGTTGTTTGCGACCATGGATGCGTAGTCGCAGGCGTCGAAGTAGTCTATTAGAACTATGCTGTGGATGGGAAAGCGGGCGGCGTAGATTTCTTGGAAAATTTCTAAGACTTCGTCGCCTACCGTGTCGGCTACTATTAGGTGTCCAATTTGGCTTTCGTCTTGGAAGTTGGCGTGGGTAACGGTTACATATGTTAGATGCTCGAAACCGAATGGGGTGGTGTCGTGGAAGGTCACACCTGTGATTTGCTCGATTATATGGTCTGGTAGTGGCTCTCTTGTGAAAATTGGTATGAATGGGGTTGGTGATGGGGTGGGGCTTGGTGTTGGCTGGGGGGTGGGCGATGGGCTGGGGGGTGGAATTGGTGTTGGGTTTGTCGCTGGAGTTGGGTTTGTCACTGGAGTTGGGTTTGGGTTTGGCGGCGGGGCATTGTTTGGGTTTGACGGTTGTGTTGCCTGCGATTGCGAGGTCTGGGTTTGTGAGGTGTATTGGTTGTCTGGTGTGTTGATTGTATCGGCTTGGTGAGTATTTTCGCTTGTGGCGTTGGTGTTTGGAAGGGTTATGCTTAGCCAAACTATGGCTATTGTGAAGATTGCCATAGCTATTAGTATTGCGCTGACGGTATATATTACGGCTTTTTTTGTTTCTATTTTTGCATCTATTTTTGTATCTTTTTTTGTATCTATCCTTGCTTCTATCTTTGTATCTGTTTTTCTTTTCATTGTTGCCCCCTTGTTGAATGAGTGTTACTTTCTTGGTTTGTACCAAAATGGAAAAACCCCGTTTTTAGCGGTTTGTTGGGATTGGGTGTGGTGGTCTGGCCGTGATGCTGCTTGGTCATTATATCATGAGAATTGGGCGTACACAGGGTTGTTATGCTTGATGTTGCATGTTTTTCGGCAGTTAGGGGATTGCTTTTGGATAATGTTGCGATATTTTGTCATGTAAGCCCGTATTTACACGGTTTTTGCAGATAAAATCTGCTACTATTGCATGGAATTATATGGTAGTATGCACTCCTGTTAAAAATTGGCATTGATTGGCGCGACTTTTGCTTGATACCGCTTCCGGTTTAAACCTATTTAAGATTTGTGGGTATCAAGGCATGAAGGACAGGCCAGTCATGCGTATTCTAAGGAGGTTGCACGATGCAACACGGAAAATACAGAAGAAAAATGGCGGCACTTAGAGGATTGCTGCTTGTGGTATTGGCATTGCTTTTTGTGGTGGGGGCGCAGGTTGTTGTTTATGCGGCTGCGGATGAAGTGCAGGCGGAAAATGAGGATATTCTAGGCGAGGTGGATTTAGCCAGCGAGACGGAATTGGCTGACGCGGCGGATTTGGTCGACGAGGATAATGGCTTGGGCTCTTACGAGCCAATAATGGGCTGGGCATGTGTTGATGTTGGGGGGCTTGACATTGGTTTTGGCGTAAGTCTTTATGATTTTAGGCTGGTTTCATTTAATGATGGCGTTGCGGTTGCGATGCTTTCATTAGATGCACCTATGGGCGAGTTTTTTGCTACTTCTACTAATATGGTTGATTGGGAGATTAAAGCCCCTGCGGCTGATTGGTTTATCTATTATGATGGTGGGTTTTACTGGTATGCAGATGGGTTTCATCGTACAACTGACTGGCGATATAACTGGCAAACTCATGCATCGCCGCCAGGAGAAGGCTATGACGGATATGTTGATGAATGTGCTTGGGACTGGGAAATATGGGAATCAACCATTGCCCATGTTTTTGATAATTTTGACTATGTTAGTGAAACGCCGTCGTTGGCATTATCTCTGGGGGGGATTTTGCGGATAGAACGGCTTCCATTTATGGTGAGTGGTGGTTTAGCTGTAGGGGATGGCGATTTTGGCCAGAGCCTATCAGTAGGTGATAATGTTACTGTACAAAGCCACATTGCGTGGATTGGCTTTGTGATAACCGATAATGCCGGAGGCGACACTCGGCGGCGGCAGTTACGCATCTTTGCCGACGGTATATTGCTTAATCCGCTTCCCGCCACCGCCGAGCCTGTAATCGCTGGCATTGAGGGATTTGCTTGGGCGCGGGACGCAATTGAGTTTACCGTGGCACGTGACTTAATGGATATGTATTTATGCCCACATACCGGCATGTATATCGACTTTAACCCAACAGGAAGTGTAACAAGGGGCGATGTACTTGCTGCTGCGGTGCGTGCGTTGGGTCTTGTGGCGCCTTCTATACCCGGCACAGAAAACGCCCCCTTTGAGGACGTGCCTTTGTGGGGGCGTGGGTTGTATATTGATATTGCTAGGCGGATGGGGCTTGTTTCCGGCATTGGCAATAACCAGTTCGCGCCGGACAGGGTTATCTCCCGCCAAGATATGATGACAATGCTTTACAATATTTTGCTTGCACTTGGTCAGATTCAGCCGGATTATGAACTTACAGCACTTGGGCGGTTTAGCGACCTTGATGAGATTTCTGTGTATGCGCGGCTTCCTATATCGTCACTTGCGCGGGCTGGGATTATTGCCGGGACTGGGGTAACTATTAACCCACGGGGGTATATGACCCGGGTTGAGGCCGCTATGTTTGTTTGGAATCTTTATCGGGTTGGGAATTGATTTAGCAATAGAACTTTATATCATCTATAAGGAAATGCTTTTTCCACTCGTCACAAATGAGAAAAAAGTGCGCCGAAACAACTCCTAGTAACTCGTTCAGCTCTCTTGAAGCAATACGACTATTATTATTTGCTACTACGCAGCGACCTTTTGAGGTAAGCCACACTTTGGTTGCATTTGAGGACGGCTTGCCCTCGCATATATGGACGTGTATTGGCTCGTTATTCTCATTTGACCAGAAAAAAACACGATAACCACCAACACTAAAGAGACTAGGCAATTTTTATCCCGCCTTCTTCTGCGTATTTGTAGAACAGATGGGCATTGTGTTGAAGAAGTTTCTCGAAAAATTGTATTTCTGTGTCGGAGTAGCCCTCTTTTTTTACCCATTCATAGGTTGGCAGTATGCACCTGGCGAAGTCAAAGCCATTTTCTGTTGGTCTTTCGAAATGCACCTCTACTTCTTTGCGTGCGTTTCGTTCTACTATGTGTGAGTGGGTTATTTCTGTTTCGTCAGATAATGTTATATATGAATACATCATGCTGCACCGTCCAATCTATGTTTCAGTTTTAAATCTTGATGTCGCGCTTTGCTACAAAGCAAGTCCAAGACTATCACCGTGTATAATTCACGTCAACGCTTTGCGCATCGTATGTCTTGCACTACTCTTCGCCGCGCAAAGCAATTTTATACAGCGTAATCAGCACAAAGGCCAGCGCGCTTAGGCCGACTGCCGCGTACACATGCCAGGTCGCGCTTACGGTTACATGGTGGTTTAGTGCCTCAGCAAGCAGTTGGTTGCCAAAGAAAATGCCCAGTACAAAAGCACCCGAAAGTATGAATACAAGTGCCATGAGAACTTGCCCAAAGATGCCTGCCGGTCTTGCACCGGCTACCAGCAGATATGTGAATAGTGCCAGTAGCAATGTAAGCGCGACTAAGATACCCCTTAGTATGTTTACCGCTTGGTTGGCCATTTGAAGGGCTTCGTCCGCTTCGGTTGCAAGGCGGTTTATTTCATCGCTAGTTAAACCCCAAGACGCGCCTTCTCTTGCAACCATGTCCACCAGCAGCTCTGCCAAGTGCAGGGTGTTTGGTATATCGTGAATGGTTGGGCTTAGTTCAATTTCGCCCATATTGCCGGTTACGCGCAATACTTCCCATATTACCAGGTCTGATAAGACCTCTACCATTGTCGCAATATCCGGCGGACTTCCGATGTAAATTAGGTCTGACAGGGCGGGGAGGCTGCCCGTTGCAAGTATTTCTCCTATGGAAAAATTTTGGTATTGAAAGCGTATGCTTGTGATAAAGGTCATCATCTCTTGGATCAGCATGTCTGTAACAACGCCGATTGCGTCAGCCAAGTGGGCTTCGTCAGCAATACCTGCGGCTGTCATTGCCTCAAGCAGTGCTTCCTGGGACACAATATCGGCAAGCATGATTGCGGATACGCCTCCCACATCTGTATTTAGTACGACCCAGTTTACTTGCATAAGGAATATAATAAGTGCCACAATTGCGGCGATTGCGCCTGCAAGACGTTTGGGCTTACGGGAGGAGTCGGGGGGCGAATCTGTATAGGAACCAGAATTGGAATAGGAACCGGAATATGTTGCGGCGGCAGGCCGGCGGCTGGGGGGTGTATTAGGTGAACGGGAAGATGCTGGCGATGCAGTGCTTGCGTATGGCCGGGATGAAGACGGTGGGGTGCTGGCAATGCCACATGCTGAACATTGCTTACTTCCTTTGGGAATATAGTCCCCGCACTTTGGACAAAACATTTATTTCCTCCTTTTGAATGGGGCGCTGCCCCAAGCCCCAACCCTGCGGTGGGCAAAGCCCATCCTCGCTTCCTCACTTGTGCCTTGCGGCACATCATTGCGGTCGGTGACGCGCTTCGCGCTTGTAAGCCTCAACTTTGGATTTTCGCTATAAGTGATCGCAGTTGACAAAGTTGTCAAAAAACGAAGTAAAGGATGTTCTAAAGCGTCTAAACTGAGTGGGAAAGGGTTGGCAAAAATGACACCCTAGCGCAAAATCACTTTTGGCCACTTTTGGCCAAAATGACACCTTCTAATACAGGGTAATATTAAGGGCGACACGGTCTTTTTTTGTGGTGCCGGCTATGCTATCCAGCCTTAGGCGGCCTAGTTGTCGCACTGTTACAATATCGCCTTCTGCAAGCTGTTGGGTCTTTTTTGCCGGTATCCAGTTTACGAAGACCTTTTCTGATTCTATTAGGACTGTGGCTTTGCCTCGCGATAGGTGCATTGCCGCGCTTATTACTGCGTCCAGGCGTAGGGACGCGGCCGTTATGCGTTTGGATGTGCCTGGGGTTTGTGTTTCGGGGGTATTTGTGTTTACCTGGGCGGTTACGGCTGCGCGGCCTACTTCCTTTAGGCTTTCTGTTATAAAGTTTGTGACAGAGTTTGCCGCGTACATGATTGCGCCGGATACGCCTATTCTTATGTCGCCTATTATACACCTATCTAGGCCTAAGCCCAGCACCGCGCCTAAGAAGTCCCGGTGGGTTAGTTGCTTTACATAGCGCGGGTTGTAGGTTATGGATAGGGGGGTTATTGGGAAGGCGTTTTCGGGTAGTGGGTCGATTGTTTTGTCTTCGTTGGTGGCTTGCTGGGGGGCATTATATGCTTCATCTGCTTCATATGCTTCGTATTCTTCATATGCTTTATATATGCCGTGGTGGCTTTGACCTTGAAAGGCCTTGGCTGGGCATTGTGGTGCTATGCCTAGCATTTGCCTTTCGGCGTCCTGGTAGCCGCCGTATAGTTTTGCTTGAATTTTCATCTTATTGAAATGCTGCAAGAAAACCGCGCCCATTTGTGGATTTAAAAAATCCGTGAAGGTTGCGCGGTTTTTGGTTTGGGATTCTTTTAGGCGGTCTAGTGCCTTGGCAAATTGCAGGCGATCTTCTGGGTCTTTGAAGGGGTTTTGGGTATGCATGACTACACCCAGTTTTCTACTTGCAAGCCGGTTATTGGCGCAAAATCCTGGGTGTTAGCTGTAACCAGAGTATACCCATGTTCAATACAATACGCGGCAATGAGAATATCGGCGTCTTTATTCCTCACTTTTATGCCCCTTGTTTTCAAATCAGAATAGATTATGGCAGCACGCACCCACACTATTTCTGTTATTTCTGTAGTAATACATGTGCTGCACATGAAATTATATGCCTGTTCGTGATTAATTTTGGGTTCCAGCATAAATCCACGTCTCACTTCATAGTTGACAATAGGCGGGATTGCAAACCGTGCACCACGCTTTATTGCGTTTGTCCTGCTGATTCGCACTGATGGTGTTCTATGCTCAATCAAATGAATAATAATATTTGTGTCAAGCGCGTAAATCATACCTCTATACCTCTTCAAAGTTGGCAAGTTCGCGCCCTAGCTGACATCTAGTGAAATTGGTAAGGTTCAAATTTTCTGTTATCGAATCAACCATCTTGTCAAACTCTGCCCATGCGTCCAAGGATGAATCAAACTCATCGACACCTTCCCCGCCGAAAAATGGAATTACACGACCCATGGGTATGAATGAATGAAGTTTATTCCGGGAATTTGTATGTGAACGTGTATCACTTGCGTCGTACCCGCCCCCGATTGCTACAATTGATATTGGGCGCGCATTACTACTCATTATCAGCACCCCCATGCAGCTGCTCTCTAACTTTCACTAGCATATCAGTAAGACGATTAAGATCACTTGTGCTTAACACCACGGACGCGACCTTTTGCTTTTGCACCTCTGTCGCTTCAGTGTTCTTGGTTTCTCGCCAGTCTCTGTTGACCTCACGCCATTCATAGTAAAATGATAGAATAAAATCGTTTTCCTTGCCGGATGTATTTATTGTGTATAAGTTAGCTAACTCGGGTTTCATATCAAAGCCTCCTTTGCTAAATCACATGATACTACAAGAAATTATAGCACAATCAAGCAAATTAAATAAGCGACATCATACAATTTTATGTTATGATACAAACATACAAATTATTTGGATACCCTTGTTATTTTACAAACTAACACACGAAGGAGATATACCATGGCAAACGAACTACAAAACCAAGCACAAAACAACCAAGACCTACAAGCCCTACGCCACACGGCAGCCCACATCCTGGCCCAGGCAGTAAAACGCCTATACCCCCATGTAAAGCTGGCAATAGGCCCCGCAATCGACGACGGGTTTTACTATGACTTTGAAACAGCCCAGCCTTTCACCCCCCAAGATCTTGAAGCAATAGAAAAAGAGATGAAAAAAATCGTAAAGGCCAACCTGCCTCTAGAGCAGTTTTCCCTTGGCCGGGAAGAGGCCTTCAAATATGTGGACGAGCAAGGAGAGCCGTACAAACGAGAACTTCTTGAAGGGCTTGAAGAAGAAGCGTCCTTTTACAAACAAGGGGAGTTTGTAGACCTATGCGCAGGCCCCCATATGCCAAAAACCGGCGCAGTAAAGGCCTTCAAGCTGCAATCCGTAGCCGGGGCGTACTGGCGCGGAGATGTGAAAAACACCATGCTTAGCCGGATATACGGCACCGCGTTTTTCACAAAGGACGAACTTCATCAGCATCTTGAACGCATCGAGGAAGCAAAAAAGCGCGACCACCGCAAGCTTGGCAAAGAAATGAAGCTGTTTGCCTTTATGCCCGAAGGCCCCGGTCTGCCTTTCTACTTACCAAAAGGGCTTGTGCTTAAAAACCGGCTTATCGACTACTGGCGTAAGGTGCATAAAAAATACGGGTACCAAGAAATTTCTACGCCAATCATGCTGCAAAGCGACCTTTGGAAAATATCCGGCCATGCCGACAACTATGAAATGTACAGCACCGTAATCGAGGACGCCGAATATTTTATTAAGCCCATGAACTGCCCTGGCGGTATGCTTGTATATGGGCAGGAATTGCACTCTTATAAAGAGTTCCCACTGCGCATTGCAGAACTTGGGCATGTGCACCGTATAGAGCTTTCCGGCACCCTGCACGGGATGGCGCGGGTACGTGGCTTTACCCAGGACGATGCCCATATTTACATGACCGAAGAGCAGCTTAAAGACGAGATTGTCAATGTAATTAAGCTATACGAAGACGTCTACGAAGCCTTTGGCCTAACAGACTTTTCATTCGAACTGTCAACCAGGCCAGAAAAAAGCATAGGCAGCGACGAAGCCTGGGAAAAAGCAACCCAAGCCCTACGAGAGGCCCTAGACGAAATGGGACGCCCATACGTGGTAAACGAAGGCGACGGCGCGTTCTACGGCCCCAAAATAGACTTTCAAATTAAGGACTGCATGGGGCGCAGCTTCCAATGCGGAACGATACAGTGCGACATGAACCTGCCAGAGCGGTTTGACTTGACATATATAGGCCCGGACGGCGGCAAACACAGGCCGGTAATGATTCACCGCACATGCTTTGGCAGCATGGAACGTTTTATCGGGATACTGACAGAGCACTGTGCCGGATGGTTCCCCTTCTGGCTTACGCCGGTGCAGATTATGGTTATACCAATATCCGAACGTCACCACGAGGCCGCGCAAAAAATACGGGATGAAATCGACGCCGCGGGCTTGCGTGTAGAACTTGATGAACGCAGCGAGAAGATGGGCTTTAAGATTCGCGAGGCTCAGCTTGCTAAGATTCCCGTAATGCTGATTATCGGCGATAAGGAAGTGGAAGAGAATAAGGTATCCGTGCGCAGCCACGCAAACGGCGACGAAGGCCAGCAAGAACTTGCCGGGCTTATAGCAAAATGGAAGGCCGAGTCGGAGATATAGGCACTTCAACCGAAAACGGTCACGGGATCCCGAATGCTTTTGTCATTTGGAGAAAAACCCCGTATCACGCGGGTTTGATCGCCAAAAATGACATAATGACAACCCTGTCGCTTTTGTCAAAATCATCCGGAGATATATAAGGGGCATCCAAACATTTAAACAGATTAGCCTACTGTGCGCCTCTTAACTATGATTTTATGTCTAAATTCTATATCAAATCTATGAGGTGGTAACTTGAGCTACGAACCGATATCCTTGCCGGAGTCATTTCTTTCGGCCATGGGCGAGCTTTTGGGGGACGAGTACGAGGCGTTCCTTGATAGCTATAAACGGCCAACCCGGCGAGGATTGCGGTTTAATTTGCTTAAGACTCAAGACGATTTGTCGGGGCTATATCATGACCTGTCACTTACACAGGAAAGCGGCGGCGACACTGGCCGCTTGAATAACTCCGATAAACCAGATACAAAGCCAGCCCCCATATCCCAAGTGCCATGGTGCACAGAGGGCTTCGAATACCCCACCGAGGCGCGCCCCGCCAAGAACCCCCTTTACAATGCCGGATTATTTTACATCCAAGAACCCAGCGCAATGTCCCCGGCGGCGGTGCTTCGGCCGAGGCCGGGCCAGCGGGTCTTGGATCTTTGCGCGGCACCAGGCGGCAAGTCTGTGCAGCTTGCGGGATATATGCAAGGGCAAGGGCTTCTTGTATCCAATGACGCAAGCCCTTCCCGGTCAAGGGCACTGGTTAAAAACCTTGAAATGGCCGGTGTCACCAATGCTATAGTGCTTACAGAAATGCCTCACCGGCTTGCGGCTAGGTTTGAGGGGTTTTTTGACTGCGTTTTAGTAGACGCGCCATGCTCCGGTGAGGGCATGTTTCGCCGCGACCCGGATGCTATAAAGGCATATACCGCCAATAAGCCCGAAGCCTGTGCCACCCTACAGCAGGAGATATTGCGCCACGCCGCAAAGATGCTTCGCCCCGGCGGGCGGCTGGTTTACTCCACATGTACTTTTAATACAGTTGAAAACGAGGGTACAGTTGCGGCATTCCTGTCATCCCATTCGTATTTCACACTTATGCCAATCGGCCATGAAAGCTTGGGCCTTTCTCCCGGATACAGTATATGCCAACCCGGTGCCGCAACAACGACAACAACAACGATACACCAGCGTGCAGAAGATGCCACCAAGATAAACCCAGGGCACATAACCTTAGAGCACACCGCAAGAATATGGCCGCATAAAGCCCCAGGGGAGGGCCATTTTATCGCGCTAATGATGAAAACTGGCGGAAACGAAGGCAACGAACCTCCACTCTCATATACACTGGCACCAAAAATAGGCATAGCTGCATTCCCGGACTTTAAAAAAGGCCGTAAACTGCCGGAAGAGTTTCTTGCATTTTGCCGAGACTCATTAATTATCCCAACCATGAGTGATGATAATCTCAAGCAAGGTGTTGAAGACACTCCCCCAAACAATGCTTCGCTAGGCAACCCAATAGACTTTACAATAAGCTCAAATGCATCACCTGGAGACCCTAGGCGAAAAAAAACCGATACCCAAGCAAAACTATACCTACAACCGGCCTACGAAAATTTCAACCCAAACCAACCAGATATCTCACCCCTAGGCGGCCTGCGAATTGCAAGAAGCGGCTGGTTACTTGGCGAATGCGCAAAAGGTCGCTTCACCCCATCACAAGCCCTTGCAATGGGCATAACCAAGGCGCAAGCAAGGCACGCAGTTGACTTATCAGAGCCCGATGCAAAACGCTACCTAAAAGGCGAATCCCTACCACCGCCAGAAGACTTTATCCAACAAACAGATAAACCCTGGGTGCTGGTATGCCATAAAGGCCACCCATTGGGCTGGGCGCGCCTGGTGCAGGGCCGGTTAAAAAACCACTTGCCAACAAGTTGGATATAACTCCAATCAATAAAAATCGAATAAATGTGTACGTGCATAATAGTGTATTCCCCCTCGTATAGTGGTAAAGCCACAATTTGGAGCTGTACTACCGTTCCTCATAAGACTAACTGCGGTACGGGGTATTAATACAGGAGGGGAATATATGCGACGAGAAATATCCAACCAAAACCTAAACCAAAATCTAGTAACCGAAGAGAACAAATCCCAACTAAAGCAACTGGTAATTGGCGTAATGATGGGTTATGTAATAACCTGCATTGTATTCCTAGCCTACGCGATGCTGATTACATACACCCAAATGAGCGAGCGCAATCTACCGATGGTCGTAGCAATAACAACACTGCTATCGGTAATGATTGCCGGGTTTGACGCCGCAAAGGGCGCCACAAGCAAGGGCTGGCTTTGGGGCATGATTGCCGGGTTTGTATACGTTGCCATAATGGGCATAATCATGGTTGTAATGCTGCCCGGTTTTTTTGTAGACGGGCGCACAATTACGGTGATAATACTATCTATTGCCGGCGGCGGCCTCGGTGGTATACTTGGGATAAATATACGGCGATAAGCCTCGCTTTAGATAGACTTGACTATTAAAGCAAGGCCGATACACCATACAAAAGGAGTTTTTTATGAACATATTTCAAGCGATAATACTGGGAATAGTACAAGGCGTTGCGGAGTTTTTGCCAATCAGCTCTTCGGGGCACTTGGTAGTTTTACACCGGGTCTTTGGCATTGACGAAGGCGCGTTTACATTTGATATTGTTGTGCATCTTGGGACACTGGTTGCCATTATTATTTACTTTTGGCCGGATATCTTAGCAATTATCAAAAATCCCATCAGCAAGATTAAGGGCTGCTAATTGTAGGTACAATTCCCGCGGTAATTGCCGGGTTCTTCCTTAGGGGGATAATTGACACCCACTTCCGTACAGGAATATGGTTAGCCGCCGCCTTTACCCTTACGGGCGTACTTCTTGTACTTGCAGACCGCTTTACCACCGGCATAAAACAGGAGCGAGACATCACCTGGTTTGACGCGCTGTTTATCGGCATATGTCAAGCCCTCGCACTGCCGCCCGGTATATCCAGAAGCGGCACAACAATTACAGGCGGCCTTGTGCGCGGCCTTAACCGTGAGGCTGCGGCGAGGTTTTCATTCCTACTGGCACTCATTATTATAGCCGGTGCCGGTGCTTTAGAGTTTTTGGAAGAAGTAGTACGAGGCGACGGTACAAATACCGCGGCAATAGGCGCAATGCCTTTGATTGTGGGCTTTGTTGTCTCTGCGGTTGTAGGATACCTGTGCATTAAGCTGCTACTAAAGCTTATAAAGGCCTGCAAACTGCGGTATTTTTCCATTTACCTATGGGTACTTGCGGCACTTATTTTCGTAGATTGGCTTGTATTTAATAGGTTTTTTTAGAAAGGGATTTTTATGGCGCGTATGTATGACTTACGCCAGAAGGAAGTAATCAATACAAACGACGGTTCTCGCTACGGATTTATCAGCGACTTAGAGATTGACGAGACAGAAGGCAAGGTATTAGCACTTATAGTCCCAGGCCCAGGCAGGGTGCTAGGCGTCTTTGGCCGGGATCAAGAATACCGCATAGAATGGCCTCAAATTACCAAAATCGGGGAAGACATTGTGCTGGTAGAATGCGATACAGACAAGGTGCTGGTAGAAAGTGAAGAGTAATCCCTTTCCCGCGTTACTGCGACATGGCGATACGGTAGCAATTATTGCAACATCCGGGCCATGCGATGCAAGGCGGCTTGAAAACGGCGTCAAGGCTATAGCGTCCATGGGGCTTAGGCCCATTGTTATGGAAAGTTGCCGGCTTAGGCATGGATATCTTGCCGGGCATGACGACATACGTCTGCGTGATTTACACGCGGCATTTGCCTCGCAGGATGTGCGGGGCATTTTTGTTGCCCGTGGCGGATACGGGGCAGCGCGACTACTGCCGAGGCTGGATTTTTCGCTGATACGGCAAAATCCAAAGGTGTTTGTTGGATACAGCGATGTCACAGCCCTACATATCGCTTTTAATCAATTTGCCGAGCTAGTGACATTTCATGGGCCAATGCCCGCGGCGGATTTTGGTAATGATACATGCCCCCATACAATGGACGCGCTAAAGGCTATGGTGTTTACGGATGCTGCAATGTCAAGCCAGCGACACTACCCAAGCAGGCATCTACATTTCTGCCAGCAACAGCATCCCGGAAGTCAACTTAACATCAATCAGCTACAACATCCCAACCACCCGCTTTTAACTATTGTCCCAGGCCGTGCAGAAGGCACACTAATTGGCGGTAACCTAAGCCTAATTGCCGCGTCATTAGGGACGCCGTATGAGATAGACACCCGAGGCAAAATCTTGTTTATCGAAGAAGTCGGCGAAAAGCCTTATAGCATCGACAGGCTATTTTTACAGCTAAAACAGGCAGGCAAGCTAAGAGATGCCGCGGGAATACTGCTTGGCGACTTTAGCCCCGAGACTATGGAAAGCCTGGAGATATGCATCAATGAATTGATTGTAACGGAGGGTAAGCCCACCTTTGCGGGGCTTGCATGTGGGCATACTTCGCCTAACTTGACTTTGCCACTTGGGGCGTATGTATACACATGAATAGTGCTTACAGCGGCGAAAACCGCGTAAGCGGGTTGGAGGCTTTTTTTGCACATGTTCCGGCTGATGTTGTAAAGCCTCTGGCGGGGAAAATGCCGCCTGCCTCGGATTGTCATCCGGGCATACGGCGTTTTCCCATCGCCAGAGTCTGTACAACGCCTACACAGGTGCAAAAAAAGCCTCCAACCCGCTTACGCTGCCTACCACATGCAAATCTATATGAAAAACATAGCCTGCCTGTGCACTATACATGCGCTGTATTGCATCTAGCTATGTAATGCTATCGCAGCATTGATGTTGGCATATATATCCAAAATCTGTCGCTGACATGCAAAAATCCCCGTAATTTTGGGTTTTTCCATTTTTGACAAAGGTTATAATGCGCCATATGGCAGCATCAAATAATGGCAAACCGTCCGATTCCTTTGCTGGTGTATCCACCCATAAAGAAGCACTAAATCTTGCCTTGCGGCAAAAATCCTCGCCACTTCAGGAAGATTTCGGGGCTTAATGTCTACAATACACAGCGAAGCTATGCTTTTTCATATAGTTTTACAAGTGGAGGCAGCGGAAGCGGGTTCGAGGCTTTTTGCGCACCTGTGGAGGCGTTGTGAAGACTCTGGCGATGGGAAAACGCTGTCTGCCCGGATGACAATCCGAGGCAGGCGGCATTTTCCCCGCCAGAGGCTTTACAACATCAGCCGGAACATGTGCGCAAAAAGCCTCGAACCCGCTTCCGCGGTTCTCGCCACTGTAAGCCCTACAGCAAATTCGACTCGCATAGCATGTACACATTACATACCTTGAAGGCCGCAAAAGTTTATAGTACACTCAAGCCAACAAACAAAAAGGTGGCATTAACTGACATATGCTTGAAATCAAAAACCTCTCCATTAGAATATCATCCACTGACAGGCCGCTTGTGGAAAACTTTAATTTCGCGCTAAGCGCAGGCGATAAAGCCGTAATCATCGGCGAAGAGGGCAATGGAAAATCCACATTGCTTAAGCTTGTCTATAATGAAGCCATGATTGAGGGATACTGTCAGCACACAGGGCAGATTATCCGAAAAGGGCAGCTTGCGTACTTGCCTCAAGTCTTTCCGGAAGAAAAACTGAATACCACAGTGGAAGAGTATCTACATGGGGACGATGATATCCCCCGATTATTGCCAAGGTTGGGGCTTGCCGCATCATTCTTATCGTCTTCCCAACCCGTCCGCACCCTCTCTGGTGGAGAAAAGATAAAAATCCAGTTGGCAAAAATCTTGGCCGGTGAACCGGATATCTTGCTGTTGGACGAGCCTACTAACGACCTTGACTTGCCTACTCTTGAGTGGCTTGAAGGCTTTATTTTAAGCTGCCGCGAGCCTATATTGTTTATCTCCCACGACGAGACATTGATAGAAAACACCGCAAATGTAATCATCCACATGGAGCAACTGATACGCAAGACAAAAAGCAAAATTACTGTCTGGCGTGGCGGATACTCAGACTATGTAAAAACTCGCAACCTTGCATTTGACAAGCAGACACAAGTAGCAAGAAAACAGCGCGCCGAGCATAAAGCCCAAATGGCACGCTGGCAGCAAATCCACGACCGGGTAGAGCACGAAGGCCGCAATATCGCCAAAGCCGACCGTGACGCCGCCGGGCGGCTATTAAAAAAGAAGATGAAGGCCGTAAAATCCACGGGAAAACGGCTGGATAGACAAGCCGAAGATTTTTTAGAGATACCGGAAACAGAAGACGCGATATTAACTAAGTTTGACCCGGCAGCGGCAATACCACAAGGCAAGGTCATCCTTGAACTTAACCTGCCCGGGCTTTGGGTGGCAAGTGGTGTCGCGTCACGTTTAGGGCCGCAGCAGGCAATGGTTATAGGCTCAGACTCAAAGCAGCATGTGGGTGATAGCTCCGATACCCTCGCTTCTCGGCAACTAACCGGCCTTATCTTGCTTAACATCCACGGGCCCCGCAGAATCGGCATAATTGGCAAAAACGGCACGGGCAAGTCCACCTTACTCAAGGAAATATGGGAAACAGTCCATGGCCGCAAGGACATCACCGCCGCATACATGCCCCAAGACTATACCGAGGTGCTGGACTACAATATGCCCGTAATTGACTTCCTCGCTACTAATATGCGCAAGGATACAATCACAAAGGTACGCACATACCTGGGCAGCATGAAATTTACCCCGGACGAGATGCTTGGGCGTATTGGGCAGCTATCCGGCGGGCAAAAGGCGAAGATTTTATTCCTGGATATGGTGCTCAAAAACGCCAATGTACTGCTTTTGGACGAGCCTACCCGCAACTTTAGCCCACTTTCGCAACCGGAGATACGCGCTACCCTAAAGAATTTTGGCGGCGCGATAATTTCCGTATCCCATGATAGAAAGTATCTTGATGAGGTATGCGAAATTGTATATGAATTAACCGATAATGGCTTAGATATGGTACTATAAGGCCGCGTCACGGTTACGAAAGACGAAAGGAGAACTACAATGAAAGATTCAATAGACACATTTAAACTGCATTTCAAAGCACTGCGCGACAGTTTCGAGTGGCAATATGTTATTCTTTTTGGGATGCCCCTTGTTGCGTATTTAGCAATATATTTATATTCGGGGTTTAGGCCCGGCAGTATCAATCATTTTAATTCGTTTTCTGTTCAAGCCGCTTCTTGGCTTGATGGCCGCTTAGATGTTGACTTTGTCAGTCATCTTGAGATTGCCATCTTCGAGGGGCGGTATTTTATTAGTTTTCCGCCATTTCCTTCGGTTATTATGTTGCCCTTTGTTGCTATTTTTGGGCCTCATACACCTGACAATGTGCTTGCGGTTGTTGTGTCATTGCTATGCGCCCTTGTGGCATACGAACTTGCAAAGATGCATCTTAAAGACAGAAATCAGTCTCTTTTCTTAAGCCTATTTCTGGTGCTTGGTACAAATTATTTTCATGTTGCCTTTCTTGGCAGTGTGTGGCATTTTGCGCAAAATCTTGCGTTTTTGTTTACACTATGCGCCTTTTATTTTGCTACGACAGATAAGCGCGGGCATACATGGGCGTCGTTATTGTTTTACTGCATGGCTATGGGCACCCGGCCATTAAATGTCGTTGGGTTGCCTGTGCTGCTTATATTGCTATACAAACGAGAGCTTGTAAGTGGCGGCGGGTTTAAGACTTTTGTAATCCATATGTTTAAGCACTGCTGGCCTGCGGTTCTGCTGGGTGTTGGGTTTATGACACTAAACTACGCGCGATTTGGGAATCCCCTACAAATAGGCCATGATTTCTTGCCAGAGCATGTACATTCGGTACATGGACAGTTTAGCCGTCACTACTTTAGGAATAATATAATACGCCTGTTTACCCGTATGCCGGACTTTTACGATGAAATTCTCAGCTTCCCTCGGTTTGGCGGCCATGCTTTTTGGCTGGCCTCGCCTATTATTCTAACGTATCTGTTTTACTTTATCGTCAATCTCTTTAGGATTAGGCGCACCAAAATTTTGGACACTATAATCAATTTCGCTATATTTTTGACAATACTCCTTCATGTTTTTATTTTCGCCTTTCATGTGACTTTAGGGGGACACCAGTTTGGAAGCCGCTATACCGTGGACATGCTCCCATTAATGTTTGTCGGTTTGCTGTTTACACTTAAACCACGGGGAAGAGTGCTGCTTTACTGCCATTCGCTGCTATTTTTTGCCGGTTTTATCATGAATTTTATGGGCAATCTGCGGTACCTTGGTGTGGGCATACATTAAGAGGCTTTATGCAGCTCTTAATCTGATACAGGCTTTAAACCGAAAAGAATAACCTGAAAGGAACAAGACTCAATGTCATACTTTGTTTCTGGGCTTGGTGCTATTGCAATAATTGTTACTGTGGTGCTAATCGTTATTATGTTTTTACGGGATGCCAAGGTCTTTAAAGAAGATAAGGCAAGGGTATCTGCCAGATATCTAGCGGCATTTGTGCTTATATGGACTACGATTGTGTTTATGCGGTTTTGGCGTTTAAATGCTATGCGTGGTGCTGTTTCCATGTTTGATTTCTTTAACATATATTATCCGCGGCTTGCATTGACGGGTATTGCTACGGACATGCTTATCGCGGTAGCGTTTTTGCTTGCGGCTTCCTTTGTAAGTGCCTACAAAGTACCTAGGCCGCAGACTTGGATGGTATTTGTAGTTGCATTTGTTTCACGCCCGGTATTACTTCTTGCCGGGTTGCATTTTAGCGGTGTTTATACCTTTGAAAGGCTTTTATACAGGCTTGCCGTGTCGGGCGATGCGGTGCATTATCTTAATATTGCGCAAAATTTTTATGCGGCCTATGGTCAGCCATATGCTAATGAGATTGTATTTTACCCGCTGTTTCCAATGTTGATGCGGGCTGTTGCGTTTTTACCTGGGGTTTCACTTACTGGGGCCGGGATTATTGTTTCATGGGTAAGCTTTGGGTTTGCCGCTGTTGCGCTTTATAAGATTTGCAAACAGCATCTATTCCCGGTTTTGTTACTGTGTTTCGCACCCTTTGGGGTGTTTTTTGGCGTACTTTCTACCGAAAGCCTGTTTATTGCGTTTACACTTTATTCTATGTATATGGCAATACGTCGGAAATGGCTTTTTGCGGGGGTGCTTGGTTTTTTTGCGGCTCTTACAAAGACCCAAGGGGTGCTTGTATTTGGGTTTTTCTTGTACGAGTACGGGCTTTGGTGTATGGAAGACGCGGACAATATCAAGGCCGGGCTTAAAAAGGTGCAGGCAAACATTTTATACTCTTTGATTATCCCATTTGGGCTGTTTTTGTACTTGTTTTTAAATCGTATAGTCCAAGGCCACTGGTTTATTTTCCTAGACCACCAGGCCGCCCCCCCATGGTGGAATTCTGCCGACTGGGTTGGCAATAACCTAGCCCAGCAGTGGAATATGGGCGTGGGTTTTGGTCTTGGTGCAATTATTTATTTTGTGCAGATTGCGGCATTTTTTGTTGTCTTTGGGTTATTGATTTACAGTTTACTTAACCGGCAACGGATGTCCTTTATTGTGTATGGGTTTGCGTATATGTTTACATCCTTTACCCATGGCTGGCTGATTAGCGGGCCGCGATATATAACAAGCTGCGTTGCGATGTATATACTCGCAAACCAAATCAAAAGCCCGATAATAAGATACGCCCTTGTTGCGGCGTCTTTTGTGATGGCGGTGTTTTTTACCCGACTATACCTGGATGGGCATTCGATTATGTAGTTTAATATTTGCTACCGTTTTATATTAGATATATAGCGAATTAATTCGAAATCAGTCCCGTCTGTCGCCGAAGAACGCGCTTACTGCCGCGCGTTTTCGGCTCGGCCGGGGACTGTTTCTCATTTGATTCGCTATAGTTGCGGCAGGTCGTATAGGAGGTATGGAAAATGGATGTCCGAAAGCTAATTAGTATCATCGTACCCTGCTACAACGAGGAAGAATCTATTCCCATGTTTCATGCCGCACTGATTGAAATAGAGCGTGTTATGGATTTTGCGGATTTTGAATATGTATTTATTGACGATGGCTCTAAAGACAAAACATTGCAGATCTTGCGCGACTTATCACAAAGCCATCCTAACGTGAAATATATCTCTTTTTCGCGTAACTTTGGCAAGGAGGCGGCCTTGTTTGCAGGGCTTCAAGCGGTAACAGGGGACTATGTCGCGGTTATGGACGCAGACTTACAAGACCCGCCGGAGCTATTGCCAAAAATGTACGAACATATCACAGAAGATGACTATGATTGTGTTGCAACGTATAGGTCAAACAGAGCAGGAGAACCGCCTATTCGCTCGCTTTTTGCGAGGCTATTTTATTTTATAATAAACAAAATCTCCGACACCCAAATACTTAACGGTGCCAGAGATTATAGGCTTATGACAAGACAGGTTGTTGACTCTATTTTATCCCTTGGGGAGTATAATCGTTTTTCCAAGGGTTTATTTAATTGGGTAGGTTTTAATACGAAATATATCGAATTTGAAAATGTGCCACGAGTTGCTGGCAGCACTAAGTGGAATTTTTGGCAGCTTTTTCTATATTCCCTTGACGGTATCGTTGCTTTTTCGGTAAAGCCCCTTGCGATTTCGTCTTTATTTGGGATGTTTTTTTGTTTATTTGCGCTGCTTGGAATGGTTTTTATTGTAATAAGGTGGCTGATATTCGGTGACCCGGTGGCAGGCTGGGCGTCAACGGTGACAATTGTGCTGTTTGTTGGCGGCGTGCAGCTATTTTGCACCGGTATACTTGGGTGGTTTTTGTCAAAAACCTATATGGAGGTCAAGGGGCGTCCGCAGTTTATTGTGCGGGAGCGGTCTGACATTACAAAGGAGGCACCATGGTGCAATCAGTGAAACGATTTTTCAAAAGCCAACGTACCCGCAGGTTAGCCAAGGACTACTCGCTGATAATAATTGGGGACTTTTTGCTTGCATATGGCGTTGTAGCGTTCTTTCAGCCCCTTAACATGGTAACAGGCGGGGTCAGCGGCCTTGCAATTATCATTGCGTACTACTCTGCCCAGATATGGCGAGAGATTCCTGTGTGGTTTACAAACTTGCTGTTTAACCTGCCGCTGTTTGCTATTGGCGCATTTGTGTTAAAAGGCGAAAGTATTGTCAAATCTGTGTTTGGGTCTATTTTTCTGTCAGTTGCATTTTTCGTTGTACAGTTTCTGCCTACTCCCCCCAATGACATGGTGCTTGCGGCCATCTTTGGCGGCATAAGCATGGGCGTTGGTGTTGGACTTGTGCTTCGGGCTCTTGCAACAACGGGGGGGTCTACCCTGGCCGGTGCGATTCTTCACAATACGTTGTTTAAACATGTTTCGGTAGCTAAACTTATCTTTTCAATTGATGCGGTGGTTATTGTAATCGGTATTTTAGTCTTTGGCCCCACTTCCAGCATGTACGCCATTGCGGCGATATATGTAAGTACAAAAGTTATGGAAGCTGTCCTTGAAGGGATGCACTTTGCCAAGGCCGCCTTTATAATATCAGATAAAACCGAGACAATATCCCGCCATGTAATAGAAAACCTAGACCGCAGCGCGACAGAGCTACAAGGCCGCGGGATGTTCACAAAGCAGGAGAAAAATGTACTGATTTGCGTTGTTAGCACCAAAGAGCTGATTAAACTAAAGCAGCTTGTTTCTGAAATCGATGCCAATGCATTTGTTATTGTTGCCGATGTGCGAGAGGTGCTTGGCGAAGGGTTTAAGCCACATGTGGCTTGAATAGGAGATCCGGGTGTAGGCAGCGGTGTTGTTACGCGAGCTCGGCACGCACTTTCCTCCGTTGGTGTCACGGAAAACCGCCGTGACAATGCACTACGGGTGCTTTGCAGACGCTCGCTTAAACAACCCCGCTGCCCACACCCTGCCACCTCATCTCGCTCTATGTAAAAACCGCCTGCTGTGTCATTTTGGTAAAACCTTTGTCTCCTTGGATGTCATTTCTGACAAAAGCGTTCACATGTTATGATGTTAGTTACCGTGATAGCCACCGTACACTACGATGTCATTTCTGACAACCCTTTTGTTTATCATGATACATGCAGCTATTGTACTTAGCTGGCGAAGGCCGTCAAAGCCGCATAAATTGGGGTTTTTCCATTTTGGGGAAAAGCGATCGCGGCCAGCTCACTCAGTTTTGCAGCTGCACTGATTTACTTCTACACTAATTTACATCTACACTGATTTACTTCAACACTGATTTACATCTACACTGATTTACTTCTACACTGATTTACTTCTGCACCGAAATGTAATAATTATGCCTGTATCCCTACAATTTTCATGCTTATTATAGATATTTCGCACCTTTATAATGCTACACTGGTTAATAAGACCATTATAATATTAGGAGAGTACAATGTACAAAAAAATCAAACAACTTATCGGCTTGCTAATACTTATTACTTTACTTGCATTATTTGCAGCTTGCGGCCGTGGCGGGGAAGAGGATGAAAACGGCTACGAATACGATTATCCCCCCGATGGGTATGAAATTTACGAAGACAATGACTACTACCCTACCCCATCCCCAGAACCTATCGTCCACGACGGTATTCATGGCATGATTTCTATTGTGGAGTATGGCGGCAATCGGGTTTATATCCTTGGGTCGATTCATATCGGCAGCCCAGAGTGGTATCCCCTTAGCACTGTTGTGGAGGAGGCCATGGGTCGGGCTGATGCGTTTGCATTTGAGATAGACCTCTCGGCGGAGGGTGGCCCTTGTTTGTGCGAGGCTGATTCTTGCGATTGTGGTTGCGAGCCGGATGTGAGCGAATGTATTTGTCTGCTGCTTGAGATGATGTTTTTGCCCGATGGCATTACACTTGAATATTTCTTGCCGGAGGATGTCTATTCGATTTTCATGGAGAATCTTAATACCTTTCCCATTTTTATTGACGCGGTACGTCCCCTTCGGCCTACTACTATTTCTGAGTTAATATTATACGAGGTTGTCGCGCCGTCTTTGGGCATGTCCAGCGAACACAGTATTGATATGTATGTTTTTAACCGGGCCCAGTCACTTGAGCGCCCTGTAATCGGCCTTACAGATTTCAACGATCATATCGCCTTTGTTACCGGTATGCCAGATGAGTATCAAATTGCCACTGCCCGCTATTTCACAGACTTTGAGACTACCCTAGAAGAGCTGCAAGAACTGGCGCATATCTACGCAACACAAAATATCGTAGCCCTAGCACATATGGCCACAACAGACCTGCAAGAGGCGCACGAGGCTTACGAGGCTGGCGAACTTTCTGCGGGTGGGCTTGCACTTGCAAGGCATTGGCACTACAACGTGGGTAACTATCGGTCAGACTTTTTTGCCCGGCAAATCGCAGACCTTTTGACCCAAACTCAAGAGCCGACTACGTTTTTTGTAACCGTGGGTATCGCCCATCTTACCCGTGAGGTAAATGTATTTTATGTACTGGAACAGCTGGGCTTTGATGTGCAGCGAATGTGGTAGAAAACACGCGTCGCACATAAACTAAGGAGGAGACATAGTAATGAGCAACTCAAACAGTGGAAACCCAGACCCAGGCAGCGTCCAAGGCACAATTCTAGGAAGAGACCTAGACAACACAAGCCTTAAGCGTACTGTCATCGGCCGTACAGGCATCGAAACTACCGTTGCGGGCCTTGGCTGCGGCGGCTTTTCACGGCTTGGCCTAAAAAAATACGGTCAGCCCCATGCCGCAAACATCGTGCGTATTGCATATGAAAGGGGCATCCGTTTCTTTGACACAGCAACCGCCTATGGCACAGAACCGGCAGTGGGCATCGGCCTAGAAGGCATCCCGCGCCACCAATACGCACTCTCCACAAAGTTTCCAACCTGGGAAGAGTGGCGTCCAAACTACAAAGCCATCTTCGAAAAAACCCTGGAGGAAAGCCTCGCCGCCTTAAAAACCGACTATATCGACGTCTACAATATCCATGGTGTAAGCCCAAAGGACTACCCAGATGTCAAAGCCCTACTCGTCCCGGAAATGCACAAAGCCCAGGCCGCTGGCAAAATCAAATTCCTTGGCATAACCGAGGCATTTGGCGACGATAACACCCACCAGATGCTGGACGTTGCCCTTACAGACGATATCTTCGACGTAATAATGGTAGGCTACAACATATTAAATCCTTCCGCGGCTAAGACAATCTTCCCCCGCGCCATCAAACAAAATGTAGGGGTACAATGCATGTTTGCTGTACGCCATGCACTCCACGACCCGGTACAGTTGGTAGTAGACCTGCAAAAAATCTTGGACAATAACCAAGGCGGCCCCGGCCTAACCGCCACAAAAGACGCCCTAGATTTTCTAACCCAGCCTAGCCCGGCCGGCAAGGCCGCGGCAAAAACCATCATGGATGCGGCATATCGCTTCTGTACTCATACAGAGGGTATACATGTAGTGCTAACCGGCACCTCAAGCGAGGCGCATCTTGCGGATAATCTGGCCTCAATTGAAAGCGAGCCGCTGCCGGATGAAATTTTGACAAAGCTAGAATTATTGTTTGGCAACTCAAGCTGCGTGTCTGGGCAGTAGCTGACTCTACTCCCAATAAAACTCCGCAAAAATGTCATGAGTATTGCTGTCATTGACTGGCGTATCCGTAAATCGAAGCACATCTTTGCGAATCCTGTAGCGACGGCCCGGCTGCAACGGGACAAAGCCTTCGCTTAGCCGCTTTGTAAAATCTATGCTGCCGCCTGGGGTTACGTCAAAGGCCGGCAAGATAAACATTAAATCGCCCGGCACCTGCCACCATTCGCCGTTATCGTAGACCTCCAGCGAGAAGGGGTATCCGGTTGAGATTGTGTATGCGGACTCATTATAAATTGTCACAACCACTGTCGAGGTGTCATGGCATATATCCGTTGTCGCCATCGTGACGTCCACCAGCTGTGGGTGAACACGCACCACAGGCACTGGGCTTAAAATTGCTTGTGTCACCGCGCTGTAAAGCACCAAGGCCGGATGGTCTAGTACCTGGTCGTTGAACTGGGCTTTCTGATCTGGCGCATCGTCCAGCAAGCGAACGGTAAGCCTGTTGTCTATGGTGTCCGGCCCCCAGCCCCTTACATTGCGGCTTAGCGGGTGGTCTTGACCTAAGTCATCAATTGCTTCCCATACAACGTCGGACAAATCAAGAAGAAGCTGCCACGGGAACTCCACATATCTGAGTATCGCGCCACCCGCGCCTTCTACTCGGGTTAAAAACTCTATGGTCTCGCTGTCCGCTGCCATATCCTCGACTATCATCACCACCATGTGGCCGTCATCATTCAAATACAGGCCTCCGAAGAACTGGGGATAAATCGCCCGCCAGTCTTCCCGTGGAAACATTTCATAGATATACTCCACCACCACCAGCGCGGATGATTGATTACGCATAAAATCCTCACAAATACCCGCATCGGCCATCATTTGATACCAGTCGCTTGGGCATTCATCGGCCTCATTGGAGCTGGCTTCATTGGAACTGGCTTCATTGGAACTGGCCTCGCTGCCAATGTCATTATTTGCACCCGCATGTGTAGCGTCATCACCCATTATCCCAGCCGGAGAACCCGGTCGCGCTAAAGCCCACACCGTCACAATAGTCAGCGCGAGTATAATAAGCCCGGCAATGGTAAAACCAATTTTCTTTGTCATTTTTTATCCCCTCACTATGAAGCTATATTCAATTATAGAGAAATCAAATGAGAAACAGTCCTCGACCGAGCCGAAACGGCGAACGCTTCAACGCCGTTTTGGTGACAGACGAGACTGATTTCGAATTATTTCGCTATACTTATGATATGTAACGGCAATATAAGCCTACGGTTCCTGTGATACAGGCGTTTCCATTTGAAATGGGCTGAGGACGAGCCAAAACGCGCGGCAGTTGGCGGCAGTGGCTACACGCCCTAGCCTCACTTTCCATACCGCATAGCCTCCAGCTTGGCCGCTGTTTCCGCATCCAGTAGGCCTAGTAGGGGATTTTTCTTTATTGGGCTGTTTTCTATGTGACTTTTGCGCATTTGCGTCTTGGTGTTTTGGATTTCTACCCAAAGGTCGGCGGCGGATATGCGGGCGGCACCTTGGCCTAGGATTATTAACTGCTCTAGTACGTCTGATGTGGCCACGGTTATCATGTCCCGGTTGCTGCTTTCTTTGGACAGTTTATAGGCGGCCTGCTCTATGTAGCGGTCGGCTGTTTCTGCTTCCTTGGTATAGACGACCTTAATATTATTATAGTCTAAAACGCTGCCGGTACCCCCAGGCACAAGATGGGCGTCAAAAACTACGATTACACGATAACGGCTTAAGGCTTTAAACTCGTCCAGGATTTCGCACAGCTTTACCCGCGCGGCATCTAGAGAGTCCTCGGCAAGTGCGGTAAGCTCCTTGTTTGAGTGGATTACATTGTACCCGTCTACCAATAGATAGTGGGCACGGCGGCGCGGACGGGGACGCCCATCGCCCACGGTGCGGGATTTGCGGCTCTTTGCCATGGCTGCCGCTTTATATAACTGCCGTCCTGGCGCGGACAACCTCGTATATTAATACCCCTGCCGCTACGGATACATTTAGCGACGACATCTTTCCCATCATTGGGATGCTTACATTAAAGTCGGCGGCTTGGCCAACAAGCCGACTTATGCCTTCGCCTTCCGCACCAAGCACCAGGGCAATCGGGCCTTTTAAATCGGCCTGGTACATACTTTGGCCGTCCATTTGGGCGGCGGCTATCCATAGGCCTGCGGCCTTTAGTTCTTCCAGTGTGCGGGTGATATTGCCGACACGTGCTACAGCCATATGGGAGATTGCGCCGGCGGAGGTTTTTGCAACGGTACCGGTAAGGCCAACTGCACGCCGCTTTGGTACAATTACGCCATGGGCACCGCCGGCTTCTGCCGTACGGATTACCGCGCCAAGATTATGTGGGTCAGTTACACCGTCAAGGACGATTATAAATGGCTGCTGGTTGCGTGACTTTGCGATTTCCAATATATCTTCGATTGAGGCATATGGTATTGCCGGGCACAGCGCGATAACCCCCTGGTGATGGCCGGTTTCGGAGGTATTGTCAAGTTTTACCCGCTCTACTTCTTGCACGACGATGCGCCGCTCGCGGGCTTTTGCGGCTATTAAGCGCAGGGTGCCTTCTAGGGGCTTGTCCTTGTCTCGGCGCAGTAGTATCCGGTCTATTGGTTTTTCGTGGTTTAATGCTTCCAGTACGGCTTTTCGGCCTTCTAGGACTAGGTTTTCTGAGATTGGTTCCATTTGGTTGACTCCTTAATGCCGAATTAGTTGACCCCTTAATGCCGAAATATGGCGCATCCACTATGTCAGCGAGAGAACGCTCTATACCACCGTTCCTCATAAGATGTAGTTGCGGTACGAGGTATAACGGATTTCTTATCTAAAATCATCGACAGTAGCACTTGTCCAGCCTTCTTGATGGGCATGTCTTACAGCCCTTGCTCTAAGATACTGCAAGGCCGCATCTTCTGACAGGCTATTTACATGGTTTTGCAGCATAAGCCACGGGGTATGGTTGCCGGTGAGGTACGAAAATGGCGTTGCGTTGTGTAAAATTACATAGAAATTTCTTTCAAACCAGTCCCTTACGGCACGGTTGCGGAAGGACAGTGTCGGCAGTGTAAACGCGGCATCCGCCGGTGTGAAGTGATTTAGGTTTATGGAGTAGATATTGGGGGCTGGGGTTGCAAGTGGCGGTGCAGGGGTTGCCGGAGGAGGCGTTGCTGGCGGTGTAGTTGGCTGGCCTCCCGCTTGCTGCTCGATATCGGCACGCTCTAGTGCGGTGATATTGGCTCTTAGGCGGGTTAGGGCACTTGCGGAGCCTTCTTCCCGGTAAGTAGCTGTTATGGAATATGCCCAGTTTTGCATTGCAGCATCGTTAAATGGGAAAGCCGCCGGATCGTTTACGGCGAGGCGAAGCTGGAAGTCTGATATAAAAAGGTCTATCAATTGCTGATTGTTTGCAAGTTGTACAGATATGCCCTGGCCTTGCGCACCTGACGGTAGGGTTACTGTGGCAGTTTGTGGACGTGGGGTTGGTGTTGCTTGCGGGGGTGTTGCTTGTGACGGAGGTGAGGTTGGTTGGGGCGACGGGGTTAGCTGCGGCGTCGGGGTTGGGCTGCTTGCGCCAGGGGATTGGTTTCCGCTTTCGGATGGGTTGTCACCGGCGAGAGGAGTACCGGATGAAGTGTCACCGGGCTGGCCTGTGCCGGGTTGGTTTGCGCCTGTATCGGAACTGTCTGCGTCACTGCTATCCGAGTTTGCAGCGTCATCTGTGGTATCGTTGCTATTGGAATCATCCGCGTTGGAGGTGGAGTATTCTCCTACCCATTCGCTGCTCATGAAGGCATTTTCGGCGTATGACACTATGTTTGGACGCCAATCTACGCCATCGATTATTATATCTTGGTATTCGTGATATACGTCGGCGGCAAGCCGGTGAAGTATTACCGTCCATTCATAATGCTCGAAACTTAGGCCTAGTTGGGTGGCAAGTGCCTCGAGGCCTGGCTGGATTGCGGTTACTATATTGGCTTGGTTGAAGTAAAGGTCGTTTTGCTCGGGCGCTTCGCTGTAAGGAGAGTCTTCGTTATCGTAGGCATTGGCATAGCCGTTTGGATTGCTTGGATTATCGCCACCATAGTCATTGTCATCGTATGGATTGCCTTGCTCGTCGTCACCTATATTGTATCGTGTTGCGTAATGGTCGGATGGATTGTTTGTGCGGCCATTGGTAGGGCTGCCGCCAAAGGCATCGGTGAATAGGCTGGAAACGCCAAAAATAAAAGCCCCGAACAATAAAACAGCAACGACGCACAGGGCTACCGTTGGCAGGTTTTTGCCTAGGGATAGCCGTGGCCGCTCTGAAAGATTGCGGAACTTTGATGGGGGTTCGGATTTTGATTTGGGCTTTGGTTTGGGTTTGATTACGGTGCTGGATGAGTGCTCTGGACTTGATACGGGCCGGACAGTAGGTCTATCGGCAGCTCTGGGGTCATGCCGTCTGTCAGTGGCTATTGGAATGGAGCCGTCTGTGTGCATTGGTCTGTCTGTGTGCATTGGCCTGTCTGCGTGCATTGGTCTGTCTGTGTGCATTGGTCTGTCTGCGTGCATTGGTCTGTCTGTGTGCATTGGTCTGTCTGCGGTTCGTGGCATATCTCTATCGGCATACATAGGTGCAGGCCTCGGCACCGGCACCGGTCGGTCTGTTGTCGCATGTGCGTGCGCGGCTCTGTCTGGGTTCATAGGCATATTTGGGTGGTCTACAGGTGCGTGCATGGCTCTGTCCGGGCTTACAGGCATAGGTGACCTGTCCACAGCCCCTGGTATGGCTCTGCCCGCGTTCACTTGTGCAGCGTTACCCGTGCTTGATGACACAGGCCTACCCCCGGCCAATGGCGCAGTTCCGTCGGTGAATTTGTCCGTAGATTGTACCGGAGCGCCTACTGGAGGATTCGGCTTTGGATTCGGCTTTTGCCTTGCCTTTTGAGCATGATTTTGTTCATGCCCGGTGGCATTTGCGTCATGGTGTGTTGCGTTGGAGGTATGCCATTCTTGTAAAAATGGCGTGGGGTTATATGTGCGACCTTCGTGGGAGGACGCGGAGTTACGGGGCTTTCTGTGTCTTCTTCCCGTGTCGCTTATGGAGTCTTTTCTTAGCCGCGAAATCAGTTGATAGGTCGACTCGTCGGGGTTGCTGTAGTATTCGTCGTGCATATGCTTTCTCCTTGGTGTTGGCATATTTCATCAGTTGTACAAAGCTTAAAAATTTCATTGAGACGCATCATTTCCCGCCTATTGTACAGATAGCCGAACAATGCTTCAAGCCCTGTTGCGTGGCGGTAGGATGTTGTTTCGGCATTTTTTGCGCGGGTGGTGGGATGAAGATTGCGTCCGCGCCGCATTATGGCCTGCTCGTCCTGTGTAAGATTGGGAAATATTTTATGATACATATCTGCCTGCGCCATTGCAGAAACAATGCCCTTTGCCTTACGATGCGCTTTGTGAACAGGCAAGCCCTGGGCAAGCAACATCTCCCTTGCGCAAAGCTCGAAAATAGCATCGCCGAGATAGGCAAAGGCGGCTATATTCATGCCCTGTGCCATCTTTGTCCTTGCGGGGTGTCCTCTAATATGACGCCCTGTGCCTTTAGTAAGTCTCGTATGCGGTCACTTTCGGCAAAGTTTTTATCGGCGCGGGCGGCCTTGCGCTGAGAAATTAGGGCGTTTATTTCGTCATCGGATATTGTGGTTGTGGACTCTGTGTCGTTAGCGGATGTGGCGGAGATTTGCGATTTTTCCCTTGACTTGGATTTTTCCCTTGTCTCGTATTTTTCGTCCGGCTCGGAATGAAGCATCTTTTGTGCAGATGAATAAATCCCGCTTGTGACAGAGCGGTTAAATCTTAGCAATATTGTCGGCGGCATTTTTACGCCCAAAACCGTTGAGCATAGCAGTTTCATTTTTTCTAGTACATATCTTATATCTGCCCCGGAAAACTCCTGGAGGTGCTTGTTTGCGAAGCGTACCAGTTCGTACACGGCGGTTACGGCATCGGCTGTGTTAAAGTCGTCGTCCATTGCTTGTTCGAAATCGCGGACAAAATTGTCGACGCTATGCTGGAATGTCGTGTTTGCGGCTACGTGTTGAGCTGAGTTTTGCATTGTGCTGGGGTTCGTATCGGGGTTTGCGGCTGTGTCGTCATTGCTTTGTGCTTCCAGAGCGTGGGTTTCCAGGGCGTGAGTGAGATTATGCCAGCAGTTGGCAACACGCTTAAGCCCTTGCTCGGCGGCTTCAAGTACCTCATCTGTAAATTCCATTGGCATACGATAGTGGCCGCTTACCAGGAAAAAGCGGATTACATCGTGAGAGAACTTTTCGGCAAGTTGACGCAGGGTCTTGAAGTTGCCTTGAGACTTGGACATTTTCTTATGGCCTACGGTGATAAGGCCGCTATGCATCCAAACGCGGGCGTAATTGCAGTTGTTTGCGGCCTCGCTTTGGGCTATTTCGTTTTCGTGATGGGGGAAAATAAGGTCGCTGCCGCCGCCGTGGATGTCTATTTCCTCGCCGAGGTATTTGCGTACCATTGCGGAGCATTCTATATGCCAGCCGGGGCGGCCTTTGCCCCATGGGCTTGGCCATGATTGGCCTGGGGCGTCATGCTCGCCTTCTTTTGCGGGCTTCCATAGTATAAAGTCTGTTGGGTTTAGTTTTTCTTTGGATACTTCAATACGCGCACCGGCAAGTAGGTCGTCTATGTTTTTCTTAGAAAGCTTGCCGTAGTCGGGGGCAGTTGTTGTATTAAAATAGACCGAGCCGTTTTTCTCGTAGGCATTGCCGGAGGCTATTAGCTCTTCTATCATTGCTATGATTTCTGACATTACCTTGGTGGCGCGGGGGCGTTTTTCTGGAGGGTCGGGTTTTACGTTTAGGCTTTCTAGGTCTTGTAGTGTGCGGCTTATATATTTGTCAGCAAGGGCGGCCACGGTGGTGTTTTCTTCGTTGGCACGGCTATTAGCTTGTCGTCTATATCTGTGAAGTTTTGTACATAGTTGACATTATAGCCCTTGTATTCCAGGTAGCGGCGGATTGTGTCATATGCCACGTAGAACCGGGCGTTGCCTATGTGGATATCGTTATAGACCGTTTGACCGCAGGTGTACATTTTTATTTCTCCTGGGGTTATTGGGGTTAGTGGGGCTTTTTTTCTGGTTAGGGTGTTATATATTTTCATTGGGTGACTCCTTTTGCAATCATGCATACAGCCTGTGCCGCAATCCCTTGGCCTGTGCCGGTAAAGCCAAGGCCTTCTTCTGTGGTGGCCTTGATGTTTATTGCATCTGGTGCAAGGCCTAGGGCATTAGCGAGGTTTTCTTGCATTTTTTCGCGATATTGTGCCAGCTTTGGCGATTGGGCTACTATTGTGGCGTCAATATTGCAGATTGTCCAGCTTTTTTTTGCCAAAATATTTGCCACTTCTTTAAGCAGGTGCAGACTTGAGACGTCTTTATATGCGCTGTTTGTATCGGGGAAGTGCTGGCCTATGTCGCCGCATACGGCGGCACCCAGTAGGGCATCCATTATTGCATGAGTTACTACATCTGCGTCGGAGTGGCCCATAAGGCCATAGGTGTGGGGGATTTCTACGCCGCCTAGGATTAATTTGCGGCCTTGGGTTAGGCGGTGTACGTCATAGCCTGTGCCTACTCTGAAATTCATGTTTATGTCTCCTTTGGGTTTATGGACGCGGCTTTAATCTATGAGCACTGCATTTAGGGCGCATTTGAAAACAGCACTTCTTGAACAAAATCTGCCGCTTCTTGTATCCATGCTATGGATTCTTCGAAGGTTACATATGCGTAGTTTTGGCTGGAGGTTGGCAGGGGTGGCTTGTAGTTATCATATAGTATATTTTTTTGCAGGGCTATGATTTCTTCTTCGGAAACCAGCCCAGGCATTTCTTGGGGGATAGCCTTTGCGAGCTGACTCCAGATTTGGCTTACCTGGGGCAGTTGTTGGTATAGGTGGATGTCGATGTTGGTTAGGTCTTGATAGTAGCCGCTTGCGTAGCCTTTTGCGGCCTCTTGTGGGTGCTTGCTGCGAAAGCGGTGCCATAGGGTTTTGTTATTGTATAGGTCTGTCAGTACATGGGTGGCGTAGCCTTGTATTAGGGCGGGTGTATTGTTTGTGGTTTGGATTGCAGAATCGCTTGCGTCATCGTTTGCGGTTTTGCTTGTGGCTTGGCTTGTGGCTTTACTTTGCACGAAGGATTTTACGCAATTGACCCAGCCGTCGTTATCGGTTACCTGCCCCCAAGGCTCGTTGCTTATTGGGCATAGGTGGGTAATTTTTTTGGCGGGGCCTATTCCACCTTGGTCTGTTGGTAGGGTTTTGCGGTAATGTATGGCGTCTGGGGCAATCGCGCCTAGTAAGAAGCTTGGGGCGTCGATTATTTGGGATTGGAAAATGTGTTGGGGGGCTTGGTTTTTGGATGATTGGTTTTTGGGGGCTTCGTTTGTATGGTTAATGCGGGTTAGTAGTTCATCTGCTATAAGCAGGTGTGTTAGTGGAAAGGACATGTGGCCTCCTTATGTTCCAGGGAATGTGTTACTTTCTAGGTTCGTACCAAATCATCCACTGCGTTACATTACCGGTTTTATCAAAATCATCCACTGCAAGTGGTGATGCATCAAGGGTCGCGTAACATCTGGGCTGAATACCTTTACCAGGCGATTTGCGACTCATGCCTTTCGAATACCCCGCTTGGCTGTACCCAGAAAGTTGTGAAGTTGCCTTCGGCATCATCGCGGCTATGCAGGCTGCGAGAAACTCTTGTTTCGCCTGTGGTGGTTATTGTATGGGTTTCGATTATAAGGTAGGCGGCGGCGTCTTTTGGGGTGTAAATGCTTGGGATGATGCCATTATTCTCGTTGCTGGTGTTGTCTGTGTTTGAGGTGTATTCCCTTTGCAGCAGCAGATTATTATGGGCATCCATTTGCGCAACGACTATTTTATACGGCTCGTATCGGATATGCAGGGAAACACCTATGGATGTATAGTCATCCGTTAGCGTAAAGCTTTGGATCTTGCCCTCGGTGCCCATGCCTCCCATGCCTACGCCAAAACCGCTGGTTGGGTATATTCGCCCGTTAGCGTCTTGCGCAATTGTTATAAAGTTGAACATTCTCTGTTGCACAGGGGGTAAAGTGTTGACAGTGTCGTAGGCTGTTGGGGCAACATAGATTGTCAAATTGGTGTCGATTGTAACCCCCAACGGGCGGCCTCTTCGACTTATGGATGCAAGGTGGTCTTTGTTGTTGCCTACAATTGTTATCCCTACTGAATGTGTGCGAGCCCATCCACCTTGGTTATGAAAATCTGACGCTATTATAAAATATGCAATGCCGTCCTCTATGCCAAGGGCCTCGAAGAATGAAATATCGTAGTCATCGGCTAATTGGTTGACGTATATGTGGCCGCTTGCTTGGCCGCCTTGGGTTACAATTACACCGATAATCCTAGATGGCGTTGGCCGAATGAAATGCAACGCGGCTAAAAGCGCGGCGACTATGGCAATGCAGATAATAATGATTCTTTTATCGGATCTCATACGTCCCCCATGGAGGTTACTTTGTTGCGGCAAACAAACTTAAATGCCGCCATAGCATTACATAACCAAGTGCAAATAACCAAGTGCAATATAGCGCACGTAGCGCAAAGGCAGGCTATGTTTTCATATAGCCTTACGAGCGGTAGGGCAGCGGAAGCGGATTCGAGGCTTTTTTCGCACGCTGTGTAGGCGTTGTGAAGACTTTGGCGATGGGAAAACGCCGTATGCCCGGATGGCAATCCGAAGGCAGACGGCATTTTCCCCGCCAAAGGCTTCACAACATAAGCCGGAACATGTGCGAAAAAAGCCTCGAACCCGCTTCTGCGGTTCTCGCCGCCGTAAGCCCTATAGTACATTAGCCTCCCGCGAGCCCGCGAAGCATTCCTTCACACATAGGCAAAATAATGTTAAACTTTCGTATAAACTTTTCTCGAAAGCCACAGCAACTAAAACCGCAATCGAAATCCACCACGAAAGGTCAAATATCATGCATACAGCATTATACCGCAAACGGCGACCAAAAACATTCGGCGATATTATCGGCCAGCCACACGTAGTACAATCACTAGAAAATCAGCTAGAAACCGGCCAGCTTTCCCATGCCTATCTATTTTGCGGCACCCGCGGCACAGGCAAAACCTCAGCGGCACGCATCTTCGCACGGGCAGCAAACTGCCTAGCCCCCCAATCAAACGGCCCATGTAATACCTGCGATATCTGCGAAAACATCCTGGCAGAGCGCAGCATGGATGTAATAGAAATCGACGCCGCCTCCAATAACAGCGTAGACAACATCCGCGACCTAAGAGAAGAGGTACGCTACCCACCAACCCACGCCACGCGCAAGGTGTATATCATAGATGAGGTGCATATGCTTTCAGGAAGTGCCTTTAACGCACTACTTAAAACCCTGGAAGAGCCCCCGCCCCATGTAATCTTCATCCTAGCAACAACCGACCCGCAAAAAATCCCGGCAACAATCCTTTCCCGCTGCCAGCGATACGACTTTAAACGGATAACCGCCCCGGATATGATTCAAACAATGGCCAGGTACCTACAGGAAGAAAACACCCCCTACGAAGAAGCCGCCCTAGGCCAGATAGCGTACCACTCCGACGGCGCAATGCGCGACGCGCTAAGCTTACTAGACCAAAGCCTGGCAATAGGCGAAGGCGTTGAGGTAACCTTGCCAAATGTGCTGCAACTGCTTGGCGCAGTAGACAGGCAGGTTCTTTTTGATATAACCAACGCATTGGCCACCCAAAACAGTGCCAAAATACTGGAAATAATAGCAGAGGCAATGACCCAAGGCCGGGACGTGTCTCAGCTTACCAATGACCTAATACGCCATTTCCGCGATGTCCTGGTAGCAAGCCAAGGGGCAGAGCTTGACTATTCTGCCGAAATTAAGGAGAAATTAACAGCACAGGGTAAAAGTATCCAAACAGATAAGCTAGTTGAATATATCCATGCATTCTCCGAAACACTGAGAGAATTGCGCTTTGCACCACATATGAGAACGGCACTGGAGGTGTGTGCCCTGCGGTTATGCTCGCCGGACATAGTTGCGGGTGACGCGAATATGAAAGGGCAAACACAAGGCACGGGCAAAACAGCCGGCAAGCAAGGCACCACATACGCCGAAACAAACCCAGACGCACTTCGTCACGAACTTGAAGGTTTGCAGTCACGACTAGCAAAACTTGAGCAACAACTAGCCGGTATAACAAATAACTCAACTGTCACTTTAGGCACAAGCACACAACCCCAGCATAGTACACAGAACCAAGAAGCGGAGGCTTTATCCTCAACGGCAAACATAGCGTCTACAACGCATCAATCAGCTACAACAAATGAAACATCTGCAACACATCAGTCAGCTACAGCGCATCAAACATCCGCAACACATCAAGCACCCGCATCTCATGTATCCGCACCATCACAAGCCCACGCTACCTCATCGTCCGACAATACGGCCTCGCAACAACAACAACCCACCCCGCAACCCAACACCACACTCTCTGGCTCCCCCACCCCACCCCAACAAGACACCTCAACCCCGCAGCTACTATCTCAAATCCAAGCAGGCTGGAAATCCCTATGCAACACCCTCCCGCCAATGCTGCGCTCAATGCTAATCCGCTGCAAGCTAGAGTTCACCGGCGGCACCCTAGAGATCATCTGCGATAACGAATCCGAAGCCAAAATCCTAAAAGACAAAAACCGCCCCTTACTAATAAGGGAAGCCCTGGCAGAGCAGTTTAACTTATCAACCCCTCCAAACCTTGCCTTTATAGTAAGAGAGGCATACAATAAGTCAGCAACCAACGAACCAAAGCCACCAATGCCGGTAACGAGGCCGGCATCCTACACAGATGCGCCACAGCAACCGACACATGAACCCACAAAACCCACCCCCCCACCCCAACCAGAGCAACTAGGCTGGGATGACTACGCCCAAGGAATAGAAAGCAATGACAGCCCCTTTTAAATGCTTTTACCAAAAGGATAAAAACCTAGGATTTAGCGAGTTGAATGCTTTTGTCATTCGGAGAAAAACCCAGAATATCAATGTTTTTTGATAGTATCTAACCCAGAATTAATCTCAGTTACCATTTTTGGACATATTAATGGGCGAAGTTGAACCATAAACTAGACGTAGTCTGAATGCATGGATGAGGTGACCGCATGATAGTTGATAAATATAACCCAACCGAATTTGACCATATTCGTGGGTTGTCTGATGATTTAACAGCGTTTTATAAGCTTTACAGTGAATACGAGACCGACAAAACCCAAAGCAATCGTTTCGCTCTAGAAAAACAAGGTGAAGATTTATTTTTCACGATAAAGCATCGTGCGCTTGAAGGTGTAATAACGGGTACTATGGCTTATGAACTTCGTGAACATATGGAGGAATTGCTATATGTTGATTGATTTTGATAAAGGCGAGGAAATGCTCAACAAATTCGCCGGTTCAGAAGCAAAGACAACGATACTATATGAAAATGAAGTATATATGATAAAGTACCCTAACCCTGTAGACTTCAAAAACCAAGAGTTCAACCGTGTATCATGTTATTACATGAACAATAAAAAAGTCTATTATCACGATATATTCACCAACCCACCAGAAGCATTGGCAGATGCAATATTACGAATTGCATCTAAAATTAACATGGTCGAAATACATGGCATTGTAGATTCAACGCCCTGCATTTCTGATATTCGCAAGGAGTACCTGAAAAAAGCCTTGGACTTACGATTCAATGAAATCATTCTCCCTACACTAAAACGAATAAAATCCCGCTTGTGAAAGCATACCGGCAAAGGCGGCAACCATAATTACACCATAAAGCATAAACCCAAGGAGGCATAAAATGAAAAAAGGATTCAACCCAATGGGCGGCGGCATGAACATGAACCAAATGCTAAAGCAAGCCCAGCAAATGCAAAAGAAAATGGCCGACATGCAAGAAGGCCTAGCAGAAAAAGAACTGGAAGTATCGTCCGGCGGCGGTGCCGTAAAAGTAAAAGTAAACGGCGAGAAAAAAATCATTGACCTGCAAATCTCTCCAGACGTAGTAGACCCAGACGACGTAGAGATGCTTCAAGACCTAGTTCTAAGTGCGGTTAACGAAGCAATCCGCCAGATGGAAGAAGCAGTAAACAGCGAAATGTCCAAACTAACCGGCGGCCTAAACATCCCAGGGATGTTCTAGTATGCAAGCACAGTTTTACGGGGGGCATATTTCCAAGCTAATCGAAGAGCTGTCTCGCTTACCCGGTATAGGAGGCAAGTCTGCACAGCGGCTGGCCTTTTATATTATCCACCAACCAGAAGAAAGGGCCGAAGCCCTAGCCGCATCCATAGTAGACGCCCGCAAAAACGTGCGCTACTGCGACATCTGCTGCAACCTAACAGACCAAAACCCCTGCCGAATCTGCGCCAACACAAAGCGCAACCCAAGCCAAATCATGGTAGTTGAAGACCCAAGGGACATGGCAGCCTACGAGCGCACCCAGGAATATCACGGCTTTTACCACGTGCTTCACGGCGCAATCTCGCCAATGCACGGGGTAGGCCCAAATGATTTAACTATTTCGGCCTTGCTTAAACGCCTGCAAGATACACCGGCAGAAGAGGTAATCGTGGCCACCAACCCCAACGTAGAAGGCGAGGCAACGGCACTGTATATCAGCAAGCTATTAAAGCCCACCGGCGTAAAAGTAACAAGAATAGCCCACGGCGTGCCGGTAGGCGGCGATTTAGAGTTTGTTGACGAAGTAACACTCTACCGCGCGCTGGAAGGGCGTAGGGAGATATAAGCAATAACCGCTCCGCGAGAGGATGGCGTTATATGTGCAACAGATAAAACTGCCGGGGTTTATCCGGCAGATATTTTCAACGGAACATATGGTGAAAGAAGAAATGCGCCGGGGAGAAATAACGCCAACGAAAGAGGCATATAAGCAATCCCTCCGGATAGCATCCCCTGCCGTTGCAGAGATGGTTTCAATCGCCCTAATGAGTATGCTGGACATGATAATGGTCGGCCAGCTTGGCGTTGCCGCGGTTGCCGCAATAGGCCTTACCGGCCAGCCACGGATGATTTTCTTCTCTGTATTTTTTGCGTTAAACATAGCCGTAACGGCCATTGTATCCCGCAATAAGGGCGCAGGAGACGACGCGGCGGCAAAGTCCTGCCTACGCCAGTCAATAATGCTGGTAGTAATAGGCGGGTCGATACTTACTGTCCTTGCGGTAATCCTGGCAAGACCAATGATGCTATTAGCCGGTGCCCAGTACGATACAATCGACATGGCAACGGCTTATTTTCGTATAACCGGATACGGCCTTATCTTCGCCATAATGTCCGGCGTAATCTGCGCCGCCCAGCGGGCCGCGGGCAACACAAAAATAACCATGCAAGTAAACGTGGTTGCAAACATAGTAAAAGTAATTTTCAACTTCCTGTTAATTGCGGGCCGCTTCGGCTTCCCGGCACTTGGCGTAAACGGCGCGGCAATATCCCTAGTAATTGCCAATGTAATAAGCTGCGCCCTAGCAATGGCCTCTTTACTAAAAAAAGACGGCTACCTAAGACTAACAATAAAAGAAAGCTGGCGCCCAGATATCCCAATGCTTAAAACCATAGGCCGCGTAACCGCAGGCGGAATGCTAGAGCAACTATTTATGCGCGTAGGCTTCTTCGCATATGCCATGGTAATAGCGGGCCTAGGCACCCTAGAAACCGCAGCGCACTTCATAGCAATGCAATTTATGAACCTAAGCTTCACCTTCGCCGACGGAATAGGTGTCGCAACCACCGCGCTAGTAGGCCAAAACCTAGGCAAAAAACGCCCAGACCTTTCCATTATGTTTGGCAAAATAGGAACAAGACTAGCCTGGTGCGTAGCTTTGGTGCTAAGCACAACAGTTCTACTAACAAGATGGCATTTCCCCCTACTTTTTGCCGATGGCAACATGGAAGTAGTAGCAATCACCGCAGGTATAATGCTAGTAATAGTCTTTATCCTACCCCTACAAACGGCACAAATCGTAATGGCCGGCAGCCTTCGTGGGGCAGGCGATACCAAGTATGTAGCTTTTACAATGCTTATCACAGTAGCACTAATACGCCCGATTATGGGCTTTGTGCTTACCTACCCCGTTGGCATGGGCCTAATTGGCGCATGGATTGCGATTATTTTTGACCAAGGCGTGCGGCTTACGCTGCTTTTGACCCGATTTACACGGGGACGGTGGATTAATACGCAATTGTGACGTCACTGCACGAGGGTTTACCCGAGGGCAAGCGGTAACAATACCACGCGGGCGCGGGTTGTGACTGCGCATCTGTAACCAGCGGCCACTGCGGCAGATGGTTTGTTAACGCGCATGGACTATTGTGGCAAAATATCCGGGTGCAGGCAACCGTGTTGTTACGCGAGCTAGGCACGCACTTTCCTCCGTTGGTGTCGTGGAAAATCACCACGACAATGCACTACGGGTGCTTAGCAGACGCTCGCTTAAACAACACCGTTGCCTACACCCTGCCACTTCGCAAGCAATACTATGCGCGCTTGCGAACTTCTTCTGCATTGTGCGCCTACCATGCGCCTTTATATGCGCTTGCAAAAGTCCTTCACGCTATTATGACGCGAACGCTTCGCCTCACTAACATCGGAGGAAAGCGCAAGTCATCCTTCACATAAACACACCTAAAACCACGCTATTATCAGCTTACGAGCCTTCGTTTAAACCAAACAAGTCGGAGCGAATCCTTTTCGGAACGAATCGCTTTTGGCCAAAATGACAACAGGCCAACACTCTCTACGCAAAGCAAAAGCAGGCCGCATATAGAGCCAGTGGCAAAGGCTTGCAAATCGCGCTCTTTAACAATCAAAGCGAGGTGGCAGGGTGCGGGCAACGGTGTTGTTTAAGCGAGCGTCTGCTAAGCACCCGTAGTGCATTGTCGCGTGGTTTTCGCGACACCAACGGAGGAAAGTGCGTGCCTAGCTCGCGTAACAACACGGTTGCCCACACCCGGATACATTGCCTTGAGTGTAAAACAGCGTAATTTACAAGCCTATGCCGCACTAAAGCCCCACTTGAGAAAGAACCCCTTTATTTACGAATCAAAGCATAAACGTTAGCATTCAAAAAAACGGCAAAGGGCACAACCGCCCAATACCGAACTAAAATCGGTAAAGCCAACAAAGGAGAATGACTATGAACATGCACGAAATCGGCTACAAAATCTCAGCCCTGCGCAAACAGCGCGACATGACCCAGCTAGAGCTTGCGGACAAAATGGGGGTAAGCTACCAAGCAGTATCTAGTTGGGAGCGAGGCAGCACAATGCCGGATATCTCCCGCCTGCCAGAGATATCACAGGTACTTGGGGTATCAATCGACGAACTACTAGGAAACGGCAGCCACACAGAAATAGTTAAAACCGTACTAACCCAGCAAACCGACGCCTACACACAAGACAACATGCCGCAAATCCAAGATATAGAAGAAGTGGCACCACTTCTTAAGCCCAGCCAAGTAGACCAATTAGTAGAAAAAGCCACCCCACAAGGCATAAGCCTACACGAATTAACAGAGCTTGCACCCTTCCTAGGGGAAGAGGCACTTAACCAGCTTGCAGAAAAGGCCGAAAATGTAGGAGATATACACTCCCTATGCGGCCTAGCCCCCTTCTTAAGTAAAAATGCCCTAGACAAACTGGCACGGAAGGTTGGTGACATTGAAAACGTATCAGCTCTAGCCGGCCTTGCGCCATTTTTAGCAGAAAGCACCTTGGACGACCTCGCGCTTAAGGCCTGTGACGCAAGCGATATTGGCGGAATATGCGGCCTGGCACCATTTCTAAGCAAAAGCACCGTAGACAAACTAGCACGCAAAATTGAAGATGTAGACGGCCTGGGGATGTTAAGCGGCCTTGCGCCCTTCATAAGTAAAGATACCCTGGCAGAGATTGCGGCAAAGTCCATCGCCAAAGGCAATATTCGCGATCTGCACGCAATCGCGCCCTTTGTAGACCAAAGACAGCTTGACCAGTTGATTATACAGGCAAGTACCGGTAAATCCATGCAAACAGTGTAAACCCTTTGGGGTTTCCCCTACCACTTTGTGCAAAGGGTGTTTGTATGCCGTGTTTAATTGCTTAATGCAACACTACGCTTTGTGCTTAGTAACTGCCGTGTGCAAAAGGCGCACCCTCCTATACCTTGGGTGCGCTTTTTTTATTCATGTGCATGTTGATTAATTCGCAATAAGCAAGCGCAGACAGCAGTTTCGTTTGAATATTAATTTTGTTTGATTATCAAGTAAGTTTGTAGAGTGTGATATAATTGTTATACACAATAGACGTGAACATCCACAAATATGATATCCCATGGCTTTGGTAAACCAAAATCACCTTACACAACAGATAAAGAGGTACCCTAAATGCTAATCGAACCATTTAACCTAACACATATCCTAACCATTACCACGATACCGATTCTTATTTTTCTAGGCATATATTTTCCCATAAAAAAGCGAGACGAAGGGACAAAGCAACGGATACTACTATTTATCTGCTACTTTAATGCCATACTATATGTAGTATATAAAATCGTCCAAGCCAACGAAGCCAGTTACGCCTTTGATATATTTACCAACCTTCCCCTGCATTTCTGCAACCTAAATCTCATTCTCATTCCCTTGGCAATACATACAAAAAGCAGAACTCTTCATGCATACCAATTGTACTTTGGGGTTCCCCTTGCCGCGCTGGCACTTATTACGGTGTATCCAACGTTTCTATCAAGGCCAATATGGTACTTCACCCCACTCGTCTACTTTTACTACCACAGTATGTTGGCTGTGCTGCCGCTTATTCTGGTTAAACTTAAACTTTACATCCCGTCCTTCAAAGTTGTATGGCAGCCGACATTAATGCTTATAGCACTTGCGACAACAATTCACATAGTCAATGTAGTGTTTAGGGCAACGGGTATCGCAAATGAGTCAAATTATTTTTTCACATATGGTTTGGAAGGCGACTTTTTTACTGAGCTGCTTTGGGGAATATTACCGTACAATTTCTTTTTTCTTTTACCTGCGCTATTATTGTTTGTGCCATATGTATTTTTAGTAACATTGCCTTTTCATCTATCGGCCAAAAGGCGGAACGAAGCATGATTAAAAGTGATTTTGACCAAGCAAAGGGGTTTATGTAATGGACACCAACCAACCTAACCCAATCCCCTATGGCGGAAGAAAAAACATAAGACGCAACCTAGTGCTGTACTTTATTGATGGCATTACATTCCCGCTATCCATGACTTTTGTTTCCGTTACCACGATTATCCCATTTTTTCTCGAGCAGCTTTATGCCTCCACCTTCCAAATTGCTATGGCGGCGGCTATTGTTCCTATTTGCACCCTTGTTACCCAGCCGTTTTTTGGCTCTATGGCCTCCCGGGTTAAAAAGCTTTCTAAGACATTCGCTAAATTGCTATTTCTTCAGCGGGTGTCTTTTCTATTGTTTGCGGTTACGATTCCGCTGTTTTCTCCTGGGGTGCTTGTTGTTTCGTTTCTTGTGGCTTGGGGCGTTTTTAATTTGTTTGTTGGCTCGTATTCGGTTTTTTTCGCGCCCCTTATTATAAAGCTTTTGCCGCCGGATATGCGGGGCGGCCTTCGTGGTATTGGGTTTGCGCTTGGGTCGGGGCTAAGTGTTCTTGCTGCCGCACTGTTTCCTTTGATATTTTACCGAGTGGCGTTTCCATACGATTTTATGCTGATTTTCTTGCTTGGCACTTGCTTTATGTTTGTAAACGGCGGCGTTTTCGCCATTCTCAGGGAACATGATGATATAGAGCCGCGTATTCCAATGGGGATTAGGCAGTATACATCGGGTATTTTTTCATCCCTTAGGCAAAATGCCGCGCTACGGGCTATGATTGTCACCTGTACATTTATTATGGTTGCGATTTCTCTGCTGCCCTACTACACGATTTATGCCATACGTGTCTTTGACGCAACCGAGGCCAATATTGCAACCCTTGCCGCCCTTGCGGTTGCGTCGGGGGCTATTGGGTTTGTATTTTTTGGCTTTATAATTGATAAGCGGGGGCCTGTTACCGCAGTGCTTTTTGTAGCGTGTTTTACCGCGCTTGGCGGGGCTATCGCGCTTTTTTCCAATTCACTGACATTTTTATTTGTGGCATGGGGGGTTGTTAATTTTGGCAATAGCGGCTATTTTTCTGCTGCGTCCTTGATGCTTGGAGAGCTTGGTGAGGTTGGCAAACTTCCGCTATTTGCGGGGGTGCTTAGCGTTGTGTCCCTTGCGGTTTCTGCTACTGTGCTGCTTGCTCTTTCGCCTATTTTGGAGCGTGTTGGGTTTCACTGGTTGTTTGTAACGGTGACGGCCTGCGGGGTTATGAGTCTACTTGTTAATATTTTTGTGTTTCGTAAATACGTGGGCAGAAGGGACTCTTCTGTTGAAAATATGTGACTGGAGCGTGAAATCTGTGGCAAACAACAAAACGACAATCGCAATAATAATCGCGTCCATTGCCGTCACCCTGGCGGCGGTGGTGTTTATCGTTGTGACTTTAACCGGCCAACCCGAGGGACAACTTACACCCGACGACCAGGACGCCGAGGCCTCTTACTCTGCATACCCCAACCAAGCGGAAACGGGCACCTTCGATTCCGAAGGGGATGAATCCGACATTTCATCAGCTAACGGCGACCTAAACGAAAACCACTATGACGAGCCAGATGACCCCACAGAATACAACGATAATGATAACGAAAGCGGCAGCGGCATACCCCAGCTTGCAACAGACCGTATCCGCTGGCATACCCCGCCAACCTGGGACTTTAACCAAGTCTTTCCCTTTATAGGCGGCATGGCCGGGGTCGAATACTTCGAAGACGGGGATTGGCACTCAATGCACATACTGGGCTATATGAATAACCTGGGCGAAATCGTCATCCCAGTAGAGCACCGTCACTACCCGGCAATGTATGCATATAGGGGCGCGCCGCCTTTCTCGGAAGGGCTTGTGGCTATCCGCAGCGAAGACCACGGCGCAACCGGTGTTTTTGACACAAACGGCAACCTTGTTATACCCTTTTACCACTCCTTCGGCTGGTTTTTTTCCCATGGGCTGATGGCAGTAAGCGACCACGGCGGCTGGGAGCAGACAGAAGACAACGAGATAATAAGCCACGTAAGATGGGGCTTTATAGACCAACAAGGCAACTTAGTAATCCCCCATCAATTTGAAAACGCCGACGACTTCCGGGAAGGCCTTGCACCGGTTATGTTAGGGGGATACTGGGGATTTATTGATACAAACGGCCAAATAGTTATTCCACCAACCTTTAGGGCCGCCACAACAGAAGCCCACGGCTTTCCAATTATCCCCCATTTCAGAGACGGCCTTGCGGCGGTAAGCATCGGCGAGGTTAGCTCATATGACGGCAACTGGATAGACAATACCCGCTGGGGATTCGTCGATACACAAGGCAACATCGCAATCCCATTCGAGTTTGCCCACGCCGAAAACTTCGCCTACGGAGTAGCCCGCGTAAGAATGGGCGGCTGGGGCAGAGACGACGAAGGATTTGATACATCTCACCAGTGGGGTGTAATAGACCGGGACGGCAATATAGTAGTCCCCATTGAATACACCTGGATAAGCGACTTTAGAGAAGGCACTGCCATCGCATATTGCGAGTACAATATGTCCATCATAGACACCCAAGGCAACCACATCGTACCCCCCGGCAGATTCCACTCCGGAAGAAGCTTCGCGGAAGGGTTTGCCGCGGTATCCGGCTATTGCAGCATCGGCCGCGCTGCCACGGCCTGGGGCTTTATAGATCGCCAAGGCAACGAGGTAGTCCCAACCCAGTTTGACTTCGTCGAAGATTTTTCTCATGGTTTCGCAACTGTAGCGTTGGGCGGCTGGACAGTAATCGACGGTGTTTCTGTAGACACAAGGCGCATGGGCGTAATTGACACCCAGGGCAATATCGTTATTCCAATAGAGTTTCATGATATACGCCGATTCTCAGAAGGCCTAGCCTGGGCAAGATATGGCGACCTTTGGGGGATACTTGAGATTGTGGATATATAGGAACACATAGGATAAGGGTGTGTTTGAAACTCCATTATAGAAACCTTTTTCCAAAACGACAAAAGGTCAAGACCCCGAAAAATGGGGGTCAATAGGAGGAAAGCATGAAAAACTGGTTTGAAGAAGCACGCTTTGGCATGTTCATCCACTGGGGGCTATACGCAATCCCC
>Ga0123355_10000192_pt1 | contig 75827 bp, 77 predicted proteins | sample TergutEmb28metaG_3_FD_89872 | JGI IMG/M metagenome (GOLD analysis project Ga0123355, IMG submission 89872) | Embiratermes neotenicus P1 segment gut microbial communities from Petit-Saut dam, French Guiana - Emb289 P1 | ecosystem: Host-associated > Arthropoda: Insects > Digestive system > Gut ... | reverse complement strand
TGGTCATACACCTATACCTCCCTAGACAGTTTTGTATCACATACTTTTCTGTCTCTTTTTCTCAGAGACTATTATAACACAAACCATAGGCTATGCACAGGTGCGAGATATTTGACGCTTACAACAATCGCCAGCCCCAAACCATTGCCAACGCCCGACTGCGATTTATCGGCCTAATAAAACTTATCGAAGCAATGTGCCTGCGCTTGCTCGTCCATGCCAGGGCCGCTGTCTTGAATGGTCACGCAAATGTGGCCGTCGAGTTGCGATAGCTGCACATGAATTTCACCGTCCTGTGGCGAAAACTTGATGGCATTGTCAAGCAAGTTCAACCAAACCTGCCAGAGCAAATCCACACTGCCATGCAGCGTGGCTTCCTCCAAGTCAATGTGAATAGTCAACGCTTACCCCCGACATGGCACAGGAATTTATCGACAAGATTGTGGTGCATCACCGCCAAAAAGAGCAGGGCGTGATGCAACAGCGCGTGGAGATTTATTACAAGATGATCGGTCATGTGAACGTATTGAACTTTGGTGAAAAACAGACTGAGCGGCTGCAGATAAGCTTTGGGCGTGATGTGCTTGCGTTGGCGGCGTGAGGTGGGCATGAAAAAACCACCCACAAAGGGAAAACCCTTGTGGATGGTCGTAGTGGTGCGAAAGACGGGACTTGAACCCGTACGGTATTAACCACACGCCCCTCAAACGTGCGCGTCTGCCAGTTCCGCCACTCTCGCATGCCAATATATATTATATCATCATGTGAGTGGGTTGTCAAGCATTTTTTTCGCTAGTTATGCAGATATTCAAAACTCGCCATTGCAAGTGGGATGCCGCAACGTTGTGCAACTTCCCACTTCGTATTTCATGTGTTTTTCTCCTGATTCCTTCAAAATTAAACGCCGCCGTCTTCAATGCTCAGCAAATTTCCTTCGGGGTCGCGAAACAATGCCATGCTGAAGTCAAAACCTTCATCGGCAAAATTGCGCTTGCCAATGAATTGCACCCCAGCTTGTTGCATGCGTTGCTGGTATAGGGCCCATTGTGGTCTCCATAGATGGGGAACAAGCCCAGTTGCTGCGTGTAGAAATCATAGCAAGCGGAAAAATCATGACGCACTTGCACGCCAGCGGTGATGCGATGGATATTCATGTGTTCTCCTTTTTATCGGTTGATTTCGTTATATTGCGCCATATTCGCTGGCGCATTGCTCACGCAGTCACTGTTCAAAAAGTCTTTGGTCACTTGCGCAAAAAATTGCGGATACTTCTCAAACGTCGGCGTGTGCCCCTCAAACGGCACATTGAACAAAATGGCGTTTGGTATTTTTGGCAACATGGCAACATAGCTTTCCAGCGTGTCGATGTCGTCGTTGCCGCGCACGATGAGTGCGGGCATCTCGATCGTGTCGGCGTCCAAGTTAGGATAGCCGCTTTCCGTGCGATCAAACCACATTTGCTCAACGCAATCGATAAATTTATGCACATCGGGTTGCGGGTTGTGTTGCGCGTAGCAATCAAAATTGCGCTTGAAGGCCTCGCTGGTCAAGTAATCCTCGTGCGTAACACCCTCAAAAAACTGCTCGTTTAATTCGGGGCTGCTTTGACTGCATTCGGCACCAAGCGTTACGATTTTTTGCACTGAAATATTCTTGGATAGCGCAAGCCGATAGGCAACCACGCCGCCATCGCTATAGCCGATGATATGAATATCACGCAGTTGCAAATGCTTGATCACTGCTTCAACGTCTTGTTGCAACCGTTTATAGGTCAGTTTTTCTGCACCCAGCGATGATTTCCCGTGGCCTCGGCTGTCTATGCCTACGATGTGATAATCGTCTGCGAATAACGGAATGATGGGGTTGAAGTCTTCCACATCCCCTAGCCCGCCAGTGAGAAAAAGCAACGTTGGTTTGCCCGCATTGGCAATCACCTCATAATAAATGCTTGCGCCTGCAACCTCAAGATGCTTGCCTGTGTTGTGGTTAAATTGTTTCATGGGGTTCTCCTTTATTGTTATCGAGCGTTTTTGCGTTTTGCGTTTCGCCTTGCTCAGTTTTTTTCCAGGGATTCCACACAGTCGCCTGAAACTCAACATGCACGTTTACTTTCAATCTTAGCATGCATAATACTATCCTTTCGCAATAATTTACTCTTTATTATAACACGCCTGCGGCGAGCATGTCGCTTCGCTGTGCGTTAATCACGTTACGTTAAGGCGCAACGCTCTGTGTCTATTATAACACACCTGCGGTGAGCACATCGCTTCGCTGTGTCCTTTTCATCTGTCATCAAAAATCTAATTCCAATGTCTATTATAACACAGCTAACATGACAACAGTGCGTCATGTTAGCAAAAAAGTGTTCGATTTATTCAGCAACTTCCCATGAGTTATCTGCGCCTTGTTCATACATCTCACGCGGAATCATCGGTTCAGCCAGCAGTGCCTGTGTTTCTTCTTCAATTTTGCCCGCTGCAAATTCTCGCCCTGCGCGGCGCACGGTTTCCAGGAATGCATCCGTCACTTCTTTCAGCTCGGGCATGGCTTCATCCATTTCAAACAAGCCCCCCTGCCCCACAAACACACAGAACTCTTTGTGGTTCACCTTGTGGTTAATGGTGTCGTTGCGTGCAAACAACTGGGCAAACAGATCATAGTTGCCCTGTGCTGTCCAAAACCCGCAGGTGGAGATATACGCTTGGCGCAGCTTAGACATCTCATCAAAGCGCATCGGATGGCCGCCAGCCTCGGCTTCTTTGTCCATGTAGGGCGTTGAAAGCGGCAACATGCGGTCGTTGAAGCACTTGAGCTGCCCAGGGAAGTAGCAAGCGTATAGCGGGAACGACGTGATGAGCACATCCGCCTGCCTAATTTTGGGCAAAAATTCCGCCATGTCGTCGTTCAGCACGCACTTGCCGGGTGTTTTCTCCCAACAGCAATAGCAGCCGGTGCAGCCCCGCACGTTGACCTTGGAAATGTCGATGATTTCCGCGTGTTCTTCCCAGCCTGCACCTTGCAAAAATGCGCGAGTGAGGTGCATGGTGGAGCTTCTTTCGCCCTTTGGCGAGCCATTGATGACTAAAACGTTCATAGTGTAATCTCCTTTTTGTTGTGTGTTTTACGATAACCCAGATAGAACAGCGCGCCGGCAACCGCCAAACAAAGCAGCATCGATATAATAATTACCAAGTGAATGAAGCCCGTCACCACCGCTGGAATGGAAAACGTTGCGCCAATGAAGCTCGCAAACAGCGCGGAAGTGATTGGCGTGACGACAACGCCGAAGATAAAGATGAGCACCGCCGTGACATAATAAGAATTGCTTTTGTTTTTCATGTTAAAGTTCTCCTTGTTAAGCATAGTTAAGTTTGTATTTGATAAAAAGCCCGAGATAAAACCCTGTGAATTGTTTAAACAATTTCTGCAGTTCCTCAATCGTCGTAGTGCCGCCCGTGATGAGCGTATCCAATGTGTTGCCGTGCACGCGGGTGGTAATTCCGGCATCTTCGTAGCCATTCTTGGCGTAAAACGCCCTGCGCCTTGTGCGTTGTTCGCAATTTTCAGCATTTTCGTCTAACATTTCAACATTCAGCACCAGCCTGTTGTTAGGATATTGCGCTTGAACTTGGCTTAAAATCTTGCTGCCATAGCCCTTTGATTGCACTGTAGGGTCAATTGCAATGTAAAAGATGAAGGTTAATTCATCATGTGTAACCGAGTAGGTGAAGCCAACAAACTCATCGTTATCGTAATACGTGAAGAAGTCTATGAAGTCCTTCCCTGCTCTGGCCAGCAAAAACGCCATTGGGATTCGCTCGCTTTTAGGGAACGCTGTGTTCATCAGCTGTTGCACTTTGCTCACCTCAGCCGAGCCTTTATTGACCGGTCTTGTTTCTAGCATAATATTAACTCCTTTTAATGTTTACTGTGGCTTTTAGCGAATAGCCCTACGAATGATCGCCAGAACACTCAATTCAACAACACCTGAAAAAACGAGTGATCCTCCAACGATGAGCAGGGTGTGTCCGGGCACGTTATGGTCCAAAAAGAAATGCAGTGCAAGCATAATTGCGCCTGCCGCCAACAGTGCGCCGCCAACCAAGGCATGAACAATGCTAAGCACCTGCTTGTTTGCACGCATGGTCTCCATGATTGACGAATTGTTTGGGTTACGGTTCATTGTCTTTTCTCCTTTTTATTTTGTTCGTTGTGATCATTCAAAAATTGCGAAAGCGGTTTTTGCTCTCGAATATACGCGAGCCAGCGAAGTGTGTTGTGCGCTTGCGCAAAGCCGTAGTATAGCGTTGAGATGCCAAAATAGTCTTTGTCGCTCAAGTTTTCGCTGGGCAGCGTGCTTTCAATCTGCTGCAACTGTTGCAGCGTTTTCTCAAGTAAAGCTTCATATTCCCGCAACCGCTGGTCGCGCAATTCCTTGGGCAGCTCGCCATAAAAAAAGATTTGGGCCAATTGGAAATCTCCGCCTGCGTTTGGGTCAACGGGCGCCGAAAGCCAGTTGAGAAACGTCTGCCTGCCAAGCGCAGTGGTTTGATAATACTTCTTTAACCGTTTGCCCTGCATTTCTTCTCTCATCGTCAAAAAGCCTTTTTCGGCGAGTTTACTCAGCGCGGGGTACAACCGCCCATAATTGGCTTTGTAGAAATTCCCGATGCTATTCTGCACCTCTTTCACGATGTCGTAGCCTGTTAGTTCCTCCTCCAGGACCATACCCATGATAATGTAGTCGAGCATTGTGCAACCCCTTTAATATATTCATTGGATATATTATATCAGATATATTTCGCTTTGTCAATACCTAAAATAAAAAAATCTCCAGAAAATTTTTCTGGAGAATCTTTATCTAATTTTTTCACTGCCGTTGCGCAAGCTCATGTTTGATAAACTGGGCAATGAATGGCCTGCTTTGCTCGGTCATCAAAAACTCAAAGCAATTGTAGCGACATTTTTGAAAATGTGCATCGCCAACGTTAAAGTCATAACCCATGCATTTTGTGCTGCAGGTGTTGCTCACCAGTCGGCCGCAGTCGCCAGCGTTTTCGAAGTGCTGCACCATCTCCGGCGGCAAGGTGTTGAGAAAATCAAGGTAATGCGCAATGTGCTCGCCATAGATGCGCGTGAGCATGCCCTGCTTGCGAAACACAAAGTTCATCAACGCTTTGGGCGGCTTGCCAAACTTGTATGAAGCAAGAGGCCCGCTTTTCTTTTGCTCGAATGCTGCCTTGCAGTTTTGTTCAAGCAATTGATTGTGCAGGTTTTGCACAAACGCCAAGTTGTCGGGGTCCACGGTCTGCAAAAATTCTTCAAACGTGATTTTTTCAGCTGCCATTATGATCATTCTCCTTGATTCTCTTCGCCGTCAACAAACAGCTTGTAACGTTCTGTGCTGAACTTCAACACGCAGTAGTTTGGGTCGGTTTCGCCGTTGGGATATGGCCCGATGAACCAGTCTTGCCAGCATTTGCTTTTGCTGGCTTGGTCGGTGCAAATTTTCACTTGGCCAACCAAGGTGATGTTATCGTGCGTGGTGCTGATGCACACGCTGGCTTTGCTGTTTTGTTGCAGGCAGTTTGCTTTGTTCGAGTCCAGTGTGGTGGTCATGAATATCTCGTTGATGCTGTTGGTGCCAGTGGGTGACATTGACATGACCACGGGATAGCCATTTTCATCAATCACAGCGAAATGAGCACTGGTTGCCTGTTGGATAATTTCGTTTGCGCGGTCGGTTAAGTTTGTTTGCATGGTTTGTTTTCCTCCAAGTTCGTTTTTAATTAGTATACCACACCTGCGGTGGGCAGTTCGCGATATTAGCGCGATTTCTTGCAAACTATTCTACCCGCGTCGTTGTGATGTAATCATTTTACCAAATTAGAACGAACTTGTCTTGTAAATATGCGACATATTTAGCGTGTGCAGATATTCTTTTGGCGTGAGGCCAATGTTGCGCTTAAAATCGTTGATGAAATGCGGCTGATCGTAGTAGCCCGCAGCGTCGATGATGTCGCTTGGCGTGGCGTTAGTTGCAGTCAACAATGCCAAGCAACGCTGAAAGCGCAAAATCGAAAGCACCATCTGCGGTGTGAGCGCAAAATGCTGCTGAAACAACCGCTGGCATTGCCGCGGGCTCAAATGCAATGCTTGATATAGCTCGGCGGTTGTGGTTGGCACCGATTCACAAAAGCGGTCAAACAAGCCAACGAAGGCATTCGGCTGTTTGTTGCGCACCAATTGCTCCAAATATTGCTGAAATGCGCGTTTTGCCTGCACAAAGGGCAACGCAAAAAATGCCTGCACATCAAAACTGGGGTCAACTGCTTGCAGTGGCAGCATGTTATCCATCGCTGCGGCGGCAGGCAAACCGGTTAACTGCGCGAAGGCTCCGGGCTTCATGCGTGCACCAAAAAAACTTTCGGTCGTGTTGATTTTATCGTGAAACAGTGTTTTGCTCATGCCCGCAAACATCACCGTTTTGGTGGCGTAATCTGCAACAAGATCAATGCAGCCGTCAGCCAAAATCACATGATTTACAATGGCAGATTGTTTAGAAATCGGTTGCATTGTCCACAGGGCAATCACAAAATCTTGCAACGATTCCGGCGTTTCTTCAGAATAATGAATATGCGTTGCATAACTGCTATGCAGCAGATAAGGCACTTGCAAGGGGGCATAAGTGGAATCGTTCATTATACCCAAAGATACATCCAAATCCAGCCAAAGCCCAGCCAAAACAGCAGCCAATAGTACCACGTGGCGGGCCAGGTGGTGCCAAAAATGGTGGTGATGGGCACGCTCATGGCGTGGAATTCAGCGTAGGTCAGGCCGGGGTGCTCAAGCATCCAGCGCAGGTAATTTTCCATGGTGTGGTGATACATTGCATCCACCGCAAGGCCGATGACTGTGGTGGTGGTCATGTGCACAGCAAGGTCAACGCCATGGCGCCCCCACAGATTTGTCCAGCCCATGGTGCGCGGCAAACGCGGCACGCGGTCATTCACGTTGATGATATTAAAAATATTGGTGTGCGCAGGGTTAGGGCTGCGTGTGGTGCGGGGTGCAGCAAAGGTATACACATGCAGATTCTCTTGCAACACAAGCGTTTGTGCATCGTTAAGATACGCGGCCAGTATGTTTGCCACTGCACCGCCGCGGCTGTGCCCGGCAAACAACATCACCGTGTTTTCCATGCCAAGTTCATGATATAGCATATAGGCATATAAATGCTCACGCACATCGTCTGTGGCCAGCATGAAGCCCACATGCAGGTCTTCTTCGCCCACATCAAAGTTGCTCTGCCACTCGGGCCCAGAGAGCATGTGCCCCACCGTGCCGCGCAGTGCTAGCACCACCAAGGTCATGTCTTCGTCTTGCACGGTGATTTCGCGCAATGCAAAGGTGACCCCAACTGTGTGCATGCCTTCGGTTTCCTCAAGCTCCTCAATATTATGCTGAATAATATGAGTGAAGTTGCGTTGAACAAGCTCTGCTTCAATGATTTCCGCATAGTAAGCCCAATAGCTCAGCTGTGCCGCGAAGGTTGCGGCATCGTGGTTGTATTCATGCTGCGGCCATGTGCAGGGGCAGCTTGGTGCAGCTGCTGCCGCCATGCCAAAACTGCCCAGCAGCAGCGAAATCGCCAATAAACTTGCCAGTGTGCGCTTCATGTGTGTTCTCCTCATTCACGAATAATAATCGTTCTATCATAACACACTTCACGCAAAAAAGCAAGACCCAAATCACACACAACCGCTTTCATAGCAAAATCGGCACTCGGCACGCTTGCGGGCAAGCCATTTTTCAATGCCGCGCATGGTCATGCTGGTGATGAAAATCGAAAACACCGCATAGAAAAACTCGTCCACGCTAAACACCAGCAAGCTGGCAAGCACAACCATGCCGTCGCTCACAAACAGCCCCACGGCTTTGTTCAATCCAAAATACTTGTGAAAAATCAGCGGCGGCACGGCGGTTCCTCCGCTGCTTGCCTTGTGGTGATACATCAGCGACACCGCCATGCCAAACAGCACACTGCCCGCAGCCATTGAAAGCACTGAGCTTTCCACCAGCTGCAGCTGTGGAATGATGCGAATCATCCCCGGCAGCAGCAGTGCGCCGATGAGCGTGTTGAAGAAAATTTCGCGCCCCAGCAGAAAAAACGCCGCCGCCAATATGATCACATTGGCCACCAAGATCACCAGTGCGCGATGCAGCCCCAGCAAACTTTCCAAGATAATCGCCAAGCCTGTGATGCCCCCGGCAGCAATGTTGTGCGGCCCCAGAAACATATTCACCGCCACGGCAATTGCACTTACCGCCACGATAATATACACCAGCCGCTGAATATATCGGCGCATGTCTAACTTTGCAAACTTTTTAAGCATAAAAATCCCCCTCTTGGCATTAGTATAACCAAGAGAGAGTCAGTTACAGCTTTGAGTCCGGGCGGATTTGCATCCGCCCGGGGTTGGTATGTGTCACTTGCGCCGCTTGGCACCACCGCTATAGCGAGTATCGCCGCTTTTGCGCAGCGTGGAGATATTTTCCTCGCTGGTTTGTTTAAAGCGGCTCATCATGTCCTCAAAATTTTGGGGAGCTTCACGTTTGGGCTTGCCGCCTTGCCACACGTTGGCCTGCCCTGCGGGCTTGCGCGGCGGGCGCGGTGCACGTGGTTTTTCGGGCGTAGCAGATTCAACCGCTTTTTTGATGGAAAGGCTGATTTTTCCCTCGGGCGTGATGTTCAGCACTTTCACACGCACCTCTTGCCCCACAGTCAAATGCTCACGGATATTCTCTACATAGCTGTTTGCAATTTCGGAAATATGCACCATGCCGCGCTGGCCGTTTTCACAGTCCACAAAGGCACCATAATCAATGATGCCCGAAATTTTTCCGCACAAGATTGCACCGATTTCCATCACATAGCCCTCACTATTGCAGCGCGCGGTCAATGAACAATTGGTCGCCGGGCAGCGAAAGCCCAAGGCGTTCCCGCGCGATTCGTATGACATATTCGTAGTATAAATCTGGGTCTTCGTTGCGCAGCACGGCTTGATATTCTTCATTGGCTGCTGCCAGGGCTGCGCTTTCCTGGCGAAGTTGCGCGTTTTGGTCTGCCACGGCGGCGGCGGCTTCGTTGGTGGTGAAGATACGGTGCCCCGCGTATAGCATGATAAACGGTAACGTCAGCAGCACCAAAAAGCTGATGCCGCGTTTTTTCTTGGTGGGATTGGTTAGCCGCCGTTCCACTTTGTGCAGCAGGGCGACTTGTTTCTTGGACTGTTTTGGCACGAGAATGCGGCTCCTTTTTACGAAATAAAACTTTACGCTTACCATTATACACTAAAGCGGGGGTAGATTGCAAGCCCCCTAGCGCATTTTTTTTATGAAAATTTATATTTTTGCGCAACTTGGCCACCCGCACCGTGAAAAAGCTGCGTTTTTTCCACATGGTACGTGCAGGTTTGGCCATGCCGCGTGCAGTGTTGCGCATTGTGCGGTGAGTGAATGTTGCAAGCTGCTGTCCTGCCCTGCTCAGCAATTGCCCCAGCGTGAGCATATACAATGCCCAGCCCAGCAGCATGCCCAAGATGGTGTAGCCGCGCAGCAGACCGTCGCCGATGCCCAGGAAGAAATAAAACGCAAGCACCGTGCACACGGCGGCATAGAGTAAATCTTGCGCCAGCAAATAGCCCCAGCTGGCCTGTGGGCGCAACAACCGCCGCACAAAGCGCAGCATCTCGTATAACACGCCCAGCACAAAACCAAAGCCAAGGCTGGCGAAAAACAACCGGGTTTGGTCGCCGAGATTCAATAGGTATATCATTGGTTGACTTTCTGTGGCGAACAGACCGCGTGTAGGGGCGGCAATCTGCCGCCCGTGCTTTCATGGCGCGTGGAAAATCCACGGGCGGCAGATTGCCGCCCCTACACGAGAACCCATACGCAAACTTAATCTTATCTAAACACCCTGCCAAATAACCCGCCGCTGGTGTTTTTTTGCTGCGGGTTTTGGTAGCTGAGCGAGTCGATGCGGCCCTCCAGCAGCAGTTCGCCGATTTCCACACTCAGGCGATTGATGTGCAGATCATTGCCGCGCACAGTCAGTTCACCCAGGTCAGTGAAAACCACCACGGTGTTTTCGTCAAAACTGTCTACGTCTGCCACACCAGAAAGGGTGAGCAGGCGGCGGTCTTCCATGATGATGTTGTGCGGCATGGCTGGTTTGTTGTGTTCCGGCATAGAAAAAACCTCCTGTTTTTGCATGTCTATGCAAACAGGAGGGTGGATATGCTATAAAAAATAGAAGGGCGCATTTGGCAGGCGTGGCGTTCTCCTGCATCTCTCAGGGCTTTCATTCACCACCCTCACCCCTCGCGACTCGGGGAGCTCCCTCCCAAGGAGGGAGCGTGAGCTTGCAGCCGAAAATTACGATGTCGTTATATCCTTAATCCTCCGCTCCCTCCTTGGGAGGGAGCTCCCCGAGTCGCGAGGGGTGAGGGTGGTGAGTTGCAAAAATATTCTCACACCGGGCAACCGCAATAGTCACACTTTGCGGCACTGCCAACATAGCGCGCACCACAACCACTGCACTGAACCAGGCGTTTTTCCGGCGCAGGTTGAGGTTGAATCTTCTCTTGCACGGGCTTTGGTAAAGCTTCTTCTTGCATGGGCGATTTGTCTTGCCCAAGCGGACGCCCTTGCAGCACGCCGATCGCTCCTTTGAGAACGCGCAACACATCGCTGCCCTGGCTACCTGAACGATTCCACACACCAATGGGGAACATGGCGGTGTTGGTTTGCACAAGCAGCGAGGGTTCGACCATCGCATCTGCGCTAAAGGTGATGTTGACGATATCCATCACATTGGCTGCCCCCTGCCCCGCGATATCTTTGTAGAACAACCGCATGGGCGTGAGCACAAAGCCCGCCCTTACGCCAAAAATGGAGCTATCGTAAAGCAAAATGGTTGGTTCATTGCCTGTGTTGGCATAGCTCTTCTGCGCGCGAGCCAGCTGGCGCGGCGGAATGCTTTCGAATGCAAACAGGTGGCTGCTGCTTTCGCCTTGATTGATGATGGCGAGAATTTGCTCACGCATGCAGTTCAACCCCTCCATGCGGTCTAACTTGCAGCACATAGCAACTGCCTGCGCCGAAGACTTTCTCCATTTCTGTGCGGTATGTATCAAGCATATCCACTGGAACGAAGGCCTGAATCGTGCCCGCAAAACCACCGCCGTGCACACGCCATGCGCCGCGCTCGCCCAGCAGCGTTTCGCTCAGCGCAAGACCAAGCGACACCGGTTGTTCGCTCGGCGGGCGGCCCGTGTAAACATTCTGGTTATACATATATGAGCTGCGGCCACTGGCTTTAATCAGCTGCAAAAATGCGGCGAAATCGCCCGATTCAAGTGCGGCGCGTTGTGCGTCCACTTTGTCATTTTCGGCATAAAAATGCAACGCACGCAACACTGCGCGGTCACCGCAGGCTTTACGCACCGCGGCGATGTTTGCCATCAGGTTCTCCCGCGTGGTGTCACGCAGGAACTCCACGTCCAGCACACGTGCGGCAGCTTGCATTTCAGCACGCACGGCAGCGTAGTCATCCCTCAAGTCTGCGTGTGAGCCGCCGGTGTTCACCACGCAAAGTGCGTGCCCGGTTGCAGCGAAGTCAAAGTCCACTTTGTTCACCACAGGCGTTGCGGGGTCGGCGAAATCCATGGCCACAAAGCCCGCTACCGCGCAGGTGGCTTGGTCTAGCAACCCACAGGGTTTGCCTGCATACACGTTCTCAGAATACTGGCACATTTGCGCAATGGTCACCGCGTCAATCTTGCCGTCGTTATACATATGGTTAAGTATCGTGGCGATATACACCTCAAACGCAGCCGACGACGACAGCCCCGAGCCGCTGAGCACTTCGCTGTGTGAGATGCCGTCAAATCCGCCGATTTGATAGCCGCGCTGCACAAACGCCGCGCAAATGCCGCGAATCATTGCCGCAGACGTGCCGTATTCCTTGGGGTCAACGTCCTGCTTGGTGATATCTAAGTCATTGGGCTTATGTCCGGCGGAATACACACAAATGCGCATGGTGTCATTGGCTGCCACCACGCCCAGAATATCCAGGTTCACGGCTGCGGCCAAGACTTTGCCGTGGTTGTGGTCGGTGTGATTGCCGCCAATTTCGCTGCGGCCAGGCGAGCTAAACACACGCAGCGTGCGACCTTGGCCAAAGCGTTGTGCAAATTTTTCGTGCAGTTGTGCCAGCCGCGTGGTGTGACGTGAGGTTTCGGTGCCATAGAGTGCTTGCAAAGTAATCATATCTTTACCTGTCCTTCTTTTAAATATGCTGTTTTAGATTTTGTATTGATGCGCACCCCCACCTGCACGCCTACGACGTGCTTTCCTCCCCCAGTGGGGGAGGCCTTGGCAACAGCCGAGAGTTTGAGTTTCGCCAGGGTCGCCCCCTTTGGGGGAGATGTCGCGAAGCGACAGAGGGGGATGAAAAATCAAGTCTTCGCCTGCGCTTCTTTACTTTTATTTTTGCTGTGTTTGTGCATAGCAAAATTGACCACTAGGGTGACAACGCCCAATAGGGCAAAGATGATAATCAGCGGGAAAATGAACGGCACCGAAAGCGGCTGCGCCACGTTGCGGCCCAGCACGGTGTAAATAAACAGCTTTGGGCTCACCCCCAGCAACGAAATGAGAATGAAATCCGTGTAATCAAAACCCATGGAGCCGTAAATCTGGCTGATGGGATTGAGCGCGAAGTTGGGAATCAAGCGCATGACAAACAACAACCAGCCTTTGCTGCCGCGTCCGTTTTCCAGGTAATCATGAATGTCGGACTGACGATGCAGGATTTTCTCCACTGCTCCCCCGCCCATTTTGCGGCCAAAAAAGTAGCGGATGGTGAACAGCACAAACAGCCCGGCAAAGTTCACCAGCAGGCTCAAATACATTTCTAAATAAGCACCAGTGATGAACGCCATGATGAATATCGGGATGGGAATAAAGCTACGCACGGCGTAAAGCAAGATCACCGCAAACAGAATCAACCAAATGTCAGGCAGGTTCATCACTTGGTCGCGCACTTGTTCCATCCAGTAGTGATACTCCATGTACCATTCCTGCAATTGAATATTATCTAGCAAAAACATGAGCACGATAAACACGCCAGAGGCAGCAAGCATAAACACGCCGGCCAAATTGACCAGCGCGCGGCGCCTGCGTGGTGTGAGGGCAAATTTTTTGTTCATACCAGATATTCTACCCGATTTTCAATGAAATGTCAAGGGAATTATCGCTACGCGAGCCACCCTCACCCCTCGCGTCTCGGGGAGCTCCCTCCTAAGGAGGGAGCGGGGACTTGCTGCTTAAAGTTGCTGTCGTTAACCTCATAATCTCACGCTCCCTCCTCGGGAGGGAGCTGGCCGCGTCGCGCGGGCTGAGGGTGGCAAGAGAATCACGGCAATGTATTCCCCGCAGCGAGATATAATGCGTACCAGTCTTCACGCGTGAGGGTAATCTCGGCGGCGTTGGCGCAACTGCGCAGCCTGTTGAGATTCATCGTACCAATCACGGGCTGCATCTTCGCGGGGTGACGCAGCACCCAAGCCAGAGCAATGGTTGTGGCATCGGTGTTGTACTTCACTGCCAGTTCATCAAGCTTGGCGTTTAGTTTGGGCCATTCTTCGTGACCCATGAACGTCCCGCGACCTTTGTCAAACCGAAACTGAAACGGCGACCACGGCTGCACGGTAATGTCATGCAGGCGGCAGTAGTCCAGCACGCCGCCGTCGCGTTCGGGCGAGGCTTCGTGGTTCATGTTCACATGCGTGCCCGCCGCCACCAGATAGGCGTGCCCCAAGCCAAACTGCAATTGATTGGCCACCAGTGGCTGCCGCACATGCTTTTGCAGCAACTGCAATTGCATGCTGTTGTGGTTGCTCACGCCAAAGTGACGCACCTTGCCTGCGGCATGCAGTGCATCAAAGGCTTCGGCAACTTCTTCGGGCTCACACAGCGCATCAGGCCGATGCAGCAGCAGCACATCAAGATAATCCGTACCCAAGCGCTTAAGTATACCTTCTACGCTGCTGAGAATATGCTCGCGTGAAAAATCATATTGCCCAGCACGAATGCCGCACTTGCTTTGCAGAATCATCTTGTCACGCGGGATGCCCGCGGCAGCTTGCGCAAACACTTCTTCGCACTTGCCCTGTCCGCCGTAAATATCAGCGTGGTCAAAGAAGTTCATGCCAAGCTCCATCGCTGTTTGCACGAACGTGCTGGCTTGCGCGGGTTCAAGCGAACTCATGCGCATGCAGCCCACAGCCACGGCGGGCGCTTGCATGCCGGTGTTGCCTAGTTGAATGGTTTTCATTTGCGTTTTCTCCTTAGCTTGCGTTTGATTTCTTGTTTGGTTGCTTGCGCTTTTTTATAGAATAATTTCACGGCAGGCGTAATCGCGTGCACCAGCCGTCGCCAATGCTTGAGTATAGGCTTGTGGTTGGCATCATCAACAGGCGGTTTGTAGCGGATGACCGCAGTTTTCTCGTCAAAGGGATAAGGCGGCGGTTGTGCATAGGCATGTTTAATGTCGTTTTTCTGCAAAAAGTCTGTGTAATGCGCGAATGTATCGACATGGCGGTTTTGCATGGCTGAGTAATCCGCGTTGGCGTAAAGCTCAAATATATCAGTCTGTGGGGTCACATCGCCCAGCAGCATGTGCGGGATAGCGTGATAGCGCGCCAGCTCAATGATACGGCTGTCAGGCGCAAAAATAAAGCTGGGTGTTCCGGCCAAAATGCCTGCAATGTTGCCGTGAATACGCCGACCAAAGCAAAACTGTGTTTGTGCAATGTAATCCGTCCATGCCTGCACGCTGCAAAACATTTTCACTTGACTATTCTTATACATATCTGCTGTAGCCGCATAATGTTTGTCCGCTAATTCTGCTTTGGCGTAATACAGCCGCTTGAGGTCAACGAGGTTTTGCGGAATGATGGTGTGGTTGGGTAGCTGTTGGCGGCAATTGTTGATAAACTGCGCGTAGGCTTTGGGCGAACCTTTGCGCACGTTAATGCACACAGGGCTTTCGGGGGTTAGCGGCAGTTTTTCACGCATTGGCAACGCACTGCCATGCATGAACATGCTGGGACATCCGATGACGGTAAAATCTTCGCCTTCTCGAAAGCCAAGGTTAGCGAGGTAGTCGCCTGTCATTTCGCCGCGCAAGCCAAGCATGGCAGATTTTTTCAGCACGGCTTTCACAAACTGTCGCACCGTTTTGTCAAAGGGATAGCTCGCACTGGCGTCGGCATCAACAGGGGCTTGCAAGCCCACACCAACCACCACGCAAGGAATTTTGAGCATATTCACCAGTTTGGTGATGCGCGCCAACTCCGGCGCAAAGGAAGCGCGAAACGCATTGGCCAGAGGAATGACGAACATGTCGTATTCGCGATTAATGCGCGCGGCCTCTCGCGGGGTGAAATCTGTGGGGCGAGAGGTCTTCAACGCATCGATTTGCACATCTCCGGTGTCGAGCATGTTGAACACGCTGGCCTGATAAATGAGATTGCCGGTGTTGGTGGCAATGGTGTCTTTTTGAATGGTCACCCATGGACCGTGATTCGCCAGTGGCGAAACAGCTGCCCGCACCAAAATTTTTCGCATATGCTTCCCCTTTTGCTTGACAAACGTGCACGTTAGTGATATAATGAAAACGAGGGCGATGTCGCAGAGGCAAACGGCAGTTCTCAACCCTCGCTAAACTGAAAAGTGCGAAGAACTAACCGCCCGAGTTGTCAGTCTCAGGGGCGGTTACTTCTTATCGACACGGTCGCTGGAGTTAAGGTAGCGCGTGGCCATTACCAGCAAAACCAGTAAGTACACGAGAAATTCATAATCCATAAGACCTCTCACCTCCTTTCGGAAGCGAGCGAGCAACCGCCGCTGCATGCGACACCAAATATATTATACAACATATACCAAAAAATTGCAAGGGGAAATGTGATGCCTTTTACTGCCGCGCCTGCGGCGAGCACATCGCGCACAGAATCTTTCACGGCTGGTACACAAGATTCCCGCGAGCTTGCTCAACGCAAATTTTCAGCCGCAATATTCGACCTCGACGGCACCCTGCTAAACTCCATGTGGGTGTGGCAAGAGGTGGACCTTGCGTTTTTCGCCGCGCGCGGCATCGCCATGCCCGATGACTACGTGCAGACCATTCACGGCATGACGTTTCGCGAAACGGCCGAGTACACCATCGCCCGCTTTGGCTTGCACGAATCACCCAAGGAAATCATGGCGGAATGGAATGCATTGAGCTTCGCGCAGTATCGTGACCATGTTAAGCTAAAACCCGGTGCACGTGAGTTTTTGCATGCGTTGAAAAAGCAAAATGTAAAGCTCGCCACAGCAACTGCGCTCACCACTCAAGCGATGCACGCGGTGCTGCAAAGCAATGGCGTGTACGACCTGTTCGACGCCTTCACTAGCGCTGATGAAGTGATGCGCGGAAAGACCTTCCCGGATATCTATCTGCTGGCGGCGAAAAAACTGAGCGTGCCGCCAGCGCAGTGCATCGTGTTTGAAGATGTGCGCAAAACCATCGCGGGTATTCATGCGGCGGGCATGAAGGGCTGCGCGGTGTGGGACGAACATACGCATGACTGGGCGGACATGCTGCGCGAGTTTGATTATAATTTAGTAGAATTTGGCGAATCTGAAATGGACTATTTTGTCAATTGTGGCGATAATAGTTGACGAAATTTGCCGAAAGATAGCAAAACATCCCGAATAAGAGAGAAAAGCCAAGAAAAAGCCATTGACCAAGCCCCATGAAAAATGATATACTGTTACTAACTAAACTTTAGTAATTTATCATACGAAGGGGCTATTTGGACGATGCAACGCGCACGCGAACGAAAGTGGAAAATCACCGCCAGTGCGGTGTTGACTATGTTCTTTTTGAGCATGGTCGGCACCTTTGTGTTTGTGTACTCCTCCACCCTCACCATGCAGCAACCTGTGCTGTCTGCGGATCCCCCTGCCGTCACTGAAGAAGTGCAGCAAACCGTGCCGGTGATTTCCGCCGCACAATGGCAATCCACATTGCAACAGGCCGAACACACCGCCGTGATGACCGACTTTGCGCTGCAAACAGCACAAGAACTGGTTGAACGCGGTTTTCGCTCGGTGGTGCTGCCGCCGCTGGAGCAATATAATGCCAACGAACTCGCACAAGCCGTGCAAATTTTGCAAACGCTGGGCGAACAAGGCGTGCACCGCACGCTCACGTTGCTGCCGCCAGTGCAGGACGCATTGGAGCAAACACAGGCGAGCCTTGCGCGGCTGATTGACGAAAGCACATTTGATGCCATCATGCTGGCAGACATTGCACAGCAGGACCCCGATGGCAGCTATCTGACGCGCTTTGCCGGTTATGTGCAAACCTTGCTGGAGCAAGCCGAACTTGACCTGCCCGTGCTGCTGCAAGCCGCTGACTTCGCGCAGGCGAACACGATTGCAGACATGGCGCATGAGCTGGATAATGCACAGCTGCTGGTGGGTGTGCAACCTGAACAAACACAAGACTTTTCGACCTGGGCACAACAACAGGCAGACACGATGATTACCGCCATGGTGGATGTGCGCGAAGCGCTGCCCACGGGCAGCGGTGAGGAAGTGCTGGGGCTGTTGAGTGCACTGCAAAATATTATGCCGCGGCCGGTTGCTCTGCTTGCGGCCAACGAAGTGCCTGAAGAAGGCGGCACCGCGCAAATGCTCAGCGATTTTTTTGCCGGCAACTTGGACATGGATGTGTTCACGCGCGGGTTTTCGCTGCAACGGCCGGTGGATAACGTGCGGGCCACACAAAATATCACCGTGCGAACCCCGGTGCTCAATTTTGTTGGCGGCAGTAATCCCCTGTTGCCGCTCACACTGAACAACCAAGCGGTGCAGCGCAACCAAAACGGCGATTTTTCTTTTAACCAAACCTTGCAAGCCGGCGAGAATGTCTTCACCTTCCGTCATGCCGGGCAAAGTTATGTCATCAACGTGCGCTATGAAGTTACCCTGCTGCAAAGCGTGAGCCCCACCGGGCGTCTTGAGGGCCCCGGCGGCGCACACGTGATGGTCACAGCCGTGGCCATGGATGGCGCAACGGTGACTGCACGTCTGGGCGGCAGCACCATTACCCTGCGGCCGGGTGCCACGATGGATGATGGCGACTACCGCGGCGAATTGGACGAAAACTTCACCACATTTGTGGGCACGTTTACCCTGCCTGACTCACGCATGCAAGCGTTTGATGCAGGCACGGTGGTGTATACCGTGAGCTATCGCGGGCTAACCACCACGCGCAACGGTGCGTTCATTGTGGTCACACCGCAGCCAGTCACACAGCCTCCCACGCCCCCACCGCCGTTGACGACCACAACAACCGAGCCGCCAACGCAACCGCCCACCACAACAGATCCAGACGTGACCACTGACCCATACGCAACCACAGACCCTGATGACCCCACACAACCGCCAACCCAGTCCCCAACCACGCAGCCGCCCACTACCCAGCCGCCTGTGCAGGGCCCGCTGCGCACACCCGCACAAAACCATGGCTTGGGCACGGCACGCATGGTGGAAATCACAGCAGGTTTTGCTGAAACCCGCCGCAACGCCACCCTCGATACCCGCAGCGAACCGGGGCAAAGTCCCCTGCTCAGCGGCACATTTGATTACGTGGTTGGACAGGCGGTCATCAATAATCAAACGCATTTGTTGCTGGGCAGCGGCAAGCGTGTGAACGCCAACGACGCTCGTATCATCGAACAGGGCTTCCGTCTGCCTGCCAACCGCATCAACGCAAGCGGCAGCACCAGCGGCGGCGCATTCACTTTGCGGCTGGGCATTGACTGGCGCATTCCCTTTAACGTAGATTTCGTGGGGCAGAATTATAGCTCCGCGCATGGCGACAACGGCCTGCCCTGGGGCGTGCAAAACTTCACCGCCACCGGGTTGAATATCACGTTTTTCCACACCAGTGCAGCCAGCGGCACCAACTTTGGGCTAGACGGCAGCGTATTTTCCGCCGCACGATGGAGCACCAACGCTGCCAACAATACCGCAACCCTGCATCTGACTTTCCGTCAGCCGGGCCGCTTCTTCGGCTATCGCGCTTTTTGGGAAGGCAATCAGCTGGTGTTCCGCTTCAACCGTCGCCCGCCTGCCACGCTCAGCGGCGCAGTGATTATTCTTGACCCCGGTCACGGTGGCAATGACCCCGGCGCATTGTTTGCACCATCGCACCCAAACATGCGCAGAGAGTCGCAGTTCAATCTGGTTGTGAGCAATCTGGTTGCGCAACAACTGCGCGCCGCAGGTGCCACCGTGCACATGACCCGCACCGGCGACACCGCCATGACCCTCGTGCAGCGCGTGGCCTTCACTCGCCGCACTCAGGCCGACATGTTCGTGTCGATTCACGGCAATGCTTCCACCAGTTCTGCGGCACTGGGCACCGAAACCTTCTACTACCGTGCCAACAGTGAGCCATTGGCACGTGCTATTCACAACCGCTTGGTGCGCACCTGGCGTGAGCAAATCTATGTGCGCGCAAACTTCTCCAACTATGCCAACCTGCGCACACGCGTTGACCGCCGCCATCGCTACTTCCCCTTCATGGTCACCCGTGTGGAAGAAATGCCCGCCGTGCTGGTGGAAATCGGCTTTGTGTCGCACCTAGACGAAGGCCGCGCCATGCAAAACCCAACGCACCAACGTGCACTCGCGCAAGCGATTACCAATGGCATTGCAGACTACCTGCGTGCTGTGCAGTGATGTGCGCTCGCCGCGCAGGCGTTACTTTTCTTGAAAGAAAAGTAACCAAAAGAACTTTAACCGCTTCGCGGGGGATTTTTATAGGCTGTGTAGGTGTTGCCAAGGCCTCCCCTCCGGGGTCCCCGCAAATGCTTACATTTGTGGGGTGGGTCATTGGGGGAGGAAAGCGCGTCGCAGACGTGCAGGTGGGGGTTGTGTAAAGAACAAAAAAACCTATGCCGCTTCGCGGTGGACTATTTATGAAACTACGATAGGAAAGCCTATTCCCCTCCGTGGAGGGGTGCCGTCGCAACGGCGGGGTGGTTTTCGTGGTGGAAGATTAAATAGAAAAATAATAACCCACCCTGCAATTTTCACAGGGTGGTTTTTTTGTCGCTTCGCTATGGCCTATTATCGTTTCATAAAATCCCCCCGCGAAGCGGGCTAAAGTTCTTTTTGATTCTTTTTCTTTCAAGAAAAAGAATGCCTGCGCGGCGAGCGCTAGATGGTTGCCCCGCCCGGCGAGCGCTAGATGGTCACGTCAGTTTTCCACATACCGTGCAGGTTGCAATAGGCATACACCGCCATTGGTTTGTCATCGCAGCAACAGATGGTTGCGGTGGGTTCGCCGCCAATGTTTAGTCGGCGCAGTTTGCCGCCATGTTCGGTTGTTATCCAAAGGAAGTCGATGTAATGCTCTGCTAACATGGGGTGGTGCACGCTGCCAACTTCAATATGCAAGGCGTTGTTGCAGCCGCATGCGCATTGCTGCGCTGTTTTAACCACAGGCAGGTGTTTTTCCACAGCGGCGTCCACTGTGTTGGCCACAAGTTCGGCCATGGCTTCGCCGCAGCAGATCATGGGTACGCCGCTTGCGTTGATGGTGGCAATCAAGTTGCCGCATTGTTTGCACAGAAAGAATTTTTGCATAGTGAGTCTCCTTTGAAATGTATTTAAAATTACTTTTTTGCTTGCCGAATGTCATTGCCAAAAAAACGCAGCACTTTATAGTTACCGATAATGCGCGAATACACACGGCTGCCGTAGCGTTCTTCAAGGTTTGCATCAGTTAGATTGGTGTTGATGATGATGGGCATGCCCGCCATCAGCCGCGTGTTCACGATGTTATAGATGCACGACTGCGTGAAGCTGGTGGAGAATTCTGCGCCAAGGTCATCAAGAATTAGCAGGTCGCAGCCCAGCAATGCTTGCTCGGTCGCGTTGGTCTTTTCGCCGAATGCGGCAAAGTGTTCGCGCTCCATGCGGCCCAACAGGTTTTGCGCCGCGCCATAAATCACTGTGTAGCCCGCCTCAATCACCTGCTGCGCAATGGCGAGCGACAGATGTGTTTTGCCAAGGCCGGTTGCCCCCATGAACAGCAAACTTTCGCTTCGCGGATGAAAATGCAGGGCATATTGCTTGCAATAGTCCCCAATTCCCTGCATCATTTTGCGCGGGATGACACCCGTGGCGGCATCGGGCACGGCAGGGTAATAATCGAGGGAAAACCGGTCAAAGCGTGATTGTTCAAGCGGGGTGTTCATGTTCAGTTGGTCAAACGCAAGGCCTTGCAGCAGCTGGGTAAAGCACCCGCAGCGCAGCCCGCGCACAAAGCCGGTGTCGCGGCATTGGTCGCAGGTGTGGTGTTCTTTCAGATAGTCGGCAGCAAAACCATGCGCTTGCAGCAGGCGGGTTTGCTCGGCTTGGGCAGCCATGTTTTGCTGCGCCAACAATGCGATGTACTCCCCTGCGTCTTTGCCGGCACCAATGGCGGCGGCCACCGCTTGCCCGGTTTGCGCAAGTTCGGCCTGCAATTTCGCCAAAGCAGGAATTTTTGCACAGGCAAGATCGCGCCGGCGTTGCTGTTCGCGTTCGGCGGCGTTGCGGCGTTGCTCAAGTGTGCGTTCGGCTTGTCTCAAATGCTGTACAGTTGTTTTCACTGCTTATTGCCCTCCCAAACTGGCACTTCCAAGGTGCTTTGCACAAATGCGTTCATGTCATAAGATGTTGCAAACCCACCAGATTGCATGGTTTGTTTGCTTTGCTTGGGCTTTGCCTTGCGCTCTTGCGTGAACTTCGCTTGTGCTGCAGCAGCTTGCTCAACGGTGGTGATGCCCGCAGCGTGCCAGTTCTCAAGCACCTTGTTCATGTAGGAGAAACTCACCTTGCCGGTGCGCTCAGCAGCTTCGTCATAGGCCGCGGCAATCATGTCAAGGCCAAACTTCCAGTCGCTTGTCCATTTGCGCAGCATGGCGTGTTGTTTGTCGGTAGGCCGTGGGGCGGCAATGCCCGTGCGCGCCTTGAGCGCATTCCATAGATCAAAGTTGGCTTTGAGCTGTTCGATTTGCTCGGCGGCTTGTTCAAGCGTAGCAATCCCCCGTTGCGCCCAGTCTTTGCCTACCGCTTGCCAATAAGCCGTGTTGGTTTTGCCCACCTGCTTGGCATAGTGCAGCAGCATGGGTATCACCTCGCAGGGCAGGCCGTAGTGGTCGTGCAGCATCAACAGCGTGCATTGGCCATCATAGCCCAGCGTGCGGCCGAGCAGCTTGTCGGCCTCGGCGAACAGCGCACGCAGGTTATCATCTTCATGGGTGCGTGTAAGAATCTGCTGCTGCGTGGGTCGTGCGGGCGGCAAATTAGTGCTTAGTGCTAAGTGCTTAGTGCTAAGTGCGGATGCCGCAGTCGCTGCCTCTACAGGTTCAGCGATTTTCAGCACACCCTTGTTCACCCAGTATTGCGCAGCCTCAACGAGCATTTCCTCGGATTTGCCCAGCCATGCGGCCAATTCGCTAAGCTCACGCGTGCCGTTGTGGCGCAACAGCCACAGCAGCACTTTCAGTTCAAGTTCACGCGCAAGCTTGAGGTGTGCGTCGGTGATATCACAGGGCACGGCGAAGCTTGCGGGCAGGTTTTGGGTATACTTCATAGTAAAGATTATAGCATACTAGACGGCACTTTGCAAGGGCAGGGTTGAAAATTTTCGCAAGTGTGATATAATTATAAACCCCGGGCGGATTTACATCCGCCCCTACATGTTGCGGCATACAGAAAACAATAAGAAGATATCCACCTGTAGGGGCGGATGTGAATCCGCCCGAAACCCTTAATCTTGAACTATTTTCAAGTTAATTCACTATCACTCAACACTTCGAGTGTCTTAAACGTATTCATTATGCAGGAGGCCAGCGAGGGATGATGTTAGCGCTAGTCATTCTCAGGCCGCATGGTGCAAATCAACAGGAAAGCAGGCGTGGAGGTAAGATGGACATTGAAACAATATATCACCGGCACGTGGACGTGGTTTATCGCGTATGCTATTCCTTTATGAAAACTCCCGCCGACGCTGAAGATGCCACGCAGGATACGTTCATCAAGCTCATGCGGGCAAGCCCCAGGCTGGCGGACGAAAACCACGAAAAAGCCTGGCTCATTCGCACGGCAGGCAATGTATGCAAAGACATGCTGCGGCGGCATCACCGGCGCAACACCGAGCTTGACGACACCCTGCCTGCCTACACCCCCGCGCAAGACGACACCGTGCTGCAGGCGGTGTTTGACTTGCCCGAGCGGCTCAAGCTCAGCGTGGTGCTGCACTATGTCGAAGGCTACACCTGTGCGGAAATCGCACGCATGCGCCGCTTGCCTGCTGCCACGGTGCGTGGCCACTTGCACCAGGCACGCAATTTGTTGAAGCTTCAACTGGAAGGAGAACTTGACCTTGAAACGAGATAAAATATCACACGCGTTTGATGAAATTGCGCCAAACGCCGCCCAAAAAGAACACATGCTTGAGCAAATCATGCTCGCACGAAAGGAAAATCACATGAAAAAACACATCAGAATTCTTGCACCCATTGCAGCCTGCTTAGTTTTGGCTGTTGCTGTGGTGGCAGTGGTGCCACAGTTCACGCAAGTTGACCAACCGCCTGTCACTTACCCTGCGCCTATTTCGCCGCCTGCGCAATTGCCCGACGGCACACAAGAACTGCAAGTTGAGCTGCCCACCATGCTTGCCGGTCAGGCTGTGACGTGGGAAGATGCGAATGTCCCCAACTTGACCACTTTTCAATCACCTGATGGTGGTGAGCGTGTGCAAATTATTGTGCCGCCTAGCGATGGTGGGCATGAAATCGGCGATCATGTGCACATTATGTCGGGGCATACAGATGGCACTGTGCGTATGCAAGTGATTGTGCTGCCGCCTGAAATGGGTGGTACTGTGACAATGCAAATGCATGGCACGCTTGAAGATGGCCGCCGCGTGCATGTTGAAACCGAAACATGGTGGCAGGGCGAGGCGCACGAACTGCAAGAAGCTTTAGCGCAGCTGCAAACCTTGCCTCGTGGCAACCTTGAAGTGGGGGCAACATTGTTCAGCATGCCTGTGGGCTGCCCTGAAACCAACACCGCAAGCATCATCCGCGGATATATCAGCGGCATCAGCGAAGCACGCGAACAGCGCATGTTGCCAGATATAGACATCATCAGATAACTGCATAATTTCAATGATGGGCGGATGAAAATCCGCCTGTTTTTTTCTCTTGCAATGTGCGGCATTTTGTTGTATAATATAGTTAATCAACTAGCAGCTGTTCTCGTGTAGGGGCGGCTATTAGCCGCCCGTTCGTCTATTTATCGCCATCGAGAGTAGCGGGCGGCAGATTGCCGCCCCTACACACGAGACTGTTCTCAAGTTGACTTGCTAAGAAGCAACAAACATTAAGGAGGCGCACATGTTCAGGACGATTTTTGGATTTTTTCAAAGCATTATTTTGGTCATCACTTTGTTTACCACATCGGGGCAGTTTTTGCCCAGCGAGTTTGGCTGCTATCTGCGGCGGCTTGACCGCATGGGTATCTACAACAACAGCACGCGTGACTCCGTGCCGCAAACCGAGTTCTACGATCTCATCTTAGATCATTTTTCACAAGAACGTGATGATGGCCGCACCCCTAAGGCCATCATGATTGTCTACGACGGTGCACGTGCGGATGCACTGGTGAACACTGTGGACAGCAGCGAAAGTGCCATTTTTCAGCTGCAACGTGAAGGTGGGCACATCTATCACATGCACACCGGCGGCCCAAATTTGCGTAACCAACAAGGGGTCGACACCGCCCAAGGCTTCGCCACCATGCTCACCGGCCGCTGGGCATTTGGTGATGACGGCCACGGCGTGTTCAGCAACAGCCACACCAAACCTGCAGACGGCCCTCCACTGATTTTTCAACCACTGCTTGAGGGCGGCTATGTAGATAGTGCAGCCTTTATCGTCAGCTGGAACGGCCATTTTACACGCACGAATGCGGATGGCGTAGGCACCGCGAACTACAGTAACGATGTCGCATTGTTTCAACAACTGGGGCTGACCGACGCAGATGACCCCGCGCAAGGTGCCATGCGTTGGAGCATGAACCCCAACGATGCCGCCACCACAGCCTCCACCATTGAAATGCTGGAAGACCCCGATGGGCCTGGCTTTTTGGTCATCAGTTTGGAGTACACAGACAGCGCGGGCCATCGCTACACCTTTGGCAACCACAGGCCCGAATATGTGCAAGCGTTCCACAATGCAGAACGTGCAGGATTGGATATGATTGAGGCAATCCGCGCTCGCCCGACCTATGAGCAGGAGGATTGGCTGATTATGATCACCAGCGACCATGGTGGATTTTCGCATTATCACGGCAGGCAATTTCAGGTGACGCGTCAAGTGTTCTTGGCAGTGAATCGCAACTTGCCCGGCTGGGGTGCTTGCGACGCACCGTCGGTAATCACTTGGCCCAACGTGCTGACTGTTGGCGGCATTGTGGTGCTTGCAGCGATTAACGTGTTTGCAATCTTTAGGTTTGGGCGAATTTTATTTGCGGCATAGCCTTTTGGCAAAAGGCTGTTTTGTTCGGTTATATTGACGCGAAGATGTTGTCTACGGCGGGGCAAAGCCTCGCCCTACAGGAAATCGGCCCGAGGCCGTGGGGTTTTACCTTCATGATTGCAGAAAACTAGAGCCTTTGGCTCTCACCTCCTGTAGGGCGTTGCTTTGCAGCGCCGTACGTTTTATAAAACTTCAAAGAAGCAACCGCCCAGTCCGGGAAGACTAAGGGGCGGTCATTTCTTTATGTATTCAAGTTTTATTGGCTCGCCTATTGAATATTCACCCCAGATGTGCTATAATAGAAAGGATTATGATAAAAAGGAGTCTTGCCATGTTGCCTGAATACACCGCTCTGCGCAACCGCTGCGCCGCACTTTGTTGGCCAAACACCAACGAAGCGGTCTTCACGCCTGCGGATTTAGCGCGGCTGGATGACGCCTTTTTGTTTGCCGAAGCCGCGCACAGCACCAACAAGCCGCGTCACTCGGGTGAGCTTTATATCACCCACCCTGTGGCCGCCGCGCAGCTATTGTTGGACATTGAAATGATTGACCTGGATTGCCTGATTGCCGCGCTGTTGCACGATGTGGTGGAAGATGTTGATGACGTGACTGAGCAGGATATTCACGCGCGATTCGGTGAGTCCATTGGGCACATGGTGGAGGGGCTCACCAAGCTCAGCAAGCTCAACTTTGCCACGCAAGAGCTTGCGCAAGCCGAAAACGTGATGAAAATGCTGCTTTCTATGCTGCGTGATTTCCGTGTGATTGTGGTGAAACTGGCCGATCGCCTGCACAACATGCGCACGCTGCATTTTCACCCCAAAGAGGAAAGCCGCCTGCGCATTGCCAACGAAACCATGCTCATTTATGTGCCCATTGCAGACATGCTGGGTATTCGTTTATTTAAAGAGGAGCTGGAAGACATCGCCATTCGCGCGCTTGACCCCCATGGCTGTGCGGAAATTGACGCCTGGCTTGCCGCAGACAAAGCACAGCGGCAGATTTTTTTGCAGACTATTCAAAATAACCTGCGCGACCATTTGGGCAAGCGCTTTGCGGAATCCGGCGTGCAAAAAAACAGCGTGCACGTGGAAGGCCGCGTGAAAAGCATGCATGGCATCTATCGCAAGCATTTTACGCAAGGGCGCGGTTTTGAGGAAATCTTCGACATTTATGCCGTGCGTGTGATTGTGGAAAGCGAAGAAGAATGCTGGGCAGTGCTGGGTTGGGTGCATCAAATTTACCGCGAAATTCCCAAGCGGCAAAAGAACTACATCAGCTCACCCAAACCCAACGGCTATCAATCCCTGCATCTGACGATGGTGGGCGAAGATAAAATCCCCTTTGAGGTGCAAATTCGCACTTGGGACATGCATGAAATCGCAGAGCGCGGCGTGGCTGGGCACTGGAAGTATAAACAAGGCATTGGCGAGCGCCAAACCGGTCTTGAGGAACAACTCGCCCGCATTCAGGAGCTCATTGACAGCTACCGTGATGCAGACAGCGTGGAAGACGTGGTGGCGGCCATCCGCAGCGACATTTCGCCCATGGAGAAAGTCTACCCCGTCACACCCAAGGGTGAGGCCAAAGAGCTAAAACTCGGCGCAACCGTGCTGGATTTTGCCTATGCTGTGCACACGGGCGTAGGGCATCGCTTTGCTGGGGCGAAAGTCAACGGCCGCATTGCGCCGGCCACCTATCAAGTGCAAAGCGGCGATGTGGTTGAAATTCTCACCAGCGCCGACCGTGACCGTGGCCCCAGCCGCGACTGGCTGCAAGTGGTGGTGACCAGCCAAGCCAAAACGAAGATTCGCAATTGGTTCAAGAAGGAACGCCGCGAGGAAAATATCCTCACCGGGCAAAAGCTGGTGGAGGGCGAACATCGCCGCAATTTTACCCTGCTGGACGCAAGCCAGTGGGAGGACATTCTGCTGCGTGTGCTGGATCGCAAGCAGTTTGACAAAGGCATCGCCACTGCCGTGCGGCTGGAAAGTTTTTATGCCGCGCTGGGCTATGGCGGGCTGAGCATGCAAAGCTTTTTGCCGCTGCTGCGCGAAGAATATCAGAAAATCGTGCGGGCACAGCAAGAGGTGAAACTGAAGAAAATCACCAGCGACAAAGGCGTGGTGGTGCAAGGCATCGACAACTGCCAGGTGAAGTTCGCCCAATGCTGCCACCCTGTGCCGCAGGATGAAATCATCGGCTACATCACCCGCGGCAGCGTGCGCGATGCGCAGTTTCGCCCCGGCGGTGTAACCGTGCATCAAACCTGCTGCGTGAATGTCCCGCGTGACATTCCCAATTCGCCTGAGCCCGATCGCTGGCTGCAAGCGAAGTGGGAAACCAACACTGCAAGCAACGACTATTTGGGCAACATTACTGTATACACCAGTGGTCGCACAGGTTTGCTGGCAGATGTGACTGGTGTGTTCAAGCACATGCACGTGGACGTCAGCTCTCTGCAACTATTCCCCAACGGTGATGGCAGCTCAAAGATTTGCGCCGTTATCGCGGTACACAGTCGCTCGCACCTCGATACCATACGCCAAAAAGTGCAGGCGGTGAAGGGTGTGACGCAGGTGGAGTATTAGCCTCCCTCACCCCGCGCGGCGCGGGGAGCTCCCTCCAAAGGAGAGGAGCTGGGACTTAAACGGAGAGCAAGTGCAACGTTATGCAATCTAATCGTGTGCCCAAGGGCAACATTGATTTGCTTGTGCGCGCACAAGAAATGCGTAACAACGCAACTTCACAGGAAAATCGCTTGTGGTACTATTGTCTGCGACAGCGTCCTGAACGATGGCATCGACAGCGTATTATTGACAGCTACATTGTGGATTTTTACTGCCCGAAGGCCATGCTGGTCATCGAGGTAGATGGCGAATATCACGATACTCCGCAACAAAAAGCCTATGACAAAGAGCGCGACGCTTACCTTGCAGGACACGGCTTGCGTGTGCTGCGATTTCAAAACATTGAAATTGATGATCACTTGCCTGAAGTAGTTGCCAAAATCGCCCAAACATCTAACTTTCGGCAACAAGCTCTAGCTCTCTCCTCTGGAGGGAGCTCCCCGAGTCGCGAGGGGTGAGGGAGGTTATTGCGTCATTCCGCAACATTCCCCCAGCATGCGCGTAAGATATACAAAGGAGGGTGCTATGTTCAACCGTTTACGAGAAGATATTCAGGCCGTGCGCGACCGTGACCCCGCTGCTCGCCATGCCATCGAAATTTTGTTGCTTTATCCCGGCGTGCTCGCTGTGCGCGCCCACCGCCGCGCCAACTGGTTTTGGCGGCATAATATGCCTTTTGTCGCCCGGGCAATCAGCCAGCGCGTGGTGCGCAAAACAGGCATAGAAATCCATCCGGGTGCCACGCTGGGCAGACGGCTGTTCATCGACCATGGCTGTGGTGTAGTCATCGGCGAAACCTGCGAAATCGGCGACGATGTGACGATTTATCAAGGGGTTACCCTCGGCGGCACCGGCAAAGACACCGGCAAACGTCACCCCACCATCGGCAATGGGGTGCTCATTGGTGCTGGTGCCAAGGTGCTCGGGCCGTTTAAAGTGGGTGATCACTCCAAAATCGCCGCCGGTGCCATTGTCATGCGTGAGATACCGCCCAACAGCACCGCCGCGGGCGTGCTGGCTCATGTGGTGAAGCAAGATGGCAGCCGCGTGGATCACCACGACCACACCAACGTGCCTGATGTGATTGCGCAGGAAATCTGCAAATTGCGGCGGCGTGTGGCGCAACTTGAAGCTGCGCTTGAGGCGAAAGAGTGACGCGACTGGCAGCGTGATTGTTCTTTTTTTGCAAAAAAAGAACCAAAAAAACCTATGCCGCTTCGCGGGGGATGATTTATGTGAATTGAAGTAGCAAGCCCCATTCCCCTCCGTGGAGGGGTGCGCCCGCAGGCGCGGGGTGGTGGGTGCGAAGCACAAGCCTCAGCTCCTTCCTCCGGAAGGAGCTCCCCGAGCCGCGAGGGGTGAGGAAGGCTCGCGGAGCGATTTACGAAAGTCGAAAAAGCAAGCCTCAATCCCCCTCTTTAGAGGGGGATGTCACGCAGGACAGGGGGTGCAGAGCAAAAAACTGGCCGCTTCGCAGGTGGCAGCCAAAATTTGTGCTTGCAATTTTGTGAAAAATAGTGTATAATATAGCTCCAAGACCAGTTAAGCGAACAAAGGAGAGAAACCTATGTTGTGCGGATATTGTGGAAAATCATGTAACGAAGATGCGAAATTTTGCAGCGGCTGCGGCACTGAATTTACGCCCCCGCCTGCGCAGAATACGCCTCCTCCCGCCCCTGCCGTGCAATCGGCTGCGGACAAAAAAAATAACATCGTGGTTATTATCATGGCAGCGGTGATTGCCTTGTTGCTGGCTGGGTTGCTTTTGCTGGCCGAGTGGCAATTTGGCGCTGTTGGTTTGTTTGGCCCGCGTGAATATATTCCCGTGGGTGGCGATGTGACCACCACCGAGTACATCACCACAGAATCTGATGACACAACAACACATCAAACGACAACGGAAGTTACCACAACCGTGACGACGACGGCAACAACGACCACGCAAACTGGCGTGCAAACCACCACGACCACTCGCCCGCCAACCACAACCACCACAACAGCGACGACCACTGCGCACACAATCCCCCGCCATCCTGCGCCGCCACGCCCCACCGCGCAGTCGGTTGCACCCACGCAGATTGTGCTGCATAGCATGGTGCCCAACCCGCATAACGGCACGGTGCAATGGCGCGTGGTTGTGGCGATTCCGCCAGACTTGAACATGCTCACTGGCTGGCAGCCAAGCCCAGTGTTCAGCAACCTCACCCCTGGCACGATGTACACCTTCCAGGTGCGCATTTTGGGTGATGGCATTAACACCGAAACCAGCGAGGAAGTTGCCAATATCCTGCCTATCCGTACGCCCGGTTAATTAAAAAGACAGAGGAGATTTAACATGTCAACCTATGAAAAATTTCAACAGGCCATTGAGGAATTCGAGCCCGGTGCAAGCAACACGCGCATTGTGCAAACCCAAACAGAACTCAACGAAAAAACCTTCACTGCCTTGGCAGGGCGCAAGCTTAAGCTGTGGACAGGCAACACCACAAAGACGATACTCAGTTGCGGGCTAGTTTGGCTGGCTACTGCAATCTTGGTCGCGCTGTTAACTAGCGGTGCTGCTGGTGGCGCGTACACAGGCATGTGGATAGGCCTGATGGTTATTTTTCTGTTTCGTAGCACATTGCTCACCGTGAGCGATGGCGGGCTGAACATCTACTTTCTCGAAATCCGGCTGACCAGTGCGAAGTTTGTGGTGTCTGATAAGCTTACCCTGCCTTTTGACCAAATGATTAATGTGAGCGTGAAAACTGGCCAGGTGTTCAAAAACACGCAAATCACGATGGACTTTTTGCTTGATGGCAAGCCGCGCAAAGTCAAACTCACTGCGCCGCACCGTGCGCGCAAAGCTCCCGAGCACGACGAAAACCTGCAAGCATTGTTGAACATGCTGCAAGCCAAATTTGCCGAAAAATAAAACAACACAGCCGCCTAGATTGGGCGGTTGTTTTTTATGCAGAAAATTTCGTAAAAACACTTGATTTTTTCGCAAAGCTGTGTTATAATATATCTGTTGCCTTGTGGAGAAGTACTCAAGTTGGTGACGAGGCGCCCCTGCTAAGGGCGTAGGTCGGGCAACCGGCGCGGGAGTTCGAGTCTCCCCTTCTCCGCCAGCGGCGAGTCGCCGCTCACAAATCGCGCTTTCACTTTCGTGGATGCGTGATTTTTTATTCCCGCGATAGGGTTGCATCTTTTTTATTCAATGCTTAGCGGCGAGTCGCCGCAGACAAATCGCGCTTTCACTTTCGTGAGAGCGTGAATTTTATTTCCCGCGAGAAAATTACATCTTTTTTGCTCAATGATTACAGCATCTGCGGCGAGCACCCTCGCGCGCAGGCTTTTCGTTTTCTCACGATGCAACCCGCGATAGGGCCGCATCTTTTTTATGCAATGGCGTCTCTTCAAATAGGCGTATTCGCCAAACTTGAAGAAAACCGCAACCTGTAGGGGCGGCAATTTTGCCGCCCGGGTTATAAAAAACATGGCACCATTGTTGCAGCGTTAAATCAAACGGCGAGCCGCCCATGATGGACGACTCGCTCTGTTGTTCAGTTGATTATTCGTCAAATCCCACGCCGACGGTTTCGCGCTCTTCTGCCATGCGGGCTTTTTCTGCCTCAGCCAGTCGACGGCGTTCGGCCAAATCGGCCTCCACTTGGTCACGCAGTTCACTGGGGTGACGATATAAGAATCGCGCAACCAACCTTACTGCATTACTCGCTAAGGGAAGCCAGAGATATAGCAACGGCATATAGCGCATGTAACGCTCGCCCTGCCCGGGCAACACACTGCCATCAGGACCAATTTCGCCAGCCACGCCCAGTTCTGGCCTAAAGCCCAGCACGTGGTAGGCAAACAGTCGGCCGGCAACTTCGTTAACACTGTTGGTAATCATCTTGCTTTTGATGCCGTTGATGGCGATGGTTGCGCCCTCGCTGCGGCGGCCGGTTTTCCATTCAACATAGTCAAACATCTCAAGCTGGTTGATGCGCTCGGCCATTTGGTTCACGCGGCCAAACGTGCGAATGAACGTCTCCATCGTCCAGTGGAACATTACCCGCGGGAAGGTGTGAATGCCCATGGCCGCGCGTGCAGTGCCGCAAACCAAGCCAATGGTTTCGTGCAGCACCTGTGTGTTGCGCGGGCCGCCCAAAGCTTTGATAATGCTGATGCCAAACGGTGCCAAGATGTTGATGGGAAGGGAAACCACGTTGTTGCGAATAAACATCAGCGTTTCACCGCGTGCACCGCCGATATTCACCAAGTTTTCCACGCCGCTGAAACGGAAGAAATCTCCCTCTGCGATGGTGGGGTTGGCTGCGCCAAACAGAGCTTGAAAGTTATCCAGCCAGAAATACTTGTTGTGGCGGGTAATCCAGAAGCAATCTCGCAATTCTTTTAGGAAGCCCGAGAGAGTGAATTGCACCGGTGGGCGTTCAAGATCTGGCAGGCGTTGAATTACGAAGCTTTGCCCTAAATCAATGAACAACATGGGCAGATATAACACACCCAACCCAGTGAGGATAAACGTGCGGGGGTTCCAGCCCAAGATATCGCGTAAACCAAGCAAGCCTTCGCTGATGGGCACAAGCATTTCGTGCACCGTTTGCCCCAGCCCCCATGCCCACGCAATGCGGTAGCGTTGGTCCACGTTGCCCGTGATGTGCGTGAACACTTTTTCGCCGCCGATGGAACCGGGTGTGCCAAAAATATCGCCCAAAAAGCGGCACGCAATAATGAGTCCCACGCGTTGCCAGTCGGTTAATCCCACAACCAAAATGGGTAATATGCGCAGCAGCGGCCCCATCACCATGCCTAAGCGCATGAACCAGCGTTGAATGCGAATGGGATAATTTTTCGAGTCCATGAAGCCGCCGATGATCGGATCGGTTGCGCCATCCACCAAAGAGGCCACTGCGCCAGCCGTGGCTTGTGCATTGGGGTTCATGTGAAAGTAGTTTTGAAAAATCCAGCCGTCCTGCCAAGTGAAACCCGTGCGCAGCCCAAGCAAGCCCGTTAGCATGTGCACGGCTTGCTCCCATGGGCGGATTTCTTCGTGGGGGCGGTCGCTTCCGCGCAAAAATGTTACGGGGTGGCGCGCTGCATAGCGAACTTGCTCGCGCCTTTCGGGGGTAAAAATCGCCATCAATCGTTCTCCCTTGCACAAAATAATATACATTAATTGTAGCGTATTTTGGCGGGTTTGTCAAGAGGAAAACTTAGTGTGTGAAAATTTTCAAAAAAGGCTTGCTTTTTGTGAAAAGATGTGATATAATAATCGTTAGCATTGTGTTGTGCAAACATTTATTAAGATACACAGATTAGAAAGACAGGATGACAACATGAGTTGGTATCAAGTTATTTTGGCGTGCAGTATCATTTTACTTTCTGTTGCGCTCATTATCCTCATTATGCTGCAAGAAAGCAAATCGCAGGGGCTCAGTGGCGTTATCGCCGGCGGAGCCGAAAACCTGTTTGGCAAAACCAAAGGCCGCTCGTTTGAAGACAAACTGGTGAAATACACCAAAGTTGGCACGGGTATTTTCTTCGTGCTCACGCTTGGCTCTACGTTGCTGTTTTTGTTCTTTAGCCGCTAATTAAAATTTTTTCCAAAAAACTATTGACAAATGGCGAGTGCTGGTGTATAATAGTTTTTGGCTTTGGGAGCATAGCTCAGCTGGTTAGAGCACCTGCCTTACAAGCAGGGGGTCGCAGGTTCGACTCCTGCTGCTCCCACCAGGAGAAAGCCGCATGGCATTCCCCTTTTGTGGCCCAGTAGTTCAGTTGGTTAGAACGCCAGCCTGTCACGCTGGAGGTCGACGGTTCGAGCCCGTTCTGGGTCGCCACAACTGCGGTGAGCACCTCGCGCATTTACTGATGTGATTGCGTGAGGTCTTCACCCGCGAGCAACTTGTGTGTTCGCAGCATTTCCGCCTCTGTAGCTCAGTTGGTAGAGCAGCGGACTGAAAATCCGCGTGTCGTTGGTTCGATTCCGATCGGAGGCACCATCTTGCGGTGGGGCACCCTCACGCGGTGCTCCATCGTTGTAGGATTGATGTGGGAGTTAGGACGTAGGAGAAATTAGGAAAATTAGTGCGGATGTAGCTCATCTGGTAGAGCGCCACCTTGCCAAGGTGGAGGTAGCGAGTTCGAGCCTCGTCATCCGCTCCAGTATACCCTAACCCCTACATTCTAGCTCCTCATTGTTTTTTCGGGCGCCATAGCCAAGTGGTAAGGCAGAGGTCTGCAAAACCTTTATTCCCCGGTTCAAGTCCGGGTGGCGCCTCCAACCACCTGCGGTGGGGCTCCCTCGCGTTTTGTATAACTACGAAAATTAGCTATGCGGCACGCGAGAGGGTCTCGACGCAGGTTATATTTTTATTATCAGGAGGTTTTCTATGTTGAAGGCAAACGGCAAAAAGTATGCAGCGGAACTCATTGGCACCATGGTGTTGGTGTTCATGGGTTGCGGCAGCGCGGTGTTTTTGGGTGCGGCAACCGGTGGTGGTCATCTGGCGGTTGCGCTGGCGTTTGGTTTGAGCATTGTCGCCATGGCTTATGTCATCGGCAATGTGTCGGGCTGTCACATCAACCCCGCGGTTTCTTTGGCGGCATGGCTAGATAAACGCATCAAACTTGTGGATTTCTGCGGCTATGTGGTTTCGCAGGTCATTGGCGCGATCGCTGGTGCGGGCTTGCTTTGGCTGGTGTCCGACATTGCAGGCGTAGACCACACCGGTGCGCTCGGCACCAACGCAGTGGCAAATGCAGGCGGAATCGGCGGCGCATTTTTGGTCGAGGTCATCCTCACCTTCATCTTCGTGCTGGTGATTTTGGGCGTGACGGCCGACAAAAACAAAGGCAGCGTGGCTGGTATTGTCATCGGTCTTTCGCTCACGTTTGTGCACATCGTGGGCATTCCGCTCACGGGCACGTCGGTTAACCCCGCGCGCAGCATTGGCCCTGCGATTTTCGCTGGCGGGCAAGCGCTCACCGACCTGTGGGTGTTCATTGCGGCTCCCCTGGTGGGTGCGGCACTGGCGGTGCTGGTGTACAAAGTGGTGAAAGACAAAGCAGTTGCCAAGTAAGTCACATGAATAATTCACACGCGCACTTTCTGCAGGGTGCGTGTGATTTTTATGCAACTAAAATAAAGCACAGCGAAGCGAAGAAAATGCTTGACATTTCCGCCACGGCATGGTTTATAATGAATTGCAGAGAGAGGAGGTGCGGCCATGTTGCGCATTGGCGAAGCAGCAAAACGCTTTGCACTTTCCAACCGAACGCTGCGTTATTGGGAAGAGATGGGCATCTTAAACAGCTCACGAGCAGACAACGGCTATCGTTACTACAACAGCGAAAACGAGCGGCGCATTCAGCAAATTGTGCTGCTGCGCACATTGCAGTTGCCCATTGCAGAAATCGAGCGGATATTTTTGTCGCAGGATGTAGCAACGGCGGTGCAAGCGCTCACCGTCCACGCGCAAACTTTGCGGCAGGAATCCGTTGATTTAAGTGATCTGGCACAGCTGGTGGAAGAACTTCGCCAGCAACTTGCCGAAACACCGGATTTGCTGCAAGCACTCATGCCCATCGTTGAAAAAAGCAAGCGGCCGCACCTTAAATCTTTTCTCTCTGAAAGGATTTTTGCCATGCCCAAACAACTCAACAACGTCCGCATTCTTCGTCTGCCCGCCATGACCGTGGCGGCATACCGCGCCGAAAGTGCCACGCCCGAGAACGACTGCGCCGCTGTGCACGACAAATTTGTGCGCGACAACAACCTGCACAATCGCAGCGGATTTCGGCAGTTCGGCTTCAACAACCCCAACCCCAGTGAGGGCAATCCCATTTATGGCTATGAACTTTGGGTGACCATTCCCGATGACTTCGATGTTCCCGCGCCGCTGGAGAAAAAGCACTTCGCTGGCGGTCTGTATGCATCCATTCCCACCCACATGAACGAAATCGGCGAACGCTGGACGCAGCTCTACCGCTGGGCTGAAAAAAGCGAGCAATACCAGCCAACTGATGCCCATCAATGGCTGGAGGAATGCATCGACTTTGAAGCCTTCAACGCGCCAGATGCCGAAGAATGCACCATGCAGTTAGATTTGCTGCTGCCGATTCAAGCGAAAGAGTAAAAATTTCGGAGGTAATATGAACATGGAAATCGTAGAACTACAAGCAGAACCAGCCCTTGTCTACAAGGCGCACACGACCAATGCCAAGTCAGACAAGGTCATCGCAGCAGGCATTGGCATGGTTAGCGATTATCTCACACAACTGGGCGTGCAGCCAACTGGTGCGCCCTACGTTGCCTATTTGAACTGCGCCAAGGATTGGTCCAAGTTTGACATTGAAGTGGGTTTTCCCATCGCCGAACCCGTGGCAGAAACAGACGGTCTGTTCATGAGCAAAACCCACGCAGGCAAAGCCGTGGTAGCCATGCACACAGGCTCTCATCGCTCGCTCAACACAACCTATGGCAAGATGTTTGCCTTTATGGAGGAGCACTCCCTGGCCTTCACCGGCACATTCTATGATTGCTATCTCACCGACCCGGCAATAACACCAACAAAGCAAATGCAAACCAAGGTCATCATTCCGGTGTAGGTGTTTGCTACTTTTTTGAAAAAAAGTAGCGCAAAAAACTTTAGCCGCTTCGCGGTGGGATTTTTATAAAAATGTGTAGATGTTGCCAAGGCCTCCCCCGGCGGGGGAGGAAAGCACGTCGCAGGCGTGCAGGTGGGGGTTCAAAAAAGAACCCAAAAAACCTAGCCGCTTCGCGGTGGATTATTAATGAAACGATAAGGAGCAAGCCCCAATCCCCCTCCGCTGGGGTCCCCGGAAATGCTTGCATTTGTGGGGTGGGTGTGGAGGGGTGCCGTCGCAACGGCGGGGTGGTTGAAAAAAGCCACGCGGAGCGATAATTCCGCAGTTGCCCGCGTCAGCATGTAGGGGCGGCTTGCAAGCCGCCCGTTCTGCTTTCGCTCGCCATAAAAATCACGGGCGGCTACTAGCCGCCCCTACACGAGTTTCACACGCACTCTTTTACCGGGTGCGTGTGTTTTATTTATTCCAGCAAATAACCCCGCAGGCGTTGCAGAATCGCCTTTTCGCGGCGGCTCACCTGCACTTGCGTCATGCCGAGTTCTTCGGCGGTTCGGCTTTGGGTCATGGCATTGAAATAGCGCAGCTCCACGAGGCGTCGCTCGCGTTCGTCCAGGGTATCCATCACTTGCCGCAGAGCGAGCTTATCCACAATTTCGCCAGCCTGCGATGGCACCGGCAGATCGAACTCGCTGTGTCGGCTATCGTCGTGGCTGGTGAGTGACATCACGGGCATGGCACTGCCCAGCAGCATGGCGGTTTCGCTGACATCAAGGCCGGCAAGCTCGGCAAGCTCACTGATGGCAGGCTCGCGGCCGAGTTGTTCTGCCAACTGTTCTTTTTGGCGCAGCAGATCGCGGGCTTTTTCGCGCGTGGTTCGGCCCACTTTCACCGCACCGCCCTCGCGAAACAGCCGCTTGATTTCGCCTAGTATCACCGGCACGGCATAGGTGGAAAACGCCAGCCCGCGCGTGGTATCAAAGCCGTCGGCGGCCTTGATGAGCCCCACTGATCCCGCTTGCACCAGGTCGTCAAACTCAACTCCCCTGCCCTGCAGTTTTCGCGCACAGGCATACACCAAGCCCATGTTTTTCTCAATGAAGGTGTTGCGCTCGCTGGCGTTAGAGCTACATCGATTATCGTCCCGGGCCGCAATGTTGCTTTTATCACAAATTAAGAGTGGGTTAGTTACCATGATTATTCTTGCCTTTAATCAGCTTGCCCATGGTGATGGTGGTGCCTTTGCCCGGGCTTGAGCGCACGCGTAAATTGTCCATGAAGCTTTCCATCACGGCAAAGCCCAGCCCGGCGCGCTCGTCGCCCAGCGAGGAATAGAGCGGCTGACGGGCCAGCTTGATGTCCTCAATGCCGCGGCCTTGGTCCTTCACCAGCACGCGAACAAATCCATCCTGATAAATGCCGGCCCATATGGTGATTTTGCCAGTGCTGTCGGGGTAGGCATGCACGATGGCGTTGGTCACGGCTTCGCTCACGGCGGTTTTGATGTCCGTGAGTTCTTCCACAGTGGGATCTAACTGTGCTGCAAATGCAGACACCGTTGCGCGCGCAAAGCTTTCGTTCACCGAGCGGCTATCGAGCATCAGCTTCATTTGGTTGACGAGGGTATGTTTGTTGTATTTCATGCAGAGATTTCCTCCTTTTGTTTAAGCAACGCGAGCGATTGCAGGTTGGCCATTTGCATCATGCGCAGCCCGGTGGGCGAAAGATTCACCACTTCCAAGGCGGCATCGTAGGCAGCCAGCAGCTTGTAGCGCCCCATCACCAAGCCCACCGCCGAACTGTCCATGAAGGTCACGGCGGCGAAATCTAGCCGAACACGCGGTGGGCGCAGCTTGGCAATGGCTTGATCGATTGGTTCGCGCACGGCGGCGGCATTGTGGTGATCAATCTCGCCTGCAAGGTGCGCCGTCAGGCGATTTTTTTCATAGCGGATGTCCATAGCTTGTCCTGTTCCTTTCTTGTTCTTTTTTTGCAAAAAAAGAACCAAAAAACCTAGTCGCTTCGCGAGGGGTTTTTATAGCGATGTGTAGGTGTTGCCAAGGCCTCCCCCGCCGGGGTCCCCGCAAATGCTTGCATTTGTGGGGTGGGTGTGGAGGGGTGCCGTCGCAACGGCGGGGTGGTTATAAAAGAACCAAAAAAACTTAGTCGCTTCGCGAGGGGGTTTTATAGCGATGTGTAGGTGTTGCCAAGGCCTCCCCCGCCGGGGGAGGAAAGCGCGTCGTAGACGTGCAGGTGGGGGTTGCAGCTCACCCCAAAAAAACCTAGTCGCTTCGCGGTGGGTGATGAAATTTGATGAACCTTTGATAGAACACAGCGAAGCGACCGAGCTCCACCGCAGGTGGTGTGTAGGTGTTGCTCGTGTAGGGGCGGCAACCTGCCGCCCGTTTTTTTGCAGAGACTGAAGGTGGGGTGCGGAGCTCTATACTCTACATCCTACACTATACACTATTTCTTCCGCGAATTTTCGGGAATTGCGCGGTTCACTTGACTAGTTTTTGCAAGCGTGTTATAATAGAGAAATGAGAATTTTTGAATTAGTAATCATCGCGCTTGGCCTAGCCATGGATGCCTTCGCCGTGGCCGTGTGCAAAGGGCTGAGCCTGCCCAAAGTGCGGCTGCACCACATGCTGATTGTGGGGCTTTATTTCGGCATATTTCAAGGGGTAATGCCGCTGCTGGGCTGGCTGCTGGGCGCACGCTTTGCGGGTTATGTGCAGGCCGTTGCGCCGTGGATCGCCTTTGTGTTGCTGGTGATCATCGGTGGCAGGATGATATGGGAAAGCCGCAAAAAAGACGAAGAAGAGTGCAATACCTCGCTTGGCTTGCGGGTGATGCTCCCGCTTGCCATCGCCACCAGCATCGATGCCTTGGCCACGGGCGTCACTTTCGCCTTTTTGCAGGTGAATATCATCCCCGCAGTGCTGCTGATTGGCGCAATCACGCTTGGCATGAGCATGCTTGGGGTAAAAATCGGCAATGTGTTTGGGCTGCGCTTCAAAAGCAAAGCCGAACTTGCGGGCGGCATCATCCTCATTGGCATGGGCGTGAAAATTTTGGTGGAACACCTTGCGTTTTCGGGCTAGGTGTGTTATACTATATGGTATGAAGATTTTGCTTGCGGTTTTGTTGTGCCTAGCGATGCTGGGCATGTTTGCGTGTGCGATAGATGAACCCGCGCAAGAAGAAACTGCGATGCAAGAACCGCAACGGACAGGGCCACGCACTGTGCGAGAGTTTGCGCGTGTTCACGAAAGCATGCCAGAGTTCACCTTTGCGTTCACTGGCTATGGGTACGTGTATCCGCTTACTCCTTACTGCGACTGGCCAAGTGGCTTTCTTAGTGTCACTACCATTGATATTTCCAGTGAAGATGGCTTTCATCAGCACATTACACTCGAACCTATAGGCGTTTCAGGGTACATTGACGAATTTGGCGATCTTAATGGAGATGGTTACCTTGATTTTTGGTTGGTAGCGGGAGCAAGAGTTTGGTTGTGGTGTCCGCAATCGGGCAAGTTTATAGAGAATGACACCCTGCGTGAATTTGCGCCGTTTGGCTTTGACTGGAACACTAGCCTGCTATCGACAGGCACATCTGTCGTTGATGACATGGGCTACCACACTCGATATTCTCAGTCTTACCACTATCGTGACGGCGTGTTAACCCTTCAGCGTGAAAGGCGCACTCGTTCGTCTCCTGCGTGCACGGATTGCAGAGCTTCTGAAGAATTGATAATTGAGGATTTTGAACGTAGGGGCAATAATTTGGAGCTTCAGCGCAAGCAACGCACCTTTACACCTCATGCGTGCCCGCAATATGATTCTTCTGTGGAACAAACAGTTGAGTTTTATGAACGAATGGGCAACAACATGGTGCTTGTGCGGCGCTATATACAAGACAGCCGCGTGAGCCGTTTTTCGGGAGATTTTGACAGAGAAATTCAAGAGCTTGTGAATGGCCAGCTGATTACCGTGCAGCGCACGCGCACTGGGCAAGTGGTTGAAGATTCAAGATTCTGGGAGTATGTTGAACAGTCGCAACTGCTTGATGGCGAGCTTGTTGTTGTGTTTCTTCGTCGTATACACAGAGGCGACGAGCATACACTGCGCGATATTTTTCAACAGAATAATCATGGTGAACTTTTTCACGCAAGCAGAGAACGCTGGCACGTGGACACAGATGAAAACGGCAATCATCGTGAAGAATTGTACGGATATACGAATTTTGGCGGTGGGCTTGTTCTTATGACGAGAATCTACAATGTTATTGGTGAAGAGGGCGTAGGCAGCTTGCGCAGGTACGAGCGGATTAATGGTCAAATGCAATTGACTGAACAACAAAATTCATCAAGCTGGAGGATAATTATAGAATGACACACCCCACCATCACCCAAATCGCACCTGCCGTGCACTGCGTGGCCGTGCAAACCGGGCAGTTCAAAACCGCGCGCATGGTGCTGCAAATGGCACTGCCGCTGCGGCGGCGAGTCGCCGCTGACAATTCGCGCGCAGAGGCTCTGCTTGAGACTAATGAGCAACACGCGAACAACTCGAATGAAAATTATACCGCGCAAACGGCTGCAAACGCCATGCTGCCGTTTTTGCTGCACCGTTGCAGTGCCGCCTACCCCACCCCGCGCAAGCTTGAGCAAAAACTCGCCGACCTCTACGGCGCAGCGCTCAGCGCAAACGTGAACAAGCAAGGCGAGGCGCAGATTTTGTCCATCGGCCTCACCGCCATGGACGATCGATTTGCACTGCAAGGCGAGAAAATCGCCGAAGAATGCGCCGCCCTGCTGCTGGATTTGCTGTTCAATCCGCTGATAAACAACACCACCGTGGAGCTGGAAAAACGCCTGCTCATCGAGCGGCTGGAAAGCGAAGAAGGCGACAAGTGGAAGTACGCCGCGCAGCGTGCCGAGGCACTCATGTGCAGCGAGGAGGCCTATGGGCTCAATCCGCTGGGCGAAAAAAAAGCCGTGGCTGCACTCACGGTTGATGATGTGCAAGCCGCTTGGCAAGCCATGTTAGTCACCGCGCCCATGCAAATGACAATGGTCAGCAATGCTGCCTGCGAGCCCGTTTGCCAAGCGTTGCGCGCGCGATTCGCCACACAATTGCGCGAGCCCGTGATGCCTGCGACGCAGTTCATCGCAACCCCTGGCGAGCTGCGAAATTTCCGTGAAGAGCAGCAAATTGAACAAGCCAAGCTGATGATTGGTCTCCGTGCTGGTGTGAATTCAGCGGACGAAAATGATTTCCCCTTGCGCGTCGCGGTTGATCTGTTCGGCGGCGGCATTCACAGCAAGTTGTTCCTCACCGTGCGCGAAAAACTCAGCCTGTGCTATCATGTTAGCGCGCAGCTGCACCGCCACAAAGGCGCGGTGTTTGTGCGAGCCGGCATTGATACCGAGAAATTCGACGAAGCCCGCGTAGCAATCTTAGACATGCTGGCGCAGGTGCAGGCGGGCGATTTCTCCGCCGAAGACCTCGCTACCTCGCAGCGGTCAATCTGCGACAGCTACACCACCTACGCCGACCTGCCCGAAACCCTCGCCGCTTGGTATGCCATGGGGCTGCTCACCGGCGAGCATGTCACTCCGCAGCAGGCCTGCGCAAACATCAATGCCGTCACGCGTGAGCAAGTCATCGCCGCGGCACAGGGAATTGCTTTGGACAGCGTGTATTTGCTGGCGAGCGCGTAATGTTCAATGCGCAGTGTGTTACTTTTTTTGCAAAAAAAGTAACCAAAAAAACCTAGCCGCTTCGCGATGGGATTATTTATGAGAAGTTGAAGAAACAAGCCTTGGCTCCTTCCTTGGGAAGGAGCTGGCCGACCTCGGGTCGGTCTGAGGAAGGTTCGCGGAGCGATTTATACAAGCGAAGCAGCAAGCCCCTGGCCCCCTCTGCTGGGGTAGGCATTGGGGGAGGAAAGCACGTCGCAGGCGTGCAGGTGGGGGTTTACCCAAAAAAGAACCAAAAAAACCTAGCCGCTTCGCGATGGGATTATTTATGAGAAGTTGAAAAAACAAGCCTTGGCTCCTTCCTTGGGAAGGAGCTGGCCGACCTCGGGTCGGACTGAGGAAGGTTCGCGGAGCGATTGAAGACGCGCGCGGCAAACAGCAGCAAAAAACTTGCGGAGGAAATTATGCTAACCTGGGAAAAAATCACTGACCCAATCTTAGACGAAACCTATTATCGCGCCCAGCACCCGGCCGGGCCCGAAATTCAGGTGTGCCCCAAGCCCGGCTACACCAGTGCCTACGCCATGTTTTCCACGAAATATGGCTCGATTGACACCGCGATTGTCAAGGGCGATGAGGTGACCGAACTGCCCGAAGGCACCGCGCATTTCCTCGAGCACAAGCTGTTTGAGGGCGACGACGGCGAGGATGCCTTCACGCGGTTTTCGCAAACCGGTGCCAGCCCCAACGCCTACACCAGCTTTGATCAAACTTGTTATTTGTTCAGCTGCGCCACCGAATTTCGCAAAAACTTCGAGATTTTGCTGGATTTTGTGCAGGCACCTTACTTCACTGAAGAAACCGTGAAAAAAGAGCAAGGCATCATCGGCCAAGAGATTCGCATGTGCAACGATAGCCCCGGCCGCAACGTGTTTTTTGGGCTGATGAAAGCGCTCTTTCCTGCTCATCCTGTACGCATCGAAGTAGCGGGTACCGAGGAATCCATTGCTGAAATCACCGCCGAGCTGCTGCACAATTGCTATCGGCATTTCTACAATCTGCACAACATGGTCATCACCGTGGCAGGCAATGTTACGCTTGATGAAGTGGCCACCATCTGCGATGAGCAGCTCAAGCCCTGTGATGGCTCCCCTGCTGTGCGCCCGCGCATGGCTGACCCCGCACCACCAATTGAGCCGCTTGTTACCCGCAACATGGCGGTGACCGTGCCGCTGTTTGCGCTGGGCTTCAAGCAAGTGCGCGAGGCTGCTAACCTGACCGCGCATGAGCTCGCCGCACAAAAACTGGTGTTGGATATTCTGGCAGGCGAAACTTCGCCGCTTTATGAGCAATTGCTCAACGAAGGCCTCATCAACGCCAATTTTGGCAGCGAAATTTTGCATGGCGATGACTACGCCGCTGCTCTGTTCAGCGGCGAAAGCCACAAGCCGCAGCAAGCCGCCGAGCAAATCACACAGGCTATGCTTGCCGCACAAATTGACGAAATTGAGTTTGAGCGTGCCCGCAAACGCGCCTACGGCAGGCTGGTGATGGAGTGCAACGACATCGAAACCATCGCCGATCGCATGACCGAAAGCTATTTCGCCGGCTGCGATTTATTCGCCCGTGCGCGTGCGCTGCGCGAAATGACTCTCGCCGACGTGCAAGCGCAAGCCCGCGAAATGTTCCGTGCGGGTTATCATGCTCTGTCTATCGTAGAGCCGATTTAGCGCCTGCGGGCGCGAAGCTCTGGACGCGAAGCTTGTTACTTTTTTTGCAAAAAAAGTAACACAAAAAAACCTAGATTACTGAATTTTGCAATGACTGGAATAGGATTACAGCGAAGCGACGAAAAAGTTTTTTTGGTTCTTTTTTTGCAAAAAAAGAACGAGAAAGAGAGGAGCAACCATGGACGTATATTTTCGCATGTTCAACAGCCCCGTGACCATCAACAGCGTGGCATTGGAGATTGGCAATTTCACGATTCAGTGGTATGGCGTGCTGATTGCGTTTGGATTTTTGCTGGCGGTGCTGTTTGGCGGCCGCATGGCGTATAAATGGAAAATGAACCTGGATAAAATGGTGGACGTGCTCATTGGCGGCACCATTGGCGGCGTGGTTGGCGCAAGGCTTTACTATGTGCTGTTTAACCTGAGCGCGATGGACAATTTCTTCGATATTTTCCGCATTTGGGAGGGCGGCTTAGCCATCTATGGCGGGATTATTGGCGGGTTGTTGGGCGCGTTTATCGTCACGCGCTTTAACAAGCTGAATTTCCTCAACCTCATGGACCTAGCTGGCATGAGTTTTCTCATTGGGCAAGGCATTGGTCGCTGGGGCAACTTCACCAACCAGGAGGCCTTTGGCAGCAACACTACCCTGCCCTGGGGCATGTGGAGCCAGGCCACCGCCAATTACATCACGGTGAACCAAGACATGTTTTCGCAGCATGGCATTGAGGCGGTGGCGGGCACGGTGCTCGACCGCGCGTATGTGCATCCGACTTTCCTGTATGAATCGCTGTGGGTGTTGCTGGGCTTTGGCCTGTTGTACCTATTTTGCCGCAAATGGCGCAGTTTCAGCGGCCAACTCATTTTGCTTTATGGCATGTGGTATGGCGCGGGACGCTTTTTCATCGAAGGCCTGCGGCTTGACCCGCTGTTTATCGGCAGCAGCAATGTGCGGGTGTCGCAGCTGCTTTCGGGTTTGCTGGTGCTAGGTTGCGCGGCGGCGTTTGTGTATTTTACGCTACAATTCAAGAAAAATCCCAAGCCAATTGAGGGCATTGATTTCTTCCCCGGTTCCCCGGTTGCGGCAGAAGAAACGCCCGAAGAAGTGTCTGTAGAGGCGGATGCAAATGCGCCCACACAAGAAGAAGTTGTTGATGAAGAAACAGCCGAGGAGGTGCCCGATGAGCCAATTGCTTGATGGAAAACTGGTGAGCGCCAAGGTGCTTGACCGCGTGGCGGCAGAGGTTGCGGGCATGCCGCAGCCGCCCACCCTCGCTGTGATTTTGGTGGGCGATGACCCCGCTTCGCAAGTCTATGTGGGCAACAAAAAGAAAGCCTGTGAGCGCGTGGGCATTGTGTCGCAAGAGCATTTGCTGCCCGCAGATGCTGGGCAAGCGAAGCTGCTCGCGCTGGTTAACGCGCTAAATCAAGATAAAAACGTACACGGCATTTTGTGCCAATTGCCGCTGCCCAAAGGTTTTGACTACGACGAACAAGCGCTATGTCGTGCTGTTTCGCCCGCGAAAGATGTAGATGTGTTTCACCCCGAAAATGTGGGCAAGCTCATGCAAGGCGAGCCGGAGCTACTGCCCTGCACGCCCGCCGGTGCCCTTGAATTGCTGGACGACGCAGGCATTGATTTGGCCGGCAAGCACGTGGTGGTGATTGGTCGCAGCAATATTGTGGGCAAACCCATGGCTATGCTTGCGCTGCAACGCAATGCTACCGTGACCATTTGCCACAGCCGCACGAAAAATTTGTCCGCAATCACTCGCCAAGCTGATGTGCTGGTGGCCGCCGTGGGGCGTCTGCATTTTGTGACCGCCGACATGGTAAAAGACGGGGCAGTTGTGGTAGACGTGGGCATCAATCGTCTGGAGGGGCGCAAAGTGCGCGGCGACGTGGATTTCGATGCCGTGGCACCAAAATGCAGTTGGATTACGCCCGTGCCCGGTGGCGTGGGCCCGATGACGATCTCTGTTCTAATGAAAAATACGCTTGCAGCAGCTAAGTTGCAAAGGAGAAAATGATGAAAAAATTCTATCGTTCCACAAGCAACCGCCAAGTGGCCGGCGTGTGCGGCGGCATTGGTGAGTATTTCAACATCGACCCCACCCTAGTGCGTGTGGCTTACGTGCTGTTTTCGATTTTTTCGGTGGGCTTTCCCGGCGTTTTGGCCTATATTCTGCTGACGCTCATCATCCCAAGCCGCTCGACCAGCGCAGATGATGATATTCCGCAAGCTTAGAAGAAAGTGCAATGTTAATGTCACGCTTTAATGCGCTGCGTCAGCAGCACCCTATTTTCCACTACCACAGCTATGCGATTGAACAGCAAGACGAGCAAATTTTGCTGCGTTTTGTTTTTTCAGTTGATGGCTTGGGTGAGTTTTGCCCCACAACAACGATTGATACCCGCAATTTGGTGCTGCGCAATGCGCTTGATTCCCCGCTTGCGCAGGATTTGGTGTTTTCGTTGGGGCTAGTGGAGTTGGTGAGTTACTGGAAATGCGCCTGTCCGCCTGAGATAGTCATTCACTGTGGCCATTTAAATTGCGACGAAATTGATTGGTGGAAACGGTTATGGTACCACGGCCTGGGTGAGTTTTTTTATCGCAACGAAATCACCGTAAATTTTGCTGATTTTGTGCATGTGCGCTGTGAATCGCCTATGCTTCCGCGTGCCGCAAGCGAATTTTGCAGCGGAAATCTCGGCTTGGTACCCATTGGCGGTGGAAAGGATTCGTGCGTAACACTTCATTTACTTAGCGAGATGAAGCGAGATTTGCTGGGCTTTACTGTGAATGACCAACCTGCCCGCACAGAAACGTTCGCGGCGGCGGGATATTCACCTGAGCAAATGCTGCGCACGCACCGGGAAATCGACCCGATGCTTTTGCAAGTGAATGCGCAGGGATATCTCAACGGGCACACGCCTTTTTCTGCCATTGTTGCATTTTTAGGCTTGTTTTGTGCGTATCTTATCGGTGCAGATGAACTGATATTGTCCAACGAGGCCAGCGCAAACGAGCCTAGTGTACCCGGCACCGATGTGAATCATCAATATTCTAAATCTTACGCTTTTGAATGCGACATGAATGCCTATGTTCAGCGGCGGTTTGCGCTGCCGATTCATTACTTTAGCTTGCTGCGACCATTTAATGAGTTGCAAATCGCTAAACAATTCGCCACATTAACGCACTACCATGACGTGTTCAAAAGTTGCAACGTAGGCAGCAAGAAAAACGTGTGGTGCAGCCGCTGCGCGAAATGCCTGTTTGTGTATTTGATGCTTGCACCCTTTCTTACTGAGGTGCAGATGGTGGAAATATTCGGTGAAAATTTATTGAAATCGCAAGAACTTTCGGGAGAATTGCAGGCTTTGTTTGGCGAAACTGCTGAAAAACCGTTTGAATGCGTAGGTACAATCGCGGAAGCTAAGGCAGCTGATGCGATGCTGCGTGGCAAACCCGAAGCCGCACAAGAATTACTGCGCGAATGGAACGCCGAGCATAATATTCCCCCAAAATTTCTATTAATCGCTGAAAGGATGCTTGAATATGTTAGCACAGTTGCTTGATTTTTTGGGCACGGGACGCATTGGATTGCTTGGTTTTGGCCGTGAAGGGCAGTCAAGTTATCGTTTTTTGCGTCGTCATTTTCCCACGCGACCGCTCATCATCGCGGATCAAAATTTCGTGCTACTCGATGACCCAAATGCGCAATTGATATGCGGAGAAAATTATCTTGAAGTGTTGTATAGTTGCGATTTACTGATTAAGTCGCCAGGCGTGTCGCTAAAAGACAACGCCATTCCTGAAAATTTGCGCATCACTTGCCAAACCGATCTGTTTTTGCGCTTTGCACAGTGCAAAAAGGTCGGCGTAACCGGCACCAAGGGCAAAACAACGACTTCGGTGTTAATTTATGATATGCTTTGCAGCAGCGGTGTGGCGGCCAAGCTCATTGGGAATGTGGGTGTGCCGGTGCTGGATTGCTTTGAGGAAATCGATGGGTACATCGCGGTGATTGAGCTTTCCAGCCATCAGCTGGAGTTTACGCGGGCATCGCCGCAAGTGGCGGTGTGGACGAATCTTTATGAGGAGCACCTTGACCACTATACGGGTGGTTTTGTGGGCTATGCTGCCGCCAAAGCGCAGATTTGCAACCATCAGTGCCCAGAGGATTTATTCATTCTCAACGCCGACCAACCCCTGCACGAATGGGCTGATCTAACCCCTTGCCCAGCGCAACGGGTCTACATCGGTCTTGATGAAAGTGACTCATTTTTGCGCTCGCTAGACAATAGCAACCCGCGCCTGCGTGGTGACCACAACCGGCAAGATATCTATTTTGCGGCAACGGCGGCCCTTGCGGTTGGCGCAACGCAGGATGGCATTCGCCGCGCGGTTGCGGAATTTCGCGGCATCCCTCACCGCATGTGCCCGGTGAGCGAAGCCGGAGACATCACTTGGGTGGATGACTGCATTTCTACTATCCCCCGTGCAGTGTTGTTCGCCATTGATGCCCTGCAAGATGTTGACACGCTCATGATTGGCGGGTTAGACCGCGGGCTAGATTATCAAGATTTTGCGCGTGAGTTGGCACAGCGAACTGTGCGCAACATTATCTGCATGCCTGACACTGGGCATGCTATCGCTAAACTGCTGGAAGACAGCAGCCAGAATATTGTGTGTGTTGCCACGATGGAAGAAGCTGTGCAGGCAGCTTTCGCCCACACACAGCCGGGCAAAACCTGTTTGCTTTCCCCGGCTGCGGCAAGTTATAATGTATACAAAGATTTTGAACACAAAGGGCGGCACTTCGCCCAGTGCATTAATAGTAGCGCAGCAGTGACACCACTTTGCCCAGAATGACGACTTCTTTGACGATGATGGGTTCCATGTAATCGTTTTCGGGCTGCAGGCGGAACTGGCCATTTTCTTTGTAGAATGTTTTTACGGTGGCTTCGTCTTCAATCATGGCCACCACGATTTCACCATTGCTGGCCACGGGTGTTTTTTCCACAAAGATGATGTCGCCGTCCAAAATTCCGGCGTTGATCATGCTTTCGCCGCGCACACGCAGCGCAAACAACGTTTTATCGCGCGAAACCGGGCCGGTGTAGGGCAGATAACTTTCAATTTGTTCCACGGCCAAAATGGGCTCGCCGGCTGTGACGGTGCCCAGCAACGGCACCTGTTGAATGGCTTGGTTGCCCAGCCCCACAATGCGGATGGAGCGCTTGGCCATGGGGTCGCGGATGATGTAGCCTTTGTCTTCCAAGGAATCCAGGCTAACCTGCACGGATGAGGTGGACTTGAGGCCCACGCGCTCGCCGATTTCGCGAACTGAAGGCGGCACGCCGGTTTGCACGCGTTCAACTAGGAAATCATAGATTTTCTCTTGGGTTTTGTTAAGCTTTGGGCGATGGTTCATACTAAAATCCTCCAATTTTTATTGATTTCCTCTACATTATATCACATGTTCATACGTTTGTCAAACGTTTTTTCGTGATTTTGCAAAAAAAATATTTTTATCGAGGTGTGTCATGCAAGAATTAAAACTTCCCCGGGCGCAAAGCCTGCAAGAAGCCGGTGTTTCCTCTGCGGTGCTGGCCAAAATGATGCAACGCATCGTTAACGAAAAACTCGAAATGCACTCTATCATGGTGCTGCGCGGCGGCAAAGTGGCCTATGAACAATTTCGTGCGCCCTATCAGCCGTGGATACCGCACGTGATGTTTTCGGTGAGCAAGTCGATTACTGCAACGGCCGTGGGTTTTTGTGTGGATGAAGGGCTGCTGAAGGTGACCGATCGCGTGGCCGAGCACTTGCCTGAGTTGCATGAGCATGAAGCCGACAACGCCATGCTCAACAAGCTCACCGTGCACCATTTGCTCAGCATGAGTTCGGGCAAAGAAGTGAACATATTGGCCGACAAAACCCGCAAGCAATGGCTGCGCGATTTCGCTGAATATAAATGGAAGGCCGCGCCGGGCGAAGAATTTTCCTATAACAACGAAAATACCTATATCCTTAGTGTGCTGGTGCAGCGGGTGAGCGGCCAATGCATGGTGGATTATCTGACCCCGCGGCTGTTTGCGCCGCTGGGTATTCCGCGCCCGTTTTGGGAAAACGATGGCTGTGGTGCCGAGGCCGGCGGCTGGGGAATTTATCTGACCACTGAAAGTTTTGCGAAAATTGCCCTATGCTACACCCAAAATGGCATGTTCGCGAATCGCCAGATTATTCCCGCGGAGTGGGTGCAGCAACTGAGCGCAGTGCACATCGACACCCCGCCCGCTGATTCGCAGCATGACGTGAACGGCTATGGCTATTGCGTGTGGCATAGCGCGGTGCCTGGTTGCTATCGCATGGATGGCATGTTTTCGCAGTTCGCGCTGATTTTTCCTGAATATGATGCCTGTGTGATCACAACTGGCGGTGAAATCTACAGCAAAAAAATGCTGGATGCACTGTTTGAGTATTTGCCTGCGTTATTCACCGAAACTGACAGCGACCCTGTGGCGATTCCGCAGTTGCGGGCCTATCCTCCCCTGCACCAAAGCGCACGCTGCCCAAGCTTGGAAGAAAAGCTGGACGGGCGCACGATTTTCTTCCCTGCGCTGATGCAGCAAACCATCAAGGCTGCGGGTTTTCCGCTGAGCGTAATGCCGCTGGCCGTGTTCTTCATGAGCGCAGACAAAGCGGGCGGCATTGACAAGGTGCGGTTTCAGTTTGAGCACGATGCGGTGAAGTTCAGCTGGAGCGAGGGCAAAGAGCGCAACACGGTGCTGTGCGGATTGGACGGCCGTGCCCGCAAATGTAAGATTACGCTGGGCGGCATTGAGTTTATCGTGAGCTGCACGGCGGCGTGGGAAGGTGCTGACAAACTGCATGTGCGCATTCGGCCGTTGAACTCGGTGAGTGAACGCCGCATGGTGTTTGTATTCAGCGGCAAGCGCGTGCGCATGGTGCCACGCAGTTCGCCGAGCTTAGACCATATGTCGGGCTATGCTGCGCCCATGCTCAGCACCATGCTGCCCAACGAAACCATGGGTAAACTCATGGCTGATTCTGTGCGCCGGCTGGCCAGCCTGCTGGAACCGCTGCATATTGGCTTTTTGCGGTAGCGCGAAGTGTTCTTTTTTTGCAAAAAAAGAACCAAAAAAACCTATGCCGCTTCGCGGGGGATTTTTATGGATGTTGTAGGTGTTGCCGCGAAGCGAGGAGCCCCACCGCAGGTGGTTTTTTGAAAAAAAGAACCAAAAAACCTAGACGCTTCGCGGGGGATTATTTATGGATGTTGTAGGTGTTGCCGCGAAGCGAGGAGCCCCACCGCAGGTGGTTTTTTGAAAAAAAGTACCCAAAAACCTAGACGCTTCGCGGGGGATTATTTATGTAAGTCGAAAAAGAAAGCCTTAGCTCCTTCCCCTGGAAGGAGCTCCCGACCCCGGGGTCCCCGGAAATGCTTGCATTTGTGGGGTGGTTAACTCGGGGAGGGTGAGGAAGGTTCGCGGAGCGAGGATTTCTCGGACGAGTGTAGTCGTGCTCCGCACCCCTCCCTCACCCCTCGCGGCTCGGGGAGCTCCCTCTACAAGAGGGAGCTGAGGCTTAAGAGGAAAACGAGCGTAATTTTTGCTCGTGTAGGGGCGGATAGTATCCGCCCGATCCTCTTAATGTTGCCATAAAGTTCACGGGCGGCAGGTTGCCGCCCCTACATGTTGACGCGAAATTATTCAATTGTCAAGGTACATGTTAGGGTGTTCGGCAGAGCTCTTGCCGTGGTTGCGCGCAGTGTAGCTTGTGGGCATGAAAAACCATCTCGAAGAGCGTTTTTTCACGCCAACAGTGGCCTGCTTGCAATTTACCCCTCCATATAATCCAACAAAACCCGCTTTTCTGCGCACTTTTTTGCGCGAAAATGGCGATTTTACGAAAAGTCCGTGGAAAATTGTGTTTTTTTTAAATTTTCCGAAAAAAATAGCGTGAGATAAGTGCATAAAAATCACCCGCACCGTAAGTGGTGTGGGTGTTGTTTTTTGGGGGGATTATCCTCGAATTTGGGTGGGGTTGATGATGATTTCGTGACCGTAAAGCGTGTTGCACAGGGCCACGAAGATCGCGCCGTTCATTAATGCGGTGAGCCCGCCGCCCTCTTGCGCGAAGCTGACGTTGAGCACAGTGCGATTGCCGCTGCGCTGCGCTGAAATAAGCTCAACGTTGTAGCGGGCTATGTGCGGAAAGGTCATTTCGTGCACAACGATGAAGTGGTCATCGGGGAGCTCTGGTGCGGGTAAACCTGGCCAGGGCACCCACATGCCCAGCACCAGTGCGGTGTTGAAGGCTTCGGTTATTGTTGTTGGCTGTGTGGTGGTAGTGGGTGGCTTGGTTGTTTGCGCGGTTGTGTCGTAGATCGTTGTGGTTGTTTCGCTGGTATAGTTATTGTTGTTCGCCACGGTTGCGGATCCGCAGCCTGTCAGCAACAAAAGCGCAAGTAAAGCCGTCACTATCTTCCTCATCTGCATCGCCCTTTCATTATTTTTCCACCCCATTGTAACACATTCCCACGTGTGTGTCAACTTCCATGCGCCCATACTAAGGCAAGAAAGGGGGCGCAACATGCGAAAACTACTATTGACGATTGCGTTGCTGGCTGTGTTTTCTATTCCAGCGGCGGCGCAGGGCAGCGTTGCCCTGACTTTTGACGACGGCCCCAGCAAGGTGACCACGCATATTTTGGATGCACTGGAAAATGTTGATGGGCGCGGCACTTTTTTTGTGCTGGGCAACCGCTGTGAAGATTATCCAAAGATTCTGCGCCGAATGGTGAGACGCGGGCATGAAATCGGCGGACACTCATGGGGGCACGCGCGGTTGACTCAACTCGGCGCCGCAAACCTGTGCGATGATTTGCAGCGCACTGCACAGGCCATTGAGCAATATAGCGGCCGACCGCCTAGCCTATTGCGGCCGCCATATGGATCGATAAACACGCGCTTGCGCTTGCATGCTGGCTTGCCCATCATTCACTGGAGCGTGGACACGCAAGACTGGAAGCACTGCGATGAGCTTTGCCCTGCGCGCGGTGAACAGCAGTGCATGCGCGAGGTTGAAAAAATGGTTGATAACGTGCTTGCGAACTTGCGCGATGGTGATATTATTCTGATGCATGACATTTTTGGCTTTACACAGCAGGCTGCGTTGCGTTTGATTGAACAATTGCATGCGCAGGGCTGGCAGATGGTGACCGTGAGCGAATTGTTTGCCCAGCGGGGCATGGTGCTGCAGCCGGGCGAAGTGTATTATCACGCACATGTGGAATAAAAACGGGCGGATTTTGCATCCGCCCCTACATAGCTTTATTCTTCGTCGCCGGGGGTGTCGCTAAAGGTCATTTCTTCGTCTGGCAAGTCTGTGGCTGTTTCGTCGTGGTTGATTTCATCTTCGTGGGGCAAATCTTCGGCGGGAGGGTTTTGCTCCGCCGGGTTGTTTTCTACCACGTTGTCGTCCACAAAGTTGTCATCTTGCCCCAGCAATACCGTTTGTGCAGCGACGGTTTCACGTTTGCCGCGCAACAACAGCAGCACAACAACCACAATGGCAAGCAATAGCACGCCACCGCCAGCACCAATGAGCAACCAGTTGAAGGCAAACGGCGTTGCATGGGAGATATTCTCATATGCATAGCCTAACTGCACGAAATACATCTCGGGTTCTTCATCTTCAAAGCCTTCATCGTCGGGGTTAAAGGCCGCAACGTCGTGCCCCATATACTCCATCCAGTGGATACAGAAATCCAAGCCCGCGCATGCATAGCACACCCAGTCGCGGCCAATCACGTCACCGCCTTCATAGTGAAAGAAATTCAGCGGTGGGGTCCAGGGAATATTTGGGTGGGTGCGTGCCGGCCGGTTGGTGAAACGCGGCGGTGCTGTGGTGGCAGGCGGCGGCGTGAGGTTGCCGTCTGCGTCGGTAACTGTCCACTCTTGTGTGGTATATTGATTGCCTGGGTCGAATGTGGGGATGGGCACAGTGGTGGTTTCGTGCACAATCACTTGATTATAGTCACCACCGGGCACTTCATCATCTGCGTCCAGCAGGGCCGACGCAGAATAAGTGTAGCCCATGGCTGCCAGCATCATCAGGGCAATGAATAGCCCAAGTACTTTCTTTTTCATACCATACCTCCCTTTATCTTCTTTGTCGTGCGAGTGGGGAAAAATCCTTCTTTGTGGGGGAATTTTACTTTATTTTGTGCTCCGCACCCCTCCCTCACCCTCCCCGGGGTCGGGAGCTCCCTATCAAGCTTTCGGGCGGATTCGCATCCGCCCCTACATGCTGATTTTAGGCACTTCATAAATTTGAAGATACGCCCTAGGTTGCGTGAAATGCAATCGCTCCGCACCCCTCCCTCACCCCTCGCGACTCGGGGAGCTCCCTCCAGAGGAGAGGAGCTGGGGCTTGTTTCTTCGACTTATCATAAATATCCACCGTGAAGCGGCTAGGTTTTTGTGCTCCGCACCCCTCCCTCACCCCTCGCGACTCGGGGAGCTCCCTCCAGAGGAGAGGAGCTGGGGCTTGTTTCTTCGACTTATCATAAATATCCACCGCGAAGCGGCTAGGTTTTTTTGGTTACTTTTTTTGCAAAAAAAGTAACATACTTCGCGTTACAGTTACTTACCCAAACGCCTGCCCGCATTCGGGACAGAAGCGCGGTGCTACGCCATCGGCGGGTTGCCAGCTGCAGCCGCTGCATTGTGCGGGTGCGGGGCGTGGGTTGCCGCATTCGTGGCAGAATCTGCCTTGGTTGTTTTCGCCGCAGGCGCATGCCCAGCCGTTACCGTCTTGGGTGGTGGCTTGCGGGGGTGCAGCCACTGGCTTGCCACTGCCGCATTCATGGCAAAAACGACCATAACTGGTTACGCCGCAGTTGCATGCCCAGCCATCCACCTGCGGTGGAGCTGCGGGCGGCGGTGCCATAGGCGGTTGTTGTGCTTGTTGCTGCTGCATTTGGAACAGCTGCTGGGCGTTGACACCACCAGCTTGCTGCGCCATGCCGAGGCCCATGAAGCCCATCATTGCGCCGCCTTCGTTGGCTGCGGCACCGCGCATGGCATCGGCTTGCGCCATGGTGAGTGCAGCGGCCGCCATGCTGGGATCACGCATCACGGCTTTGCGCTGCAGTTGTTTTATCATCTCTTCGTCTTCGGGTGGTGCTGAAACGGAGTTCATGCCAAAGGAAAACACAGCAAAACCGCGTTTTTGCGTCCATTTGTCGCTGAGGATTTCGTTGAGGGCTTGCGTGATTTCGGTGGTGTGGCCGGGCAAGGCGCTATAGCGGATACCCATGGCCGAAATGCGCGCAAAGGCTGGTTGCAGGGCGGTGAGCAGCTCGGTGCGCAGCATGCTGTCGATTTCGTTGCGGTTATATTGCGTGGTGACATTGCCGGCCACGTTGGTGTAGAAAATAATGGGATCTACGATGCGGTAGCTGAACTCGCCGTTGGTGCGGATAGAAATGTCGATATCTAGGCCGATGTTTTGGTCTACCACGCGAAACGGCACGGGATTGACGGTGCCGTATTTGTTGCCGGCAATCTCACGCGTGTTGATGTAATACACACGTTGTTCTTTGGGGATTTCGCCGCCAAAGGTGAAGCGGCGGCCAATTTGCTTGAAGCTGCTGACAATGCCCTTGCCCAGCCCGCCATACATGATGCTGGCCTCGGTGCCGCTGTCGTAGATGAACTCACCGGGTTCGGCGCACAGTTCGGTGACGCGGCCTTGGTCGGTGATGATCATGCATTGGCCGTCGGCAACGGCTACAATTGAGCCGTTGGTGATGACGTTGTCGCTGCCTTGGTTGCGGCCGCGCTCGGTGTTGCGTTTTTGCCCACGAATCATCAGCACGTCAACCGGCAGGGCATCGGCATAGAAAAACTCGCGAAACATTTCGTCGCGCACGCCTGCGGCGCTTGAGCGCAGTGAACCCACCGCTTGTCTAATCAGTCCCATAAAAATCTCTCCTTCACGGTTAAATTATGTTTGTTATATCTTGGCTGCCATGGAAGATGCGTTGAATGCATATGGTTTTGGCGCGTTCATTCACGGTGTAAAACATGACGTAGTTGTTGTAGAAAACGCATTTGCGGTAGTGTGGCTTTTGTTCGTAGCGCACTCCACCGGGGCAAAAGGTGAGCAGCTTTAGCTCATGGTTCAATGCAGCTTGAAAACGCTTGGGTGTGCCGGGATAGAATTTTGATAGGTAGCGTTTGATTTTGCTCAAGTCTTGCTTTGCGCCGGGGTCAACAATTACATGGTAATTCAAACGTCATCAAATCCTTCCCAGAATTCTTCTAACGTCAACCATTTGTAGCCTAGTTTTTGTGACTCAGCCCAAGTTTTGTCCAGCTCTTCACACACGCGCTTGTGCCAGAAAAATTCCTCGGTTGTGATTTTTCCGCTTTCCAAGTCGGCCAGCAGCTGGGGCATATGATCATGTTTTTGCGGCAAACGTGACCTGATGCGCATGACTTTGCGCGGCGTACCTTTCACCTGTTCCATTGCGCGACCTCCTCAAGACAGTATATACGTCTATTATACCACACCTGCGGTGAGCTCTGTCGCTTCGCTGTGCGTTAATCGCGTCACATCAAGCCGCAGTGTTCTGTGTCTATTATACCACAAAATCACCTGCTGCGTCAAGTGCTTTTCGCAGCGTGCGCAGCAAACTCTCATTCTTGGCCAGCTTGATGGCAATGAATGGTTTGCCTGAACCTGCGTTAACGGCCACGCGACCGGGCATGACCTCGCTCATGGCGTGAATGTGCTGCATGTTCAGCTGCTCGATATATAGCGTGGCGCGCTCGCCGCTGGTGCCCACTTCGTAGATGCCGCACTTGGCGGCTGCGGCACGCACAAGGGCAATGTCTATCAACCCCAGCACGGGTGCGGGCGGCTCGCCAAAGCGGTCGATGAGCTCATCGACCACGTCGTCAGCGTCATCAGGTGAGCGAATCTCTGCGATGCGGCGATAAATGCCTAGGCGATGACGCAGCTCGTGGATATAGCTTTCGGGGATGTGGGCGTCGATGGGCAGGTCGATCTTCGTGTCTTTCATGCTTGATGGCGGTGCATCAATTGGCTCGCCGCCCGCAGATTTCTCTTGTGCTACAGCTTCGGCTAGCATTTCCATGAAGAGGTCATAGCCGATGGCTTCCATGTGGCCGCTTTGCTGGGCGCCCAGCAGGCTGCCAGCGCCGCGCAGCTCTAAATCTCGCATGGCGATTTGAAAACCTGCGCCGAACTCGGTGTATTCTCGGATGGCTTGCAGGCGGCTTTGTGCGATTTCCGTCAGTTCGCGGCCGGGCTGGAAGGTGAGATAGGCACTGGCGCGCCGCGTGCTGCGGCCTACCCTGCCCCGAATTTGGTGCAGCTGGGCAAGACCCATGCGGTCGGCGTTTTCGATGATCAATGTGTTCACGTTTGGCACGTCAATGCCGGTTTCGATGATGGTGGTGCACACTAGAATGTCGATTTCGCCCTCGAGCTGACGACGCCAAATGTCGCTGAGCTGTTCTTCGTCCATCTGCCCGTGGGCGATTTCCACGCGGGCTTCGGGCAGGTGCTCTTTGATTTGCGCTGCTCGTTTTTCGATGGATTCTACGCGGTTGTGCAGGTAGTAGACCTGACCGCTTCTTCTTAGCTCGCGCTGCATGGCCTGAGCCAGCAAAGCCATGTCGTGTTCCATCACATAGGTTTGCACGGGTGTGCGGTCTTGCGGGGCTTGTTCCAGCACGCTCATGTCGCGGATATCACTGAGTGCCATGTTGAGCGTGCGCGGAATGGGTGTTGCGGTCAATGTAAGTACATCTACCGTAGGATATCTCTCTTTGAGTTTTTCTTTTTGTGCTACGCCAAAGCGTTGCTCTTCGTCCACGATAATCAGCCCGAGGTCGCGGAATTCGAGCTGTTTGTTCAGCAGGCGGTGCGTGCCGACGACGATATCAATGCTGCCGCGCTTGAGCCCGGCAAGAATGCGTTTGGTGTCGTTTGCGCTAACAAAGCGGCTGAGCATGGCGCACTCAAGCGGAAAACCTTCGAATCTGCGCTGGATGGTTTGCATGTGTTGATAGGCCAAAATGGTGGTGGGTACGAGTATCGCGCATTGCTTGCCCTCGGCGGCGCATTTGAATGCCGCACGCAGGGCAACTTCTGTTTTGCCGAAGCCCACATCGCCGCACAGCAGTCTATCCATGGGGATGGGGCGCTGCATGTCTGCTTTGATTTCGTCGATGCAACGCAGTTGGTCGGCCGTTTCGTCAAAGGCAAAGCGGCGTTCGAAGTCATTTTGCATGTCGATGTCTGCACCGAATGCATGGCCTTTCACGCGCATGCGTTCGGCGTAAAGCGCGGTGAGTTCTTTGGCCAAGTCCTTCACGGCGGCACTGGCGCGGCTGGTGGATTTCTTCCACTCGGCACCACCAAGCCGGTTGAGCTTGACCACGCCGTCTTGCCTGGGGCCGACGTAACGCGTGACTTGATCGAGCTGGGTGACGGGGAGATAAAGCATGTCGCCTTTGTTGTAGCGAATCTGGATGTAATCTTTGTCTACGCCACCGGCCGCCACGGTGTTGATGCCCTCGAACAGGCCAACGCCGTGGGTGCGGTGCACGACATAGTCGCCTTGGCGCAGTTCGCCGAGGCTGTTGAAGGCGTTCTTCGCTTTGGCTTTGGTGACCTTTCGGGCAGTGGCTTGGCGGCGCGATTGATTGAAGGTGATGAGCAGCGCTTTTTCGTGGGGGTACTCTGCCCCTGCGGAAAGCGAACCCGGCATGCAGGTGATGATGCCGCGCGGCATGGTAGCGGGCGGCACGGGACAATATAGCGCGCTGTGGCCCTCGGCTTGGAGGTCACCGGCGAGGGTTTTTGCGGCTTTTTCGGTGCTTGCAAACACCACGCAAGCGTAGTCACTTTTCAGGTGCGCCACGTCTTCGGTGAGTTGGTCGAGCAGGCCGTTCCAGGTGCCGGTTTGCCGTGCAGTGAAGCTGACGAGGTCTTTCACAGGCGTATCAAAGCTGCCGCGTGGCAGGTTATCCATGTAGATCAGCCCACGGCTATGTGCGAGCTCAAGCAACTCGGGCCAGCGCAGCGCGAATTTATCTAGGTCGGCGGTGAGGGTGCCTTCGTCTACCAAGCCACGCAAATCTTCTAGTGCGAGTTTATCGGCGGCTTGAGCACGCTGCGCCACGTTAAAACTTTCGGCAAACAATACCAAGCCGCCGGGTTCGAGATAGTTTAGCACAGTGCAGGCGGTGGGGTAGATCAACGGCAGATAGCGGTCAATTGAAGTAGGCAGAATGCCGCTTTCGAGCAGTGCGATGTCGCCTTGCAGCGATTGTTTCATCTTCACCGCGCCCTTGCCTTTGACCGTTGCGAGGAAATCCTGCACCAGTGCGAGCAGTTGCGCGGCACTTTCGGGCACGATTTCGTTGGCGGGGATGATGCGCAAGTGGTCGATGCTATCGCCGCGGCGCTGGGTTTCGGGGTCAAACGGCGCGATGGTGTCAATGGTTTCGCCCCAGAACTCTACACGCACGGGCTGTGTTTGCTGCGGCGGGAAGACATCTACGATGCCGCCGCGTTGGGCGAACTGCCCGGGGCCATCCACTTGAGCGGCGCGGGTGAAGCCTGCCCCCAGCAGTTGTGCTACAAGGGTTTCGACGGAGATTTCATCGCTTGCGGTGAGGGTGAAGCTGTTTTTTTGCAGGGTATCGGGTGGCACGGTGAGCTGCATGGCCGCCTCAACACTACACGTCAAGATATCGCAACGCCCTTCCAGCATAGCATCAAGAGCGGCTAGACGTGCGTGCTCGAACTCGCGTGAGCGGCTTTCGCTCGGACGCAGGGATAAGTCACGCGCGGGGTAGAACACTGCGTTTGCGCCGAAGGCTTGCAGGTCATCACGCAGGCGCGTGGCGGCGGCTTCGTCTGGCGTGACGACAATGGCGCGGCGCGGCAAGGACTCGCACAGCGCGGCAATCACATGCGCTTTGTGCACCGGCGAAAGCCCCAAAACACCCATGGGCAGCCTGTGCCCATGGATGTTCTTGAGAATGCTATTGAATTCGGGGGACTCATGCCACAGATGACTGAAACAGGACATGAAACAAAACCTTACTCTAGATTGTGCTAGGATAGTGGGCGCGTGAAGTAACCCCCCGCGCCGCCTACGACGGCACCGCCCCCCTACAGGGGGCCCTTGGCAACAGCTGAAAGGCAGAGGGGTTTGGCAAATTGCCGTTAGCAAGCAGAACAAATCTCAAGTTAATTTATGCTATTAATCATTCGCGATTACTTCAGTCAAGCCTTTTGCAAGCCCGGCAAGACCTTGAATTTCGCTGGGAATGATGATTTTTGTGGCTTTGCCGTCGGCTGCAGCGATGAAGGCGTTGAGGGCTTCGATGGCCAAATAAGCCTGACCGGGGTTGGCTTTGTTGATCATCTCCACGGCTTCGGCGCGGGCTTCTTGCACTTGGCGAATGGCCTCGGCTTCACCTTCCGCTTTGCGGATTTGGGCTTCTTTGTCGGCTTCGGCGCGCAAAATCATGGATTGCTTAATACCTTGTGCTTCGGTGATTTGGCGCTCTTTTTCACCTTCAGCAATGAGGATCTTACTGGCTTTTTCGCCTTCGGCACGCAGAATCAGCTCGCGGCGTTCACGCTCGGCACGCATTTGTTTTTCCATGGCCTCTTGAATGGCGCGCGGCGGGGTGATGCTTTTGAGCTCAACGCGGTTGACTTTGATGCCCCAGGGATCGGTGGCTTCGTCGATGATATTGCGGATTTTGATGTTGATGTAGTCACGCGAGGTGAGCGTGTTGTCCAGCTCCATTTCGCCAACGATGTTGCGCAGGGTGGTGGCGGTGAGTTTTTCGATGGCCAGCAGCGGACGCTCCACGCCATAGGCGAAGAGCTTGGGATCGGTGACTTGGAAGAAGACGATGGTGTCGATTTGCATGGTGACGTTATCTTTGGTGATCACGGGGTGCGGCGGGAAGTCGCCCACTTGCTCCATCATGCTGACGGTGCGTGCGACTTTGTCGATAAACGGGCATTTCATGTGCAGGCCGCTTTGCCAGATGGTGTGGAAGCGCCCCATGCGTTCGATGATGACGGCGGTGCCTTGGCGCACGCTGCGGATGCTGCGCGCGACTTCAACGAGCAGGACGAATGCCACGATGGACAGAATGATGGTGACTGCAATTGCTCCGGGTCCCATAAGTAGTTCTCCTTTGTGTGTATGTTATAGTTTAGTTTGTATAGGTAAATTAGAAAAATAGCACAGCCTGTAGGGGCGGCGATTACGCCGCCCGGGACTAAAAGAAGATGATATTTTATGCTTCGGGCGGCGTAATCGCCGCCCCTACTTGATCAATGGGATAGTTTACTCCACGATTTCTACGTAAAGCTTCACGCCTTCAATGGCCACGGTGCGCACGCTGGCGTCCTTGGGGATTTCTGTGCCGTCTTTGGTGCGGGCAGTCCACACTTGGCCAAGCACTTTCACTTGCCCGGTGCCTTTGATGTTGTCGATTTCCTCCAACACAACGCCCGGTTGGTCAACATAACGGTCGGCGTTGGTGGGTTCTTGTTTGCGCTGCATTTTGCGTACCAGTGGACGCGTCGCGCCCAGTGCTGCGCCCGAAACCACGATGAAAATCGCAATTTGCCACGCAACGTGGATGTCAAACAAACTGGCCACCAATGCAGCCACCGCACCCAATGCAAACCAAATGCTGAATAGCTGGAACGAAACGGCCTCTAAAATGATGCTGGCAATAAACAACACCAGCCAAACAACCCACATGTTATTGATTAAAAAATCCATCATGCACCTCCACAAATTCTCATATATATATACTACCATTGATGCAGGGAAATGTCAAGAAAATTTTTCGCAAACTGAAGAGGAGTGACCCCATGAACTTAGACCACGTTCGCGCCCCCGGCCCCTACCCGCCTGTGCAGGTGCAGGGCAAAAACCGTCAATATGCCGCGTTGATGCTCAGCAATATCGGCAGCGCAAATTCTGAACTATCTGCTGTGGCGCATTATCGTTATGTGCATGTGGACTGCGACGGTGACCTGGCACAGCTGGCACATGAGCTCAGTGTGGTGGAAATGCAGCACTTGGATGATTTCGCACGCTTGGCCAAACTGCTGGGCGAAGAGCCGCGCTTTTGGCAATGCTGCGGCAACCGCAAGGCCTATTGGTCGCCGAGCTATGTGGATTATACATACCGCTCTACGCAGGATTTGCTGCAAAAGCTGATTGCTGAAGAAAAGGCCGCCATACGCAAATATGCAGCTCAAGCTGCGCGCATTGGCGACCCTTTTGTGGTTGCAGTGCTCAACCGCGTGATTGCTGATGAAGAAGTGCATGTGCGGTTGTTGGAGGATGTGCTGAAGGGGGTGTAGGGCGCTGCACAGTGCGTTTAAATGCTCTAGGCGGTATTGAAAAAGCTTCGGGCGGATGCAAAATCCGCTCGGACTACAGATAGGCATAGTTACCGCAAATACAACCAACAGCGCTGCCGCATCAATCCCGAATTGCTAAATGCCCAGTCTATCACGCTTTGGTAGCCCAACTTGTGACCAATGCGCACGACCATGGTGTTGTGCTCAATGAGAATGTTGAGATGGTTGCCGCCCATGCCCGAAGCGCGGATTTGCCAGCCAGCATCTGTGTCGCTGACAAAATAAAGCCGGTGCCTGCCGTTTGAACTATAGCGTTCAACTTGCTCGCTGGCAGGGGTGAGTGCTTCCACCCAGCCGCGCGGAAGTAATCGCCTGCCGTTCCACACGCCATCTTGCAGGTGCAGTTGCCCAAAGGCGAACAAATCACGCGGGCTAATGTAAAGACCAAAGCCGCCAACGGGACTGCCGCTTTGCGTGCGTGTCCAGCTGATGGAGTTCATGTTAAGTGGGTTAAATAGATATTGCCGGGCGAAATCATAGAGGTTTTGCCCGGTTGCGCGTTCAATCACGCCAACCAAAGCTTGGGTGGCGGGACCGCCCTGACAATATCGAAATGTACCTGGTCTGTTGATTTGCGGTGCCATAAAGGCCGCTAATCCGGCATCATAACGCACGAACAACGGCCGCAATGCGCCACGGTCATGCAGCATGGAGGGCAGGCCGCTGCGCAGGGTGAGCAAATGAAACACGGTGATGTCACGCTTGCGCTCTTGCCCGCGCCGAATCACGGCATCCGGGAAAAAGTCGATGGCATATTGCTCCACGCTTTCGATGTAGCCATGGTGGATGGCAATGCCTGTGAGCACCGAAAGCATGGGCTTGGTGCCCGACCAAAACTGGTGCGGTGTGTCGATGCAATAACCACGGCGATATTCATACTGCACGACTCGGCCATTTTGCCACACCCAATAGCCGCCCAGAAAGTTCCCCCCGGCATAGGAGTCGGCGATGGAAAAGCCGTCGCCGCCCAATGGACTGCGGTTAACCGCGTTGAAAGCTTGCTGTGGGGTGAGTGCTGCGGCAGGTATGGTCAATGCTACCATTACGGTGAATATCAACAACACACACAATAATTTTTTCATACAAATTCCTCCAAAAAATGACTGAGCTGCAAATTAGTCGCAGCTCAGCAATAAATTCCTCATCTAATTTGAAAAGTTTCCCAATTAATGCCCTCTGATTTCTTTGCGTGCAACGCGCTTGCCGATAATACCGTTATGGTTGGCATGGAATTCCTTCATGGTTAGCAGTGTAGCCACTTCCTCCACCTGCCCAAGCACAATGAGGATGCAAAATGCCAGCACAAGCCAAAAATTCACCTGCCCAAGCCAAATGAACAGTGGTGCGAGCAAAAACAGCGGCAGGCCAATGAAGCGATAAAACAGCAGGTGCAGTTTGTTCCACATGCCAAAGCGGGCACGGCACACACACACAGGCACAGCACAGCTGGCAGCGGTGAGGGCAATGGCGATGACAAACCAGGTCCAATTGTGCGAAAGCACAAGATGGCCGTTGACCCACGCCAGCAAAACGCTGACCACGCCGCCGATGAGCATGGCAAAGTCGCCAATTAAATCTAGCTGCGAGCCAAGCTTGGTTTCCACATTAAACTTGCGGGCGATAATGCCATCCCAGAAGTCTGTTGCGCCAACCATGAAGAACACGGCAATGAACCACCAGGTGTGGCCGCGCCAAGCCAGCACACACATGAGCGCTGCCAACAAAACGCGCAGCACAGACAGCGTATTGGGGACATATTTGATGAATTTCATACTTACTCCTCTTAATTCGTTGGGAATTTTGCAGCCCGAGATAACCACTTAAAACCAGTATTTTTGCCCGGGTGGCTTGCAAGCCACCCCCTACATGCTGACGATAGACATGCTGACTATTTGAAGACATGCCCTAGCGTGTTTTGTTTTTGCGCAGGCGCGAACCAACCACGCCGTAATGATCGGGGTTATATTCTTCCATGCGCAAAATGGTTATGGTTTCTTCAACGCTAAACAAGAACATCGTTACACTAACCACCACCACAATCCAAAAGTTAACATTACCCAGCAAAATGAAGAGGGGTGGCAAAAACACAAATACCCCGCCCATGATGCGGTTAAGCAGCGTGTGCATGGCGTTGTAATGACCAAACCGTGCACGCACCACAAACAAGTTTGCCAATTTGTAGATGATATTGGGAATGAGCAAAATGATGAACCAGCGAATCGGGAATGGGTAAAATTCTAACCCGGCCACGAACATGCTGACGACAGCAAAAAACATGAATAAGGCATCACCAGTGGTGTCTAACTTTGAGCCAAGCATGCTGGTTGCATTAAATCGCCGTGCAATTTGTCCGTCCGCTAAATCTGTGAGGGCAATGAATGCATACAACGCCACAAAGGCATAGGCGTTGCTGCGCCAGGCCACCAGCGGCAGCGTGGGCGCAAGCACAATGCGCAGAATAGACAACGCGTTGGGCACATGTTTGACGAATTGCAGAGAAAACACTCCCCTTTCCATGCCTACCATTATACCCCATTTTTCGCATATTGTCAATGTAAAAGTTTTGCGGCTGGCGATGGCATTATTTTTCAGTGATTATTTTTTGTTAACGGTTCACACTATGAATGCTTCATCAAATCGAAGTAACAACAAAAACAATAGGAGTGAATCACGATGCCTAGTAGCAGTAACAGCAAGCAAAGCAAATCCGCAGCGGCCAAAACCATGGCCAGCAACAGCAGCACCGCTGCCCAACGCAGCAAAGCCGCAAAGAACTTGGCAGCCGGCAACAAAAACGCCAGCAATGCGAAGAAATCCAGTGCAAGCAACAGCAGCAGCATGAGCAAAAGTGCAGCAGCCAAAAACCTTGCCAGCAACAGCACCTCGGCTGCAACCAAAAGCAAAGCGGCAAAAACCCTCGCCAGCGGCAGCAATGCCAAGAAATCTAGCGCAAGCAACAGCAAAAGCAAATAGTTACGCAACACACCGCCGAGGATAAACCCCGGCGGTGGATTTTTTTGGCTCTTTTTTGCTTTCGCGTTGTTTCCAACCCCTCAGCCACGCCTTACGGCGTGCCAGCCCGAGCAAAAATAGCGGCTTAAAGTGGTCATCGCGGGCGGCAAGATTGCCGCCCCTACAGGTTGCGGCACGCAGAAAGCAATAAGAAGGTATCCACTTGGTGAATCCGCCCGAAACCCTAGCCTTATCTTGGTGCACTTGATAGCCATTCTCTCATCTGCGCGGGATTGGCGAAGATGTTGTCGAGGCACTTCATGAACGGCACCACACCGTCGAAGTCCAGTGCGCGGTGGTCAAAGCTGATGTTAATGGGCAAAAACTTGCGGTCATCTCGATCAAAAAAACTACCGATTCCCAATGCCGCCACCATGGGTGGGATGACATCAAGTAGCGCAGGCCTGCAAACCGAGCCGCGGTAAATGGAGCCCAGGTTCGAGATGAGAATCGTGCCTTGTTCAATGTCATGTTTGGTCAGGCGCTCGGTGGCGGGCATGGCGTCGTAGTCTTTTTTCGCTTGACCTTTGAGACGATTGATTTCGTGCCGTGAGGGAATGAGCCCCGCAAAACGCCCCAATATCGTGAAGAATTTCAGCCGCTTGAGCAGGTTGAGCGTGTTTTCCAGCGAAACTTCGTACATCGCTTCGTCTAGCACGGTTTTTTCCATGCGGCGGTAGAGGTCGGCGATGTAGTCGCTGAGCTCGCGCAGGGTTTTGCTTTCGCAGTTGCGCACGTTAAGGGTCATCATTTTGCCGTCGCTCATGGCTGCAGGCATGGAGATATTCACTTCTTCATACTGCGTGATCGTGCCGGTCACTAGCTTGCGGTTGAAGTTGATGTGCGCATTCATGTCGGGTGCTGCAAGAAAACCCTTGGCGCAGGCATACATCAGCAGTGTGTTGATGGTGATGCCTTGCCATTCGGGCAGCGTTTTGCACTGCTGCCATTCGCGCCAAAATGCAGTGACATCAGGTTCATACACCACGCTGGCGTGGGGAATGGTTGTCCAGGATTCGGTGGTCATGTTGGCCACAATTTTGCGTTGCAGGCCAAAGTCCTCGGTGTTGCGAATGCGGATTTTGCTTGGCATGGTGTTCTCCTTCACTACATTTAAAATACAATGCTTTTTGTATTGTTGTTGAACCTCTCATGGTGCCATGTTTTTATAACCCGGGCGGCAAGATTGCCGCCCCTACAGGTTGCGGTTATCTTCAATCTAAAACAGCAAATACAAAAAAGACCTCTTAGCAACATATAGCAAAGCAAAAAAGCAGTGCTATATGTTGCCAAAAGGTCTTGCTTGCACATTGTGCCTCTGCCCCCGGCCGCATGGCGGCGTGATGACGACGGCAGAGAGATTAGCTACTCCCCAATTGGAACATGGCTAGTATAACACAAAAGGACAGAGCTTGTCAAGCATTATTTTTGAATGAAGAGCTTGACCGTGAGTTGCAAGAATAATATAGTCAAAAAACTTGAAAATTGTTCGTTAATTTAAACCCCGGGCGGATTTACATCCGCCCCTACATGTCGCGGCATACAGAAAACAATAAGAAGATATCCACCTGTAGGGGCGGATGTAAATCCGCCCGGGCTATAACATTATAGCAACATTAAGCTTTCGGGCGGCATCACTGCCGCCCCTACAGGTATGTTGACTATTTGAAGACGCGCCCTACAAGAGAGTTCTTGGCAACCCGGGACAACATCTTAAGTCAGTATTTTTACCCGGGCGGCAAGATTGCCGCCCCTACATGTTGCGGCACGCAGAAAACAATAAGAAGATATCTACCTGTAGGGGCGGATGTGAATCCGCCCGAAACCTTAACCTTGAACTATTCTCAAGATATTCAGCTGTATATGAACTTGCAAGAGTTGATTTTTTACCGCACAAACGCTTGACAAACATATCTTCGCATGTTATAATAAGTTCATGAGAAATATTCCTACCGAGCCCGCCAAGGGCATCATCCACAAGCTGCAAGATGATTTCAACTGGTTTGGTGCGGCGTATAACATGAATATCTACAGGGGTTGCTCGCATGGCTGCATCTATTGCGACAGCCGCGCGGATTGCTATCGCATTGATGATTTTGACACCGTGCGTGTGAAAGAAAATGCCAAGCAAATTATGCGCAACGAGCTGCGGCGATTCACCAAACCCGGCGTGGTGGCCAGCGGTGCCATGACCGATCCGTATAATCCCATTGAGGCCAAGCTAAAGCTCACGCGCCACAGCTTGGAGCTGATGGATACCTATCGCTTTGGCACAAGCTTGTGCACTAAATCGCACTTGATTACCCGTGATATTGACGTGCTGTGCGCCATCAAAAAGCACTCCCCTGTTATCGTGCACATGAGCGTGACCTGCGAAGATGATGACTTGAGTCTTACGCTGGAGCAGCACGTTGCGCCGACATCAAAACGTTTTGAGGCCATGGCCAAGTTGGCTGATGCAGGTATCTTTTGCGGGGTGTTTATGATGCCCATTCTGCCGTATATCAATGACGACGTGGACAATATTGTGGGCGTGTTGCGCATGGCCAAAGAAGCCGGCGCGCGCTATGTGTTTGCCACCATGGGCAGCACGCTGCGCGATGGAAACCGAGAGTATTTTTTGGCGAAGCTTGATCAGGAATTCCCGGGGCTTAGGCAAAAATATGCCCGGCAGTTTGGTAATAGCTACAGCTTGCCGTCACCGCATGCAAAAAAGCTGTGGCATGCTTTCAATGTGGAGTGTTCGCGGTTGGGTTTGCTGAGCAAAATGTGCGACATCACAAAGGCCTATCAAAAGGGCTATGACGATGGGCAGTTGAGGTTGTTTTGACCACCTGCGGTGGGGCTCGGTCGCTTCGCTGTGTTCTATTATGGTTTGCGTAAAAACGCTAGGGGCTGCGTTGCTCCATGAGCCTTTCTCACCCCTCACGACTCGGGGAGCTCTTTCCCAAGAAAGGAGCGAGGATAGCGATAGCGAACTCGCATGTTGACGTGGGCTATGTGATGTGTTATAATGATTTTATTATTCAAGAAAGTTTGAGGATACACAGCATGCAAATGGGTTTTCGTTGGTTCGGCAGCGGCAATGATAACATCACTCTGGCGGACATCAAGCAGATTCCGGGGGTGACCAGCATTGTTTGGGCACTGCACAACAAAATGCCCGGCGAGGTTTGGGAAACACACGAAATTGCGCAAGTGGCGCAGGAAATTAAGGCGTATGGCTTCACGATGGAAGTGGTGGAATCGGTGAATATTCACGACGATATCAAGATTGGCCTGCCCAGCCGCGACGCGCACATTGCGGCCTATAAGCAAACGATTCGCAATCTCAACGAATTTGGCGTGAAGGTGATTTGCTATAACTTCATGCCGATTTTTGACTGGACGCGCACCGAGTTATTTTTCCCGCTGGAAGATGGTTCGACCGCATTGTATTATGAAAAAGATAAAATTCAAGATGACCCAACGGAAATGGCTGAGTACATCCTCAGCAAGCAGCAAGAAGGCAACACCTTCCCCGGCTGGGAACCTGAGCGCATGGCAAGGCTGGACGAGCTGTTCGCGGCCTATCAAGGCGTGACGAAAGAACATCTGTGGGATAACCTGAAGTATTTTCTTGAGGCGCTCATGCCTGTTTGCCGCGAGTGCGGCGTGGTGATGGCGATTCATCCCGATGATCCGCCGTGGGATATTTTTGGTCTGCCGCGCTTGATTGTGGACGAACCGGCCATCAAACGCCTGCTGACCATGGTGGATGATCCGCACAACTGCTTGTCGCTGTGTTCGGGCAGTTTTAGTGCGAACCCCGAAAATAACGTGGCGGACATGGTGCGCCGCTATAGCGATCGCATTGCGTTTGGGCATGTGCGCAATGTGCGGCACTATCCCAACGGCGATTTTTCCGAGGTGTCGCACCGCGATTGCGATGGCCACAGCGGTATTCTCGACATCATGACGGCGTACCACGAATGCGGGTTCACGGGTGTGATTCGCCCTGACCATGGCCGCCACATTTGGGGTGAGCAATGCCGCCCGGGCTATGGTTTGTATGACCGTGCGCTGGGAATTATGTATATGTGGGGCATTTGGGACAGCTTGGAGAGAAATAAGAAATAATAAGCTGTGGCGAAGGTGCTGACCTTAAGCCTCATTCGCTCCGCGAACCTTCCTCAGACCGACCCGAGGTCGGCCAGCTCCTTCCCAAGGAAGGAGCAAGGTTTTAGAGGATAACGACAGCGAAACATGAAAAAACAAGCTTCGGCTCCTTCCTTGGGAAGGAGCTCCCGCCGCAGCGGGTGAGGAAGGCTCGCGGAGCGACGCGAACTGACTTTTTCGCTTTCGTTGTGGCTATTTATCCAATAGGAGAATCACATGGAACTTTGGGATGTCTACAACGCTGATCGGGAGTTGACCGGCCGCACGCACACGCGCGGCGAGCCCATGCAGCCGGGAGATTATCATCTGGTGGTGCATGTGTGGGTGGTGAACAGCCGCGGCGAGTTTTTCATCGATTTGCGCGCGCCAGAAAAAGACTGGTTGCCAAATGTGTGGGAGACCTGCGGCGGCTCGGCGCTAGTGGGTGACGATAGCCTAACAGCAGCACTGCGTGAGTTTTTAGAAGAAACGGGCATTGCCTTGCAGCCCGAAGCAGGCGAGTGCGTGATTTCATATCGACGAGAAGGCAACCCGCACAATGAATATGGCGGCGATTTTGTAGATGTATGGTTGTTCCGCCAAGACATTGACCCGGCGGATTTTGTGCCGCAGCCTGGCGAAACGGTGCAGGCAAAGCTCGCCACGGCCGAGGAAATTCGGCGCATGATGGACGATGGCACGTTTCCGCCGTATTCATACGAGAAGGAGCTGTTCAATATAGCAGGGAGTGCAGCATGAAAAGCAGAACGAAATACCCGGTGAGCGAAGACGAACTTCGCAAAATATTCGGCGCAGCTGGATTAGGGGAGTTGCAACGCTACCGCCACATGACCAACGGCTGGTTCAACACTGTAGTGGATGTGACCACAACCACCGGTGAATATGTGATCAAAATTGCGCCGCCGTCAAACGTGCGCGTGCTGCTGCAAGAGCATAATATGCTTGCACAAGAGCTGCGCTTCTACGATTTATTGCGCGAAAACGGCATCGCACTGCCGCAGATTTATCACAGCGATTTAACGCGCACGCTCCTCCCCTGCCACTACTTTATTATGGAAAAGCTGCACCACAAATTACGCGACAACAAAGCCGAGCACGTGCAGCAGCTGAAAGACACGTTTCGCAGCATTGAAGGCACGGGCTTTGGTTATGAACAACTGGGGCTTGAGCCGAACTGGTATTTGGGTTTTCGCAGCATGGTGCAGTCATTTTTGGATGACTGCGCGGCCTTTGGCAAGCCATGCAAAAAGGGCGAAAAATTGCTTGCGATGATTGATAAGCATCGTGAAATTCTTGAGTCGGTGCAGCCAACGCTGGTGCACAGCGACCTGCATGCGGGCAATCTGTTTTGGCACAACGGCAAAGCTACTCTTATTGACCCCGAGCGATGCCACTGGGGTGATTGGCTGGGTGATTATGTGTTGAGCGGCTTGCCCAAACACGCAACCGCCGACGAAACAATTCGCTGGCGGCTGTTGTGTTGTTATCTTGCGGTGGCGACATACACAGAGAAATATGTGCGCTACCGTCCGTGGTATGTGACGTGGTGGGCAGATGTGTTCATGTCGATGTATTACTGGCGGCCGTGTTGATTGTGTTCTTTTTTTGCAAAAACCACCTGCGGTGGGGCCCCTCGCTTCGCGGCATCCTCTGAATAACCCTATAAATATCCACGCGAAGCGGCGAAAGTTTTTTGCGCAACTTTTTTTCAAAAAAGTTGCAAAAAATCATGCTCCACGCCCTTGTGCGTCCATGCCACCATGGTATCAAGCCTTACGTTGTGGATGGACTGAAAGATGCATTTATCCACATTGGGGTGCGTTTGTTTGAGCGTGGCGATGAGGTTCTTCACCTCGCGGCGTTTGCTGGTTTTAGCCGTGTCGGGATCATACTCAAACGGGCATGCACAGCGAATGAATTCGAGGTTGTTGTAGTGCTGCCAGGCGATGATATCGGCCTCGTGCACTTGATACAACGGACGAATCAGCTGCATGCCCTCAAAATTTGTGCTGCGCAACTTGGGTGGCATGCTTTGCACTTGCGCGCCGTAAAGCGTGCTCATCAGCGTGGTTTCGATGACATCATTAAAATGGTGCCCCAGCGCGATTTTGTTGCAGCCGCGTGCCTGCGCTTCGGCGTATAGGTGTCCCCTGCGCATGCGTGCACACAGGTAGCATGGCGAGCCCTGCTGCTTAACCACATAGCTGAAGATGTTCGTGTCGAAAACCTCCACGGGCAGTTCAAGCCGTGCGGCGTTGCTGAGAATCAGTTGCCGCACTTCGGGACGATAGCCGGGGTCCATGCACAAAAAGGTCAGGTCGAAGGGCACGTCGCTATGTTTGTGCAGCATATGCAGCAGCGTGGCGGTCAGGAAGCTATCCTTGCCGCCGCTGATGCATGCCGCAATGTGGTCGCCTGCCTGAATGAGTTGATATTGCTTAACGGCGGTGATGAAGGGGTTCCACAACTGCTTAACGTATTTTTTTTGAATGCTGCGCTGCGCAATTTGCGCGGGGGTTAGTTCACGTGACATGGTGGCCTTTCTTTGTTGCTGGATTTATGCTCACCGAAGTTGCATCCATAAGAAACCCCAAAAGAGATTGCGCAAGACCCATTGCATCCATGCGGGTAGTGCATACCACCACGGATTTTGGAAAGAAACCGCATCATACCAGCTAAAATAAGCGTGCTCATAGGCTAAGTAAAACGAAATACTTGTTGCAATTGATGTCTGTTGTCCTTGATAGAATTGCGCATGTGCACGATAGCTGTTTTCGCTAAAAATCACCTGACCATGTTGGTTTATCGTGGCGCGTGCAACAATGTCGTAGTAATACATCGTAATATCATCAGGTGCAATAGCTGCGGTCACAAGGGTCTCAGCCATCCATTCGCGTGTAACGATAGAGGCGATACGTGCCACGGGACTATAGGGACCTCGCACGGGATTAAGAGTGTTTTTCACATGCACTTCAATCACCCAATTTCCACCTTGTTGGCTTGAAGCAATGCTGATAATATCTTCGGGTTGTAAGTCAGACGCATTCGCGTTGTCTGACAAGAACCAGCTGATATTATCTTGTCCCTCTTCAAATGTTTTGTAATACCAAGTTGTGCCTCGATCTCCCATGACACGTAGTGCTCCAAAGTGCATCTGCTGGGGATAATATTGCCGCACAACAAATCCTGGTTGTTCGTTGCGCACGCGGTTAACAACTAAGTTAAAATAATCTAATTGCTCTGCAAGGCTTAACTCATGCAGGTTTGGTGGCGGAGCATAAGTATCCGTGCTGCTATTTGCAATCGTACTGACACTAAACACGCCCAATAGTATAACTAATGCTAAAACAATACTAACTGCTTTTTTCATGAAATCCCCTCCTAAATTTTTGTTATCTCCATAAGTGTCTATTATACCACACCTGCGGTGAGCTCTGTCGCTTCGCTGTGCGTTAATCGCGTCACATCAAGCCGCAGTGTTCTGCGTCTATTATACCACATAATTTGAACATGCGCAATGTGCAAATTCACTAAATTATGCGGCATATGGTTCTAGGCTCGAAACCGTGCCAAACGGCCAGCTGATGATGCCGCCGAAGTCGTAGACTTGCGTGTAGCCCAGCTCGGCCAGTGCTTGCGCGGCAATGGCGCTGCGCCGCCCGGTTTGGCAATATAGCAAAATGCGCGCATGCTGCTTGGGTAGCTCAGCGGTTGAGCGAAACGCAATTTCATCATAGGAGATATTCACCGCACTTGCAATGTGCTGTGCTTGAAATTCGGCGAAGGTGCGCACATCAATCAGCATGAATGCGTTGCCATCTTGCATCATATTGTATGCTTGCTGGGCGGTGATGGTTTGCGCAGCGGCAGCGGTTGTTGCGGTGGCACAGGCTGTGAGCATGGTGACTGCCAGCAACAGACCAATCATCCGTTTAGCCATAGGTCACACCAATGAAAACATACACAAACAGGAAGTAAATCAATAGTGCTACAATGTCTTTGATGGAGGTGATGATAGGCGCACTGCCTGCAGCTTGGTCGAGGTTGAGCTTGATGAGCAAAAATGGCACCAAAAAGCCAAGCAGCGATGCGACCGTGATGGCTACAATCAACGCAAGCCCCACGGCTAGCCCCAGCATGGGGTTGTGCCACACACCAGCAATCACGCCAGTGAGCACGCCCAGCATCAAACCGATGCTTAGCCCCACAAAAATTTCTTTGATGAAGGGTTTGGCGAATTTTTTCATGTCGATTTGCCCCAGCACCACGCCGCGTGCAAACACGGTGGAAGACTGCGTGCCCACGTTGCCGCTCATGCCCATGATCAGCGGGATAAAAATCGCCACGGCAGCGATGGACTCTAGGGCTTCTTCAAAGCCATCCACAATAAAGCCAGCGATGAAGGCAAACGCCAAGGTAACAATCAAAATGGGCAGGCGAACCTTCCAAATGCGCCACAAGCTGCCGTTGACGAGCAAATCACTGCGGTCGCTTTCGTTGCCGGTAATACCCGCGTGGTCGAGGATGTCCTCGGTGGCTTCTTCTTCTAGAATGTCAATGGCGTCATCAATGGTAACGATACCCACTAGGCGTTCTTCTTTGTCCACCACGGGAATGGCGAGGAGGTCCATTTCCTGCAGCGTGCGGGCAACTTCTTCCTGGTCGGTGCTTGTGAGCACGCTGATGGCGTTTTTGGTCATGATGCTTTCGATGACATCACTTGGTTGTGCCAAAATGAGCTCTTTGAGCGAGATAACACCCTTGAGTCTTTTCACGCTGTCGGTTACATACAGCGTGTAGATGGTTTCTTTGTCGCGCGCTTGTTCGCGCACGCGGTCGAGTGCTTGTGCTACCGTCATTTTGCGGCGTAGCGCAATGAACTCCGTGGTCATGATGCGCCCGGCGGTTTCGTCTTCATAGCCCAACAGCAGGTTTGTGATTTTGCGCTCCTCGGGCGAAAGATTGGCAATGAGCTGCTGTGCCACGCCGGCCGGCAGTTCGTCCAGCAGACGCACGCGGTCGTCTGGTGCCAGTTCATTCACAAACTCAATGGCTTTTTCATTGGTGAATGAGCCAAGCAGGTTTTCTTGGTGTTCGGTGTCCAGTTGGTCAAACAGGGTGAGTGCTGCGGCTTTGGAAAGCAGCCGGAATGTAATGACCTGTTCTTCATCAGATAGGTCGTTGAATGCAAATTGCAGTTCAACATCCTCTAGGCCTGCGAGCAGTTTTTTCAGCCCGTCAAGGTCTTTGTTTGCAACGAATGTTGCAATGGTTTGGGTAAGCATAGTTATCCTCCTGTTGATTTATTTTGTTCGTGCATCGCTTACTACCGTCGGGATCCATATGCTCACCACCTTTTGTAAATTATAGTTGATTAACTTGAAAAATGCATATTTTACGCAAACCCCTCTGTCGCTCCGCGACATCTCCCCTACAGGGGAGACTCTGGCGAAACTCGGATTTTCAGGTGTTGCCAAAGGCCCCCTGTAGGGGGCGGTGCATGAAAGCTCATTAACCAAGAAAACGACCCCCAAGAAGGGGTCGTTATATCACAATAACCTAGCACAAAGCCAATGCTTTGCACAGCCAACCCCTCGTATGAGTTTTAGCACTAAAAGACGTAGATTTGGATGAACCAAAACAGTTGTGTTAAGCACCGCCTTAATCCGACGAAGCCTGTTCTACCCTGGGGCGTCTCTCGACATTTGA
>Ga0123355_10000191_pt1 | contig 75858 bp, 67 predicted proteins | sample TergutEmb28metaG_3_FD_89872 | JGI IMG/M metagenome (GOLD analysis project Ga0123355, IMG submission 89872) | Embiratermes neotenicus P1 segment gut microbial communities from Petit-Saut dam, French Guiana - Emb289 P1 | ecosystem: Host-associated > Arthropoda: Insects > Digestive system > Gut ... | reverse complement strand
GATATTAAGATTACCAAAGGCCGTTGCCGGTAACACAAACAAGTGACTCGCCTGCGTTGAGTATATTCCTCCACCGTTGGAAGACGTAGCTTCATTGTTGGTTATCGAACCACCTGTCATGGTGAACGCACCCACAACCGTTGATGATACATATACTCCACCACCTCTTGGAGCAGTGTTGCCTGTGATTACTCCCGCGGTGATATTGACTTGACCCCAGTTAACAAATATCCCTCCCCCGCCGGTATTCGACCCTGCTCCTATGAAGTGGTTGTTTTCTATCCGAGCATCTGCATGGGTCATGTTAAACGTACCACCGTTCAATCGTACACCGCCGCCACCTATATTAGGTGCTGTGCTTTCTAGAGTGTTGTCTGATATTTCTCCGCCTGACATTGTAAATGTTCCAGCTTGCAGGTGTACCCCAGCTCCTATCCAGCCTGGGCTGATGTTGTTGCTTACAGCTCCATCGTTCATTGTAAACAACCCACCACTTACCAACACTCCTGTTGCATTACCACTTATCGTACCACCATCCATTGTTACTCCGCCGCCACGTAGTAATACACCTATACCTGTATTATCGCTGATTGTTCCTGCATTCAGCACAAACTCAGATGTATTACCACTTACACTTACACTTACTCCTCCAGCTCCAACTAACCCGATTCCAACCTCAGCACCAGAGCTGTTGCCTGTTATACTTCCTCCGTTCATTGTGAATATTCCGCCGGCTACTCTTACTCCGCCGCCGCCTTCGGGCGATGCCGTGTGATTGCTTGAAATTATTCCACTGTTCATTGTGAATGTTCCGTTATGCATTAGTACACCACCTGCATGGGCAGCAAAGCTCCCTGCACCTGCTATGCTTGGGTGTTCATTATCGCTTATTGTCGCTGTTCCGTTCATTACTAAAATTGATGTTGATGATGTTATCTGAACTCCACCTACGGCAGGTGCAGTCCTTGCTGCAGCTGTTGCTGTATTATTTCGTATTATGCTTCCGTCACCCATTGTTAATATGGCATTTGTATTAATCTCTACGCCACCTACACTGAGGCCCGAGTTGTAGCGGATTGTTCCTCCTAACATTGTCATCCTTGCTTGGGTTGCCCCTGTTATTCCGGCACCCCAAAGCAGTACAGCACCATGCTGCATTCCGCGTACATTTTCTATCACGCTTCCTACATTCATGATTAGTTCGCCGCCGCCAGCATTGCCACCTACCTGTACACCACCGGAAGCATTTGTATTACCGGTCTCACCTCCGCTTAAGGTGATGTTCTGACCTAGGGTTAGGCTGCTGTCTACGCTTACAATGAAATGACGTTGCCATGCATTTGTTTGCGTCAATGTCCGAATATTGGCTGCACCTTCCATTGGATTTGTGCTCACTAGCGTGATGTGACGACCTGATGGGATTGTTATTGCAGCACCTGGAGCACCTGCTGGGGCTCCGAAACTGCTACTAACACCAATCGTAGTCCCTTCATCCACCAGTGCAGCATTTATCGCATTACGCAATTCTTCCCATGTGCTTACAACTACATCACTTAATAGTAGGTATACAGTGGCCACACCCGATACCCTTGAATCAGCTATCGAAGTCGCCCTTACAAAAAATATATCAGCTGCTTCAGTTAAACCTACACGGAGTTCCACAGCATTTGAATTATTTGGAGTATAAAGATATGTTCCGCTACATGTGTTTCCTTCAATAGTCCATGTGACGGTTTGCGGAGGATTGCCAGTTCCTAAAACAGTTGCATTAAACCCACGAGAGGTACCTTGTGTAACGTGGACTGTCCCGGGGGTAATCGTAATACCTGTAATAGCAAAATCAGCCATCTCCCAGCGCGCATAAAGCCTGGTATCATTATTATTAGGCATATTGAAAGCTGGAGTCAAAGCTAGTGTAAATCCAGGGTCGCGATACCACCCTGCAAAGGTATACCCAACCCGTGTTGGATTGACAGGGAAACTCGGGACTTGCATTATTGGTGTGTTTATAAAAGCCCGTATGGTATCAATGCTTTGTGGCATTGTTGGGTTGGCGTCTGTGCCGCCAAGCACAAAGTTTATTGGCCTTGCCAATGTTATAGGCCCAGCCATATATTGAATGTCGAAATTATTAAATCCTTGAGTAAATGGACATGTCCACCTGGTCCCATGAATATTAGCTGCATACAAGGCATCGTCCTCTGGAAGACGATGCTGTCTACCATTACCGTTGATTGTTGTGTTGTTAGAAAATACAGCATTTGCGCCTATATAAAATCGATTGGTTTCTAATGCATTGCGCAAAACACCGTATGCATTAGCAGTGGGGCCACCAGGAAATAAGAGACCACTGTTAAACCCTATCCCTCCAACTACGATTGACGAATTACCGGAGATTTCCCCACCTGTCATATGAAAACTAAAGGTATAACCGCCAAGCATTCCTATTCCACCACCGGTTTGATTTGCTGTATTATTGCTGATAAAACCACCACTCATGGTAAAGGTACTTGCATTGGATACGCCTCCTGCAAAATTGGGTGAATCATTGTAAGAGATTGTGCCGCCTTCCATAGCAAACGTACCAAAATGCATATTTAATACCCCACCACCACCTGAATCAAAGAATCCAGTGGCAGCGTTTCTGTATATCTCGCCCCCTGTCATGGTAAATGTGGCTCTATTATTCATACTGGTAACGCCGCCACCACGAGTCGCTTCATTGTGAGAAATAACACCATCGTTCATGAAGAATATTTCCTCATTAACAACACCGCCACCACCATTGACACCCAAAGAGGTGTTGTTTGTTATGACGCCGCCATTCATGGTAAAGACCCCAAAAACTAGGCCTTGGGGAGGGTTACCGACTCCATTATTGTGTACACCACCAGCATACCCGCTATTATAGGATACAGTACCGCCATTCATAATAAAGTTACCCCGGTTGGTTACACCACCACCTATAACGCCAAAAAGTGTCCAGAGTCGATTAGAACGAGCCGTATTTCCTGTTATTTCGCCGCCTTCCAAAATAAAGGTACCTACATTATGCACAGCACCATCATTATGCCCGGTAATAAGGCCGTTTCTCATTGTTACGTGACCATTTATGTCTACATAAATTCCATGACCGGTTGTACCTGGTATACGAGTAACATTAACATCCTCTAACACCAAGCGAGTGGTACCCCCAAAGGGATAGTTATCACCAACCTCAATAACCCTAAAGTTGCCGCCAGCCCTAAGCTCACGCACAATCCCGCCATAGCCTCTTAGTATAACATTGGCCAGGTAAGGGACTACCAATGGGCTGGTCAATGTAATATCTTGGGTAAGATAGACAACCGTAGGCACACTGCCAAACGCACCTTCCACCGCGGCTCTTAGAGCCGATTCTGGGCATAGGGGTGATATATTTGACCCACCTAAATAGACACTGAAGGTAATACTGCTTCCGGCCATAGATACATTGTAAATCTCAATCCCGGTATTGTACCCTGCGTGTGTATAAATAATCCCGTAATATCCCACACCTTGGGCATTACCAAAACTGGTGCGTCCGCTGTTTGCCGATAGCGATGCCTGTGCTATATTGCCATTTGCATCGCCGACTGCTGCATTCCTTACCGTTGTGCCAGGCCGGAATATATATACTTCATCCTGAAAAGACGGAGTCACAGACCGAGCATTGCCCCTGAAACCGGTATTTATTCTTGTGATAGTAAGACCCGCCTGGTACGCCCCAGATACTGTTTGAAAGCGGTCATAGGCCGTTGGATTTAATCCGCTTCTATATTCAAGCAGAATAAACTCATTGACTCTGTTCTCAACAGGTATTACAAACGCAGTTGTACCGCTGGTAGAACCAAGTGGGTGCAATGTAAACGTTCCGCTGTTTGTGATTTCTACAGGAGGGTTGCCCCAACCTACATATCGCCGCATTATATGGGTGTTGGAAAACTGAAAAAGAGCACCGCTGTTGTGGGACATAATATCCCAACGACCCACTGGTGTGCCGCCATTCACAGCGTATCTGTATAAGTCGGGCACACCAAAGATGTGCATCTGTTCATGGACGATTATGCTGCTATCTAGCCATGAATAATTGGGGGAATCATCCCCTAATAGTAGCAAGCTATAATCATGAACCCGCAAACCATTAAGGGTTACACTTGTATACCCATGATAGTTGTAATACAGGGCCCATCTATGAGGCCATAAAAAGTTTGCTCCTACAGGCGGACCACCGGTAAGCACAAATGTAACGCTGTCAACACGGTTTGGGTTGATTGTGTTAAGCACCATGCCGTTAAGAATAGTGCTTCCTTCTACAGCTCTTACTGCACGTGCCAATAACTGCTGACCACGGTGCTGGCCTTCTCTTGTGGTCGGGTCATAGCCAATCGGGTTAGTTCCCGCATTAAACGGCATAAAATACCCTCTTGGCTGAGAAGAACGATACATAATAACTGTACTATTATTCATGCCAACAAGAGTGGAATTCAGTTCGAGTATCCCGCCGGAAGCAGCATACATATAGCTCCTCAAAGATGATTGAGGTCCGTTGAATCTTTCTTCAATTGTGTTAGCGAGTGTCGGGGTAATGGTGTAAGGTTCGCCATAAAAAGTAATCAAGATAACAATATTTTCGATTACGCCACTTATTGGAGCGCGCACCATGTTAAATCCAGCCCCAGCCGGTTCGATTCCTTGCGCTCCAAAGGGAGTTATTTCCTCAGGCATATCCATACTGCGCACAAGATGAGCGTTGACCCCAAAGTCGATATCCGCAGTAGTTATACCATGGGAGGAGATAGGTAGAGCCATCCGTGCCAGGCTATTGGCATCATAGAAACGGCCATCATTAACCGCTACCCTACTTGAATGACTAAGTATGCCGTTTCCATCCAATGTGGCATAGACCCAAAATCCCGTCTCGGGATGCTGGAGTATTATTCTGCCTTCGCTATCGTGTAGATAGTTAAAAAACTCATCGCCACTAACGAAAGCATTAAGCGTAGTGCCGTCAGGTTGCTCCACCGTCATCGGAATATTAAACAACGGGGCAGCCATTACACTTACGGACATTACAGCAAACATCACTACAAGTGATGCTATTGCTGCCAGAAACATTTTTGGCGCGAATGACTTTTGTCGATTTTTCATTGTTCATTGCCTCCTATTTCTACACATAACGAGATTGTTTGCGTAAAATTACCATGCATATCATGCAATGTCAACAAATTTCAGCAGTGCCCTTCTCGTCAATTGACTTAATCGACAATTCTATGCGACTATCCAATTAACCCATACGATAATAAAAATAGCCAAGTAGTGTGAATGATAAATCTAGTAGAGCATCAAGAAAAGTACGAAACAAAAGAGAACTGTCACCAATATCTCCATGACGAATTTTGCTGCTGTTTTTACAGATGTTACTGAGCTTTCAGTATTTTTGATAGGCTTGTTTCTTCCTGCATCTCTTCTGACAGTCTACTCAACATGATTTAGTGGATTCACAATATGCATGCGCGTATATACAAGATACTTTTTGGTCCAGGCAATAAAAAAACTCCACCCACATAAACAGAGAGTGGAGTTTTTGATTACTATCACAAATGTATAGCTATGATATGCTTACCAGCCGATAATTGCACTGCCTTGACCCATGGCAAAGCTACCTGCGCCAACCTGTACACCACCAGCATCGGTGCCTGTTCTTAGGGTGATGTTACGCCCTAAGGTCAAGCTACCGTCTACTATAAAGTGAGCCTGGTTGGCGTTTTCCTGGTCCAAGATGCGGACATTGGCTGCAACTGCGGCCTGGTTGGAGCTGACCAAGGTAATCTGCCGGTTGGCTGGGATTACGATGGCGTTGCCAATGGCAGGGGCCGGGGCGTAGAAGCTGGTTAGGATATAGATTGTTGTGGGAGTGTTGGCAGGTGCGGCGTTGACTGCTGCGCGTAGGGCTTCCCAGGAGGAGACGCCGTGTTCTTCACCCAAGCGGCCTGTGTAGTTGATGTCGTAGTTGTTGATGGGATGGCCCCAGATGCTGGCGCTGCGCGTGGCTATGTGGGTTAGATTGGCGTAGTTGAGGGGAGGGGCTGAGGGACCGTTGCCTGCTGTGTTACCGTAGAAGGTTACGTTGGGGCCGATGTTGAGACTGTTGAAGGCTGTTGCAGGGACTAGTGGTGTGTGGACGACCCCCCATACATATATACCTCCGCCATCTCGCGTAGCATGATTATCAGTCATATAACCGCCTGTCATTGTAAAAGAACCTGTACCACCAGAAATTACACCGCCTCCAATCACAGCACTATTACCTGTGATTACACCTGCTGTGATATTGGTATAACCACCCCCCGCATTTATTCCACCACCACCAAATGGTGCGCCATGATGCCAAAAATGTGGGTTATGATTATTTTCAATCCGAGCGTTGTTACTTATCATATTAAACACTCCCGGACCAAAATTTAGAAGAGAGCCTCCAACAAGTACACCTGTACCATCGGTATCAGAAATAACTCCGCCTGACATTGTAAATACTCCACCCCATGATACATCAACACCTGCCCAAGCATTACCAGACACTTGGCCACCTGTCATATAAAATACTCCATTCGCCCTCACGCCACCATCTTCATTGCCACCAATAGTGCCGTCGTTCATTATCATTGTGCCTGAGTGAATACGAACTCCGTTTCGCGTGTTGTCGCTAATTGAACCACCATTCATAGTAAATACGCCATCATTGCCAATGTTTACTCCATTCGAGTTGCTACCATTTATGCTTCCGCCATACATCCTAAATGTCCCACGCCACACACTCACAGCACTATAATTTTCACCCCCTCGTACCCTGTTTTCTGATATGACACCATCATACATAACAAACAACGAGTTTGCAGACACGTTTACGGCACCTATAGCGTTCGCAAAGTTATTGCGTATTGCACCTCCACGCATTGTTAACCGCGATTGTACAGCTACACCGTCATCACTATGTGTGAGTGATACAGGAGTATTAATATGGACGTTTGATATTAAACTTCCATAATTCATTATTAATTCACCACCGACGTGGACATCTACACCGCCGGCAGTATTTGGTCCCCCCATAAGATGAATGTTTTGCCCAAGAGTCAAATTACTATCAGCACCTACGATAAAATGCCGCTGGCGTAGCAGCTCCTGTGTCAGCACTCGCACATTAAGAACCGATGGCCCAGTGTGAGTACTAATCAGCGTGATATTTCGACCCGTAGGTATGGTAATTGCAATACCTGTTGCCGCGAAACTACTCCCAATATGAATAGTATGAGCAACCCCAACCGGCGCGGCGTTAACCGCTGCCCTCAATGCCTCCCAGGAGTCTACAATTACCCCATCAGGCAAAGACGGTGCCGGTACTGGCATATGGCTTGTGCTTTCGCGGCTAAACTTCTGCGTCCAATGATACCTACATGCTCCAACTCCTATATCTACAAAAGTTGGGTTGAGGATATTGGATCTGTGCCCCGGAGAGTTCATCCAAACTTCAACTACAATTGCCGGTGTACGCTGCCAACGGCCAATATTTTCACCATGAACCCCTACCCCAAATAAATACCATGATATACCGGTAAATTGCCCATAAATCGGGCTATCATGGGAAAAATAATTGAGGTCAGCCATCTCTTGTGACTTAAACCGTGCGGCCATACTGATTATTGGACTAAGTGTTAACGGGTTGAGGCCGTAACGCGCTCTTTCGATATTTACTAATCGCACTATTTCCTCTTCATACCAGTTAATCCCGCCACGGTCATGATAATTAGCAACCCAAGCATCCAACTCTGCCGGAGTTATCCACCGGCTAGGTAATGTTAGTGGCGGCGGGGTTGATGTCGGTGCCGACATTGGGTCAATCAAATCCGAGGTATCGGGAGGCCCTGCTTCGGAAATACCACCCGGTGTAAAATACTCAAATGCGTCACCCTGGGTATCAAGGCGCAAATCTTCGATTGCATACTCATTCTCGTAAACCTGAACACCATCTTCATCCAGTGTCAACTCATAACCGGAAGCCCATACCACCACCGGCAAACTACCCAATACCATTGCAACTACTAACAGCAATGCCAAAAATCTTCCTCTAACTTTGTACATGTAAATTCTCCTTTTCTGCGCTATGGCGCGTACATTTTTTCTCATGACTATCTAACTATGCCCAAAAACCACAGTGGCCTGATAAGCCCCCTTCCGTGGAAGGGGGAGCCGCGGTCAGCGGCGGGGGGTTGTGTTCGCTAGCCGCAATCAATAGCTTTCTGCCATTACACTACGCAAGCCAGCAACCCCCGGCCCTTCGGGCCACCCCCTTCTCAAGAAGGGGGCTTTCTTACTCTTACCAACTTGTCCTACCCATCAGGTTTACTAAAAGCCATTACCCCACCTCCTTCTCTCATCATTACAGGAACAATCCTTCACCAACCAAACACAATGTCAGCAATAAACATATGTTCTGCCCGAATCGCGTATTTTCATATTCATGCACTATAGTGCCTCGATTTCGCGATTCCAATCTTGCAATACTGCATTCACATATGTATTGCGATGGTGCTCGGCTGCATTTGCGAACATTATATCGAACATACATATGTTCGTCAAGGGTTTTTTTGCAAAGCTTAATAGCTTCCACAAACGCACGTTCTAGCTGTGGCCCCGCATAATTCCTGAGTAAATCAATGAGCATATGAGGAAAATTTATTGTTTGCCATAATTTTTTGCTGCCAAATGACAAGATTCTGTCATTTGCAAAACAATCATTTTTGTGCAAAACGCCGGTAAAAATAAAAAATGCCTGTATGGTGCCATACGGACATTTTTGTAGCATCACATATTTTATATTCTTTTGTGCCATGCTTTTCCATCACTTCGACGAAGTGCGCATATGCATTTTTGGCACTTCATTATTTCCAGCAATGTTGCTCTCGACACCGGCAACAGTATATGAAGGACATATCCCCAATATAAGCATAATGACAAGGAGTAAGCCCCTTGAATATCACTAACAAATCAGGCATAATAAGCTATTAAAGTGGCATGAGGGGGTACCGGTTTGCCTCAACCGATAGAAGATATAATCATGAAGAGCATAATGGAACTCTTCAAAGGCGACGCAATCAAGTTCTTTGGAATAAACAAGCAGATTATATCTGCCACTACTATATCAGCAGCCGCCAGATCAGAACTTACCCATATTCACATTCAAAAGAACATCGATGACTGGGTGCTTGAGGCAGATGATAACACCTTCATCCATTTCGAATTCCAATCAGATTACGACCCTAAGGATTTGAGTCGCTTTATGGTTTCGGATGCAATGCTATACACCAGTGTTCGCAGACCAATACGTACAATTGTTGTTTATACAGCAGACATCAAGGATACAATAACTACACTGGATGCCGGTGCCATCAAGTACAATGTTGAAGCCTTTTATATGTCAACACTGGATGGTGACATAACATATGAAGCAATCCATTCAAAGGTAGCGTCAGGGGAGCCCCTGACCAAACAGGACCTAATGTCAATTGTGTTTCTCCCAATGATGAAGAGCAATGCAGACAAAGTCACCAGATTCGAAAAATCTATAAACTTATCAAAAGAAGTACCTGCAAGTGATGGACAATTGCAAATACAAGCCATGCTCCATCTACTAGCTGATAAGTTCATAAAGGACCCGGATATGCTAGTAAAATTGAAGGAGATGATTAACATGACTAGGCTAACGGAAATGATTCGCCAGGATAAAACTATCGAAATAGCAAAAAAGATGCTAATACGCGGTACCCCCATAGAAATTGTAATGGAAGATACGGGATTAGATGAACCTATTGTTAATAAGCTCGTGGAAGAGCTTAACAATGTTGCATAGAGACTAGCCACAGAACAGACCCTCAGCCTTTCGACCAAGATTATGGAATACCCTGTATATTGATTTTTCGGAAAAACTGCATATAATATACGTGTACCGCAGGTACTTGAAGTAACATTGGTAATTCAGGTGCTTCGCCACCGTTAAGCGCGACTTGTAATTCAGAGGGGGCTGTCACGCTAAGACGTAATTAAAAGCCCGTCACCCCGGGCTTGACCCGGGGTCCCCCTAGTCTTTCGACAATGGTTATGGGATCCCGGATTAAATCCGGGATGACAAGTCTTGAGATTGCGGCATTTTAAACGTGACAGCCCCTTCATTTATAAACAGACGCGCAATATGGACAAGCAGTTAGATTTCTATGAGTCATGATACCCGTACCACCCGGCGTGGCGACCATAAAGAGTATCAAAAATGAGCCATTGCCAATGTACAGGCGTCTACTTAATTTAAAATTGCGATTTTGTCGGAAAAACGCAAAGACAATCAATAGAATGGCAAAACATATACATAATTCCGTAGTAAGCGGTAGGGATTCTATAATGGCTAAAAACTGTTGTGATTTCAGTGCACTTGAGTCAGCCTGTGCAGCTTACCATTCCCCTAGCCCCAAATAACATAAAAAAGGTCAAATACCACACTTCAACCTAGTCACAAGCAACCCCTACAGACGAGTATTCAACAATAACCCAATCTCAATTGTGTTGATGGTGAATGCATATAATGTTATAATTTCGTTGAGGTGACTTATTATGTCAAATTTGAATTATCGGCTATGCAATTAACTGAAAATAATTATACAGTGGATTTTGAAACGGAGCTCCTATCAGCATCCACCGAGTCTTATGCCGCGATTGCAACCGTGCAAGGACTTACAAGAGCACACATGAACTTTGCATGGCATTAGATGCGGAGGATGATTATGAATGAAACGCTTTCGTGAATGTCACATCGGCGGTTCCGGTGATTGGTTACTTGTATACGAAAAGCGAGAAAGTGACATGATTCTTTATCAATTAGCGACAGGCTCCTATGCTGATTTACTTGGATATTAGAAACGCCAATCAAGGGTAGGAAAAACCCCGTCATCCCGGCCTTGACTCGGAATCCCCCGTCCTCATGAGACTGAGGGGACCCCGGGTCAAGCCCGGGGTGACGGGATGAGAATGTGCAACTCTTGATTCGCATTTGTAATAAATACGTACAAATCTTAACAAATTGAATGGAGAATATTCATGTCAAAAAATAATATTTCCAATGAAAAGGCATGGAATTATGCAATTGGAATAGTCCAAGTAGAGGGAATCAAGCCTTCCAGTGATTTTTTAGAGCTCGCCGAGAAAGAAAAACGTGGTGAGCTTACAAATGATGACATTCGCAAGGTCCTTATACGAAAGTATAAAGTAGTAGGGGATACTACTCATGCATGATCCGTATTTGTACGATGATTGTCCAGTCTTGCAAAACAAACTTGGGATTAAGGACAACGATTTGCTTAATAAAGCAGAGGTCGAGTTTTCTTGTGCTGCAATACATGAATACCCCCCACCCCCAACCCAAAATAACACAAAACAAAAAATAACACTTGCAATTTCATCAAAAAGGGCATATACTACCCATCAGCCTGGTCACAGGTAACCCCTACAGGCCAGATTTTCACCATAACACTCACTCGACATACAGCATATATTGCCATCAGGGGCAAGAAGGTGTTATGCACACCTCCCAGAAGTACATACAATAACGGGATTACCAAGGCTTCAACCGCAACAACCCAGTAAGAAATATGTAGCAGATATGTAATAAAAAACCCTTGATTTACTGTTCATGACGATGTAGAATGCATTCAGACGCCAACGTAAGTCGGATTTGCAAAGATGAAAATTCGACAGCTTACGCGACCTACATTGTTAAAACTTCATAATAAATGCTTACAATTGCTGTTTACCCCCGGCCATGGCAGGCCACGCAACCCCTACTTCACACTCAAAGACTTAAGCAACTGAGTACATACAACAGCGGGAATGCCATGAATGGGAGGTTAACATATTCGTCAGGATGTTAGAACATCTTGATAACAACAAAAAAATATCTCAGAAGGAGAGATGAAACATGAGAAAAGCAATGATTAAGAAATTCATTGCAGCAGTACTCGCGTTTGCGATGCTGGCAGGAGCTTTGCCGGTGTTTGCAGCTCCCGCAACCCCAACCCCACTGCCAGTGCCAGTGCGGAACCCAAATCAAGACATTTCATTGTATGTACACCATACAATAGGAACACTGGGTCAACCAGTACCCAACCCCGGTGAATGGTTGCCAGGCAACCCACCAACGATAACTGAGAACCGCGACCCTGCAACCGGCACAATCTGGCGTGCAGCACGTATACTTCCGCCAGCCCACTTCGAGCACCTGACTTATGACGATCCTATGGATCCCCCATCTGTACAGGGCGCAGCAAGAATTCCTCAAGCTGTAAGTGACGCTATCATAGCTGGTCAGCTCGGCGGAATACAGCCATCTCCATTGCCAGCAAGACGCCCTGTTACAGGTCATGCTGGTTGGTATGTAACAAGTTCTGGTTCAGCACCTGCTGTTGCCAATGCTGGCAGTGCCCCTGCTGGTGTTGCATCTGGAGTTGCAATTGACGGTGTACTCCAAGCAATAACAGGCTCTAATGGTTTAGTAACTCCAGCAGAAAGAGACCGCATAGCACTCTTTACTCCTGCTGAGATGCGAGTCAGTTCTGATGATGCTGGTCATGGCCTTTGGCTGGTATGGGAAGTATACAATACCGTAGCCGATCCACTTCCTCAAATCAACGGAAGAGACCAAGTCAGAACCCCTGACTATGGTATTATTCCTCCATTCCTAGTCAACATGCCACACTTCAGGCATTTCCCAGGTGATGGACCAGACCCTGCTCCCGCACCAGATCAACCTGGCCAATGGCTTTATCGTGTACACGTATTCCCAAAACAACCTGCCGATAGTGAGGAAGGCAAGGGAATAGTCGATATTAATATCGGTGTAGGCGGAGCCCCAGGACTCGTTGGAAACTCTATCGCTACCGAATATGCAATTATCGACTGGGCAATTTATTTGGAAATTTCGGAAGATATTCAAATGTTAGCGGCAGTACCAAATTCAAGACTGAATGAGTTTGGTGCACCAGGTGCACCTCATGCTTCTCCAATGCCCGCACCACCTGCCACCGTCGCCCCGTGGACAGCCAGACCACATATCCTAGTTCAGGATACATTGGATCACAGGCTTCGTTTGTTACCCGCGACATATGACTGGCAACACAATGCTCCAACCGGCCCTCTTACCGGCCTTGCACCTAATTCTCATACACTCGCTAATCCTCTAGTTCCAGCTGTTGGTGGTTCATGGTTCTCACTCTACACTGTAGCCAGAAATGATGCCGGTGTCGTTGTTGGTGCTCCAGTACCATTCCCTAGAGGAGCTGCTGGTGCCGCAACAACAAATTGGGAAGTTATTTTAGCAGAAACAGCTGCCGCAGCTATGTTGCCATATCCAAATCAAACTACCCCTGCGGGTGCTCGCGGCCAGCAAACCTTCTGGCTCAACATTACTCAAGTAGGTAGAGACGCCCTTCACGCTGCCCGTCCAGCAACTCTTCCATCAGGTGCAACGTCCTGGGGTGTTGAAATCCGCTTCAGAACTGTCATGAATGACCTTACAGAAGTTCATTCTGGTGCTATCTACAACGAAGCGTATATCAACTTCGGCAATCGTCCTACCAGCACAACCGGTGGGCCAGATGACACAGATACCAGAACGGTTATCCGTGACCTAGATGTTTTCAAAACCAACCCCAACGACCAAGCCCTTGACGGTGCAGTATTCTTCTTGTTCCGCGACGATCAAATGTCTGGCACCTCTGCCGATGCAATCCGTACACCACTTGCTGGTGAAGTACCAACCAGAATTGCTATTTCTGGTGGTAGAACAGGTACTTGGATTAACAGCCAACGTACTGAAACCATTAATGCTACTACTCCTCCAGTTGACTTCGTAGCATCTAATGGTGCCACGCATGCAACACCTGCTGGCGCAGAGCAAACTTTCAGGCATAACCAATGGGCAGTAGTATATGCTAACCTTGCTATATCTACTCTTCACGAAAGCGGTATCGCTCGCTTCGTTAACTTGGTTGATTCTTTGCCAACTCCCCCAGCTACCAACTGGTATCTGTTCGAAGCATTAGCACCTCATGGCGGATACAATCGTGTAGTAGGTTTCGAGCGTGTAATATTCCCAGCTCTGATTTGTACTTTTACTCACCCGGGATCAGAAACCTGTTTATCAAATCCTGGTGACTGCGTATACAGTAACGTTACCCACTCATTCCGCTTCACCAACACCCGCGACTTTACACTACCAATGACTGGTGGTGCTGGCACAATCATGTTTACCGCTGCTGGCGTATCTCTCATGGGTATTGCAGGCCTCTTCCTCTTCCTTGCTCGCAAGAAAGATAAAGCCAAAGTCGTACGTACCATCCAATAGTATCTACCCTAGCTAATATACGCTGGGCCTAAGATGGGGCAGGGTTATCCCCTGCCCCATCTTTTACAGTTATAAAAGTTGATAAAAAGTGTCTGTACATAAAGTCTTACGAAGGGAGGTCGCGTTATGAGAGTATTCTCTACCATCATGTTGATAATACTCATGCTCGTCGGGGTTGGGTTCTTTATTTACCCAGACGTTGCCAGTTGGTGGAACGGTCGTATCCAGTCCGGTATTATTGATACATATCAAGCCGAAGTTGCCAACATTCAAGAAGATCTTATAGACGCCGCCCTCCAACGTGCCATCGACTTTAACGAATCGATCACCGCAATCAATATCAACGACCCCTTTGCAGAAATCGACGCTCTGCCAGAGGAGTACATGAGCACCCTCAATGTTAGCGGTATTATGGCAACAGTAGAAATACCTGTCATAAATGTCAGCATGCCTATACGCCATGGTACCAGTTCTCATGTCCTTGACATTGGTGCCGGTCACTTGGCGGGTACATCTTTCCCTGTTGGGGGACCCGGTACTCACTCTGTTATTACCGCTCACTCTGGGCTATCTAATGCTCGTATGTTTACTGACCTCCTGGACGAGCGATTCGGGTATGGCGAGCTCTTTTTTATCAATGTACTGGGCCAACGCCTGGCTTATGAAGTAATCCAGTTTGATGTCGTCGAACCTCATGAAGTGGACTTGCTTACCCTCTACTACGGAGAGGATTTTGTTACGTTAATTACTTGTACACCCCTTACCATCAATAGTCATCGATTACTGGTACGGGGTACTCGTGTACCTTATGTACAAGACATGGCACTGGCTATTGAGCCGGTTATCTCTGTTGTAGAAGCCAACTGGCGTCTTGCTACTGCCATGGGTGCATTCTTGGGCTTTGTTGTTATCTTTGCTCTATACCAAACCGTGCGTATTGTCCGTACCCGTTGGAAAAAGAGACTGGTCTCTACCACTGTTACCAATATTACAGTTGATGACGACGAGGAAGAAGACGATTATGTCTCTATTCCCGGTGCTCCCAAAGTCAACAGAAAAGGCGAGTCTGTCCAAACTGTCCAAAGGGTTTCTCATACCTATGTATATGAGCGTGTCACTCCCTTGGAAGTTTTGGAACGCGCCAATGCGCCTCGCCGCAGCTCCCATAGATTTGTTCGTCGTTATGTAATGATTGGCCTTGCCTTATGTATTATGCTTGGCGGCGCAGGAGTACTACTCTACCCACAAGTAAGACGCGTTGTAACCGACAGAGCCGCTCAAGCCTATATTCGTGACTGGGAAGACAGTCTTGATGACTCCCGGCACTATATCCAACGCCGCTGGATTAACATGCGGGCTGCTTTTCTCACCACAGTAAGCGACTTGCCCGTAGGCTATGTCAACGGCGGCCAAATTATGCATCATACCGTACCAGGCAACTATTACTACGGGGAAGAAGACAGAGTATATGTCACCATCGGTAATCTTACCTTTGAGAATGTAAGCCAACTGGCCGTAAACACTGACGGATATCTCACCCTTGGGGGAGTGCCTCTAGGGGAAAACGGCAACCTCACCGTAGGTGACCTCTTTATCGCCACCAATGGTGCGCTTGTAAGCGGCAATATTCAACCCCACCCGGAAGAAGTCGGCCTATATATAGATAACAATGGCTATCTATATATCAATATCGGCGGCGGAATCTTTATCACCAACAACGGCGGCAATGTTTCTTTGAGCAATCTCTCCATCGGCCCCAGCGGCGGTCTGTATATCGGAGATGCTCCTATCAATGAAGTAATCACCCAGGGCTTCGACTACGATGAGGATTTCGACCTAGATTTTATCTTTAACTTCTGCTTGGAAACCGACCCAATGTATTGGCTCACCAATCAGATGGGCAACTACAACTACGACCTACACGAAGACGAGCAATCCCAGCTCACATCCCTTGAGTCAACGGAAGAAGTAGACTTTAGCGTCCAAGAGCTGGCTGGCTTTACCGAAGAAATGCTCGGCATTATAGAAATACCGGATATTAATGTCCGGCTGCCCATATTCGCAGGCTCCAACCACTTTAACCTACTGCGCGGGGCAGGCCATATGACCCAAACATCTTTACCCGTAGGCGGTATCAACACCAACTCCGTAATAACCGCCCACCGTGGCCTTACAATCGCAAGAATGTTTTGCGACCTGGACCAACTAAAAAACACCGACGCAATAATCTATATCCGTAACCCGTACCAGACCCTAAGATACCAAGTTTTTGGTTACACAATTATCCCTGACCGCCTCGCCTTCGAGGAAAGAGGCTACATCATGGTGCAAGAAGGCAGGGACATGATAACGCTATTAACCTGTCACCCTTTCAGGGTAAACAATCAGAGATTACTGATATTTGCTGAACGAGTACCAGATTAGCCGGGAACAAACGGCTAAAAGAAGGGTTCCAGTTAATATATACACCTCACGGGAGGAGAAATATAAATGAATACACCAATAGTAAACAGTGAGCAATTACAGAAAAAGACATTATCAAGAGTGTTAATGATTGCTCTAGTAGCGGTAATTGCAATGGCCCTAGGGGTACTAGCACCCTCAAGGAACATGGTTGCCGATGAAAATGGCAATGGATATGAAAACGGCGAAGTAAGCGATCCTAATGGGAACGGAAATGGTAATGGAAACGGTAATGGGAACGGAAACGGTAATGGGAATGGAGAAATAACCCTCCCCAGCCCTGCCCCTGTCGATCCCACAATCGGTAGTAATATTGAGGTCGACTATAGCGATGCCGAAAGCCCCTCCGTTATATTTATCGCCGACCCTGGAGTAATTAATGGCTCTCAATATCAAATTGTCCATGTTCCTGGTGGGGTTATAAATAGTGCAAATTATGAAAACTATCTGCCTCCACATCCGACAAAACCAGGATATCTATTTATCGGTTGGGCAGAGTTATTAGCAAACGGAAATGTTGGTTGGGTTTTGTATGCAATGCAGGAAACTTTGGGTTCACACCCGCCAATCAGTGATGACCATCCTTTTGCCATCAACCCTACACCTACCACAATAACTCACGGCAGGATATTCTTCGCTGCATTCAAGCCTGTTATTCTTATTGAAACACCCACCCCACCACCACACCTATACCGTATCGAGTTCGACCCTGACGGCGGTACTCTTCCTGACGATGTAGAGCAAGTATCACACCACGAATACGGTACAGTATTGGATTTCCCAACACCTACTCGCCCTGGTTATGTCTTCCTTTACTGGACATATAACGGCGAACGGGTAACCGGTGATACTCATACTGTAGTGGCTGATGCTATATTTGTTGCCCGTTGGGAACCTGAAGCAACACCCACGCCAGTCCCGCCACCCCCTGGAGGCACTCTTTATTTCAGAAAAGCGACTCATACATTGTATGACACTCCTCGCGTTATAGAGGGATTGCCTGGCGCAACATTTGCACTCGAGCGGCGTAATAACGGCAACGGTAATGGTACAAATGGCCTGTGGACTCCTGTAGAAACTGCTACATCCGATGCAAATGGATGGGTCAATTTTGAAGCAGAGTTTACTTCAAGCGCAACCTATCGTATAAGAGAAACCCAAGTACCAGCTGGCTGGATACTTCCTGGCGGCCATTGGCAATTTTCCACGGACGCAGCCGGACAAATGACTACTCAAATCACAGCACATGCCGGAAACCCTCAATTTGTGCTACACATTCCTACAGGGCAAACTGACGAGCAGTTGCATGTTGGTAACTTCCCAATAGCTACTCCAACGCCCTCGCCTTCTCCATCGCCATCGCCTTCTCCATCCCCCTCGCCATCGCCTTCTCCATCCCCCTCACCATCGCCTTCTCCATCCCCCTCACCATCACCTTCTCCATCCCCCTCACCTTCACCTGGGCCTACAGCTTCACCTACCCCCTCTCCATCACCAGGGCCTACAGCATCGCCTTCACCATCACCTTCCGCCACACCAAGACCTTCACCATCGGCGACACCAAGGCCCTCACCCACACCCACTGGCGCGCCATGCCCGTCGGCTACACCACGACCCTCCAACCAACCCGGCTATAGACCCAACCCACCCACCAGCCCGCTAACCATATCCTTCGCAATATTCGGGTCCATGATTGGCCTAGGAATAGCGGCCTACGGCATAGTAACCATAACCAAGAAGCAGGCCGCAGCCGCAGGAGAATACAAAGCCAACGAAGCACGCTACAACCGCGAAAAACGCTTGGATGACAAACTCAACTCCGACGATAAGTAATAATATGTAAGGGAAATACGAATATAAGCAAAACAGAAACCCCCGCAAGCCTCTGTAAAGATAGGGCTCGTGGGGGTTTTGCCATACTTGAATAAAGAATTGACAATGACACCAATGATTCCACACGGTTGCATGTGCAACTATATATTGATATTATAGTACCAGGAGGTGATATAATGGCAGCCAAAACCAAATCCGCAAGCGTAAATGTACGCCTATACCCCGAGCTCAAGGAAGAAGCCGAAACCATATTTGCATACCACGGCCTAACCTTACCCGAGGCAATCACAGTATTTCTAAACCACGCCCGCCACGCAGGAGGCTTTCCCTTCGAGCTACGAAGCAAGAAACGCTGGCATGATCCAGTTTCTCTGGCCGCTCTAGAAGAGTGCAAAGAAATCGCATCCAACCCAAGTGCATACAAGAGCTTTAGGAGTGCTGAGGAGCTTTTTGCATTCTTAGACTCAGAGAGTAACGAAGATGTATAAGCGTGAAGTAAAGTTATCGTCGCAATATAAGCGCGATTATGAAAAAGCAAAGAAGCAAGACAAAGATTTGACACTCTTGCGCGATGTGATAGGTCAATTGGCAAATGATGAACCATTATCCCCAAAGTACCGTGACCATGCTCTCAAAGGCAAATGGAAAGGCCATAGGGAATGCCATTTAACCCCTGATTGGCTGTGGTTTATCGGAAGATGAGGGATAACGGGCTTATACTGCTATTGGTACGCTTGGCTTCCCATAGCGAGTTGGATTTTTAACCCCATCAAAAAAAGGCCTGTCACGTTAAGAAATCAGTAAACATCAGCCTCGTCATCCCGGCCTTGAGCCGGAATCCCCTATCCTTAATCGAAAGACTATGAGGACCCCGGGTCAAGCCTGGGGTGACGGGCTTTTGTATGCTTCTTAACGAGACAGCCCTTTTCTATTGGAGTAATGGGATGTTCGACTACATCATGCCCATCCCACCGCCGCCTCCTGGAGGCATTGGGGGTTCTGGTTCCTTAATATCTGTTACTACAGCTTCGGTGGTTAGTAGGGTTGCCGCCACGCTGGTTGCGTTTTGTAGTGCGGTACGGGCTACCTTGGTCGGGTCTATGATGCCGGTCTCTACCATGTTCACGAATGTCTCAGTTAACACATCAAAGCCTGTACCTTTTTCCTTGCCCTTGAGGGCGTTTACCACTACCGGGCCTTCAAGTCCTGCATTGCCCACGATTTGTCTAAGGGGTGCCTCCAAGGACTTGATAACGATTTGGGCACCTGTTTTTTCGTCTCCGACAAGGCCGTCAATCACTACCTGCACTTTAGGGGCTGCATGGATAAATGCAGAGCCGCCGCCGCTGATAATGCCTTCTTCTACCGCTGCGCGGGTAGCGGAAAGGGCATCTTCCATGCGGAGCTTCTTCTCTTTAAGCTCTGTTTCCGTAGGTGCGCCCACTTTGATAACAGCTACACCACCGGCCAGTTTAGCCAAACGCTCTTGGAGCTTCTCTTTATCAAATTCAGATGTGGTTTCTTCGATTTGTGATTTGATTTGGGCTACACGAGCATCGATTGCGGATTTGTCACCGCCACCGTCAATGATGATGGTGTTTTCTTTTTCGATTTTAATGCCCTTGGCTTGGCCCAGGCTTTCCAAGGTAGCCTCCTTAAGCTCAAGGCCCAGCTCGGAAGAGATAACTTGCCCCCCTGTAAGGATAGCGATATCCTCAAGCATTGCTTTACGGCGATCTCCGAATCCGGGAGCTTTTACAGCAGCACAGTGGAATGTTCCGCGAAGCTTGTTGAGTACCAGAGTCGTAAGGGCTTCCCCTTCTACGTCTTCTGCTACGATAAGGAGCTTGCTGCCAGTTTGAACAATTTGCTCAAGTAGGGGCAGGATTTCTTGTACGGTGGTGATTTTTTTATCGGTGATTAGGATATAGGGGTTATCCATTTGGACTACCATTTTTTCCATATCAGTACACATGTAAGCTGACAGATATCCACGGTCAAATTGCATACCTTCAACCAGTTCCAGCTCGGTGTTCATGGTCTTGGACTCTTCTACTGTAATAACGCCGTCACTTGAGACTTTTTCCATAGCCTCGGCTACCATGCTGCCTACTTCTTCATTGCCTGCGGATATTGCGGCAACTTTGGCAATATGGTTTTTGCCGTCTACGTTTTGGCTCATACCTTGGATGGCGGAAACAGCGGCGTCGGTGGCTTTTTGCATACCGTTGCGCAGGATTATTGGGTTGGCTCCCGCCGCGATATTTTTAAGGCCTTCCTTTACCATTGCTTGGGCCAGTACTATTGCAGTTGTGGTGCCATCACCGGCTACGTCATTGGTCTTTGTTGCTACTTCTTTAACCAGTTGTGCGCCCATGTTTTCGAAGGGGCATTCCAGTTCGATTTCCTTTGCTATGGTTACGCCATCGTTGGTTATGAGTGGTGTGCCGTATTTTTTATCCAGCACTACATTGCGGCCTTTTGGGCCGAGGGTGATATTGACGGTGTCAGCTAGTTTGTTGACACCGGATTCAAGAACTGTACGCGCATCAATGGCGTACTTAATTTGCTTTGCCATGTAATTGTAACCTCCTTTGATTTAATTACTGGACTATCGCGAGAATATCGCTTTGTCTTACGATGATATGCTCATCTTCGCCGATTTTTACTTCTGTACCCGCGTACTTGGAATAGATTACCTTGTCGCCGGGTTTTACTTCCATTACGACTTCCTTACCGTCAACAACTCCCCCTGGGCCTACTGCTACAACTTGGGCCTGTTGGGGCTTTTCCTTGGCTTGGCTTGGGAGCACAATGCCGGATTTGGTTGTTTCTTCTGCTTCCAATTGCTTGATGACTACGCGATCGCCTAGTGGTTTGAGATTCATAACGTACCTCCTTTTATTTAAATGGGGCTCTGCCCCAAATCCCGCCGCTCCGCTGGGCAAAGCCCAGCTACGCTTCCTTCGGGGCCACGCCTTGCGTGGTTTGAGCTGTTAGCACTCTTGCAAGGCGAGTGCTAACATCGTTAGTTTAGTATTGCCAATAAGTTTATGCAAATGCAATTATTGCCAGTTATGCATGATTTTAGCCCGAATTTGCTTAGTTTTAGCCGAGAACATAAAGATTTCTCTTTCGGATAGGTATTTACAGGATATTATTTAGTTTTTCTGCTAATTGCAATCTCATGCAGAAGATTATACCTTATACGCATTAGTTCCAAGTAAAACTCCTTTTGAATCTTTGGCATTACAGCCAATGCACCTATCGCCTCTGGTATATCGTCAACAATATTTACAATCACACTCATTTCGAATTTATCTACGAAACGCGAAAGGGCTGCATTGCAGTCAATATTCTCGCCGCCCTTGATAAAGTCAAAGGGGTTGATTCTATGTCCCTCATTGTCAAGTCCAGTGTACTTGTATACGCAACGTGGGGTTTTGTATGCATCTTCTTTCATGGCCTCGACGTCACCTAACCGCTTATCCATTTGTGTAAGGCTTCGCTTGTTGAAAAAGGCATTGCCGTTGTCGTATACAGGCGCGAGGCTCATTTTATCATCCAGATTTCATCATCAACAACGATTGCATCTTTTGCGCCTGCGTCTCCACCATAGAACACACCTCTTGCTGTTTTGGCTTCATCAAAGTTGATTAATTTAATCATTCGCCTCAACCTTTCAGCACTTCATCCACATCCTGCAATCCTGCTGGGATATTAATATTCTGAGGGCAATGCTCTATACAGATACAACAGTCTATACATTTATCGGCCTTTTTTTCTGGAGCCATGGTGGCGTACATCATTTTCCGGTTCCAGTCATACTTATTGTCCCCTCGTTTTATTTCGTTGTATAGAGCGAAGCATGTAGCGATATCTATCCCTTGAGGGCAGTGCTCGTGGCAATACTTGCATCCTGTGCAGGCTATATCGGATATTTTACCCATTTCTTCAAGTATATTTTCAAGTAGGGCATTTTCTTCAGGGGTTAGGGGCTTGACGTTTCTGAAGGTTTTCAGGTTATCCTGTACCTCATCCAAGGAGGTCATTCCGCTTAGTATGCTCGTTACTCCCTCTAACGTAGCGGCGTACTGCATTGCCCAGGAAGCGATGGAGCGATTGGGGTCGTGGGCTTTGAGCAGTGCCTCAGCAGCAGAGGGAAGGCTGGCCAACGTACCACCTTTTATGGGCTCCATAACAATTATAGGCTTATTGTGTCTAAGGGCCAGGGCCTGCCACTCCCCGGCAGGCCCACGAAGTATATCTACATAATTTAGCTGAAGTTGAACAAACTCCATGGCTGGATGGCGGTTTAGTATCCGCTCCAGGTACTGGGTAGAGCCGTGGAAGGAAAAGCCCGCGTGTTTTACCAGGCCTCGCTTTTTGGCCTCCAGCACAAACTCAAACATCCCTATGTCCTCAATATGCTGCTCACGGGCATCTGTTATGGAATGCACCAGGTAGAAATCGAAATAGTCCAGTCCGCAGCGTTTCAGGGATTCTTGAAGGAGGTCTTCGCAGTCCTTGGGTTTTGTGATGCTCCAGGGGGGCAGCTTGTTTGCAATCATATAGCTATCCCGAGAATGGCGGCTGACCAAGGTTTTATTTAATAGCTCTTCTGAGCCGGCATAGGCATGAGCCGTATCAAAATAGTTGTAGCCGCTTTCCATATAGGTATCTACCATTTTGGTGGCTTTGGATATATCCGGCATACGCATTGCCCCAAAGCCCAGGCTGGGGGTACCTGGGGCTAGGATATCTTTGTGAGTCATGGGACCTCCTTTTGTCATTTTTGCCGACTCCGCTCTCATTGTTGTGGATTATAGCAGCTCCTTTGTCTTGGCTACCACATTGTCTACCGTAAACCCATATGCCTTAAACAGCTCACCTGCCGGTGCAGACGCGCCAAAGCCTTCTACGCTTATTACTGCACCGTCAAGGCCGGTGTACTTATGCCAACCGAAGGGAGAGGCTGCTTCTACTGCCAGGCGGGCTCTTACGGCCTTGGGCATAACGGACTCTTTATATTCGCAGCACTGAGATTCAAAGACCTCCATACTAGGTACGCTGATAACCCTTGCGTGGACTCCTTGCTCCTTGAGTACGGCTTGAGCATTGTAGATTAACTCAACTTCCGAGCCGCTAGCCATCAGCAGAACATCAGGTTCCCCAGTTGCGGGGTTGACTCCGTCAACAAGGACATATGCGCCTTTGTAAGCTCCTTCTCCCGAGCCTGGGAGCAGGGGCAGGTTTTGACGGGAAAGCACCAACGCGGTGGGGCCGTCGTTTCTGGACAGTGCCATAATCCATGATGCAGCGGTTTCCCGGGTGTCTGCAGGACGATATACCCAAAAACCGGGGATGGAGCGCAAGGCCGCAAGCTGCTCAATGGGCTGGTGAGTCGGGCCGTCTTCCCCTACCCCAATGGAATCATGGGTCATAATATAAATTGCAGGCAGGCCCATAAGGGCTGCCAGTCGCATTGCGGGCTTCATATAGTCACAGAAGACAAAGAACCCTGCCACATAGGGCCGCAAACCCCCATGAGCGGCAAAGCCGTTAGCAATAGCAGTCATTGCATGTTCCCGTATGCCGAAGTGGAGGTTGGAGCCAGTGGGAGTGGCTGCACTATAGCTTCCCCTGTCTTTCATCAGAGAAAGGGTGGAGGGTGCAAGATCGGCGGAACCACCGATTAGCTGAGGCACTTTTTTAGAAAGAATTTGTAATACCTTCTCTGAAGATGCCCGGGTAGCGATTGCCCCCTCGAACAACTCACCAAAGTTGGCTTCCAGGTTACAGAAGTTTTCCGGTAATTTATTTGAATGCCAGTCTTCCCAAGCCTGCCAATCCGCAGGGAAGATATTTTTGTATTGAGCCGCTTTTCCCTGCCAGGCGGTTTCCGATTCTTTTGCGGCAGCCTGCCATTTGGCAGCGGCATCTTTTACCTCTTGTGGAACATAGAAGGACTCTCCATGGGGCCAGCCCAGGGTCGCCTTGGCTTCTGCTATTCCCTCGTCCCCAAGGGGTGAGCCATGAACCGCCGCTGTGCCTTGTTTTGGGGCACCAAAGCCGATGACTGTCTTAATTTCGATTAATGATGGCTTGTCGGTGACAGCTTTTGCGGCTTCCAGAGCCTTTGCTATGGCTTCCATGTCATTGCCGTCTTCCACATATTGCACATGCCAATCACAGGCGACAAACTTACCCCGGACATCCTCAGTAAAGGATATCTCCGTGTTCCCTTCAATGGTGATATTATTGGAGTCGTACAGCAGAACCAGTTTGCCCAGCTTTAACGTCCCTGCGAGGGATATAGCCTCAAGGGCAACCCCTTCTTGCAAACAGCCGTCGCCACATAGGGCATATGTGTAATGGTCTACTAGCTTAACCTCTGGCTTATTGAAGCGGGCGGCAAGATAATTCTCCGCCCAGGCCATACCTACGGCATTGGCAATCCCCTGCCCCAGAGGGCCGGTGGTAATTTCCACACCAGGAGTGTGGTCATATTCCGGGTGGCCTGCTGTTTTGGAATTATATTGGCGGAAGGCCTTAAGGTCTTCGATGGTCATGTCATAGCCAAAGACATGAAGCATACTGTAAAGCAAGGCGGAGCCATGCCCGGCAGATAATATAAACCTGTCTCTGTCCTTCCAATCAGGATTGGCAGGGTTATGCTTCATGGTGGACCAAAGGGCTAAGGCCATTGGGGCAGCACCCATGGGCAGACCAGGATGGCCGCTTTTGGCCTTTTGGATAGCCTCGACGCTTAGGAAGCGTAGGGTGTTGACTGTAGTTTGGTTTGCGATTGGTGGTAGATTAGACATTTTATTTCTCCTCTCGTGGTACGTATATTAAATCATTCCGGGGTAACGCATTGCAATACATATAACCCCTTCTTTTTGTACAAAGTACGGCATTCGTGGAAGATTTCACTCAGGACAGCTATTGCGCTCTCTGCGCCGTGCTTTTTTTGTATAACAATGTACAAGGCTCCGCCGGGAGCAAGATGCCGTGCCGCATCCCGATACAGGCGATACATAACATCCTTGCCCGCATGTATCGGCGGGTTGAGGACAATATTATCATATATAAATGGAAGAGATGCAAAGCCATCAGAATAGATGCACTGTGCCTCTACCCTGTTGCGGGCGGCATTCCTCGCGGCATATTCCACAGCGATGGGATTAACATCGCTCATTGTAATTTGAACCGGATAGACCACCCCAAGGACAATCCCGATTGGGCCATAGCCGCAACCTAAGTCCAGGGTAGCACCAGTCAGCGAGGGCAAATTTTCCATAAGAAGAATAGAAGCTGTATCTACTTTGTCGCAAGAAAAAAGGCCATTGTTTGCCAGGAACTCAAAGTCTCTGCCAAAGATATGAAGCTTGAGCAACCGCTCCCGGGTCAAAACGGCGTGATTCTCCGTGAAATATTGACTCATAGGAAAATATTAATTCCCCGGGAAATAATTTGAAAGTGCAACTCCCCGACCTCGGCACCAGGCAATTGGTAGGGGGATATAATGCATTTCTCTTCAGCTGTGTAGCCCTCCCCGTTTTTCACTTCATGCAAATTGCCATCAAGGCTTATATACTCTACCCCACTCTTGAGCCTAATCCGTACATCCTCCCCTTGGGCAAAGCTCACCGCCTTGAGCCGGTGATGCTGTCCTATCATCAGAGACGGAAAAATAAGCATGGTCTTTGGCCTACTCAGCCTTTCCACCAGGCATATGGTAATCTTGCCGTCATCTAATTGCGCCTGAGGGCATATATGCAGCCCGCCCCCATAGTACTGCCCGTTGCAAACTGCAACTAGGGTGTATTCCCCCTCATGTACTACTCCGTCAATTGCGATTTCCAGAGGCATATTGGTATGCTGTGCGATGCTCTTATAAACGGCGGCAACATAGGCATATCGCCCTAAACGCTGTTTGTATGCAATGGCATTGCGCACCACCCGGGCATCCAGGCCAATATTTCCGATATTAAGATAGGCCATCCCGCCAACTTTCATAAAATCCGTTGCCACGGTCCGGTTGGTAGTAACAGCTTCAAAGAAATCCCGGGCGGAGGCCTCCTCGTTCCTTTTTTTGTATCGGGCTAAAGCCTTTTTCTTGCCCCCCGCAAGGGTCATAACAAAATCATTACCGCTACCACCGGGAAATATCCCAAGAGGTACAGGAATTGGGCCGTCAAAGGCATCTGCCATTCCCGCCACAATTTCCTGCATGGTGCCGTCACCGCCGATTCCTATGATTCCAGAGCTTCCGGCCTGGCAAATAGCCTTAGCCTTCTCATATGCATCCATCGCAAACTCCGTCACAAGCACCTCGTAAGGCAGGCTCGCGGCATCAAAAAGCCGGGTAAGAAGGGGCACCTTACTAAGGGTCCGTCCTCGCCCGGCTATTGGGTTTACGATTATATGATGCATTTGGCTGCCCCTTTTGGCTTTAGTAAAAATATGTACTAACTTTACCGCAAAATAGTAAAAATCGCAATAAAATTAATGTTTGACACAGGCGAAACCAATGCTACAATGCAATAAAAATGAAAAGAGGGAGCACATGAAGCCATTGAAGGCCATACTTATCGGCGCAGGGCAGCGGGGCAACGCATATGCCGAGCACTCAAAGGATTTCCCCCAAGACATAACCATAGTGGGAGTCGCTGAACCTCATGAAGCCAGAAGAGAGCAATTTACAACCAAGTACAACATCCCAGAAGAAAACAGCCTCTACACCTGGGAGGATGTATTCACTCGGGAAAAATGGGCTGACGTCGTATTAATCTGCACACCAGATGATTTACACTATTCTCCAACTATGGCAGCAATAGAAGCAGGCTACGATATTTTATTGGAAAAACCCGTATCTCCAAGCCAAGCCGAATGCGAGGAAATAGCCCATGCCACCGCCGAAAAAGGCGTAAAAGTCGTGGTATGCCATGTTATGCGTTATACCCCATTCTGCAAAGAAATCAAAAAAGTCCTGGACAGCGGAGAACTGGGCAAAATCATGACCATCGTACACAACGAAAACGTAGGCAATATACATTATTCCCATAGCTTCGTAAGAGGCAACTGGCGCAATTCATATGAAAGTAGTCCCATGATTTTGGCAAAGTCATGCCATGATATGGATATGCTGCAATGGTTTATAGACAAAAAATGCCTGCGGGTATCATCCTTTGGCCATCTTTCCTATTTTAATATGGAAAACCGTCCAACGGATGCGCCCCCACGCTGTACCGACGGTTGCACAGTGGATTGCCCTTACGACAGCCGTAAGCTTTATCACAATAATCAACATGATTGGTTCAGATCTGTTGCCACCGGCAAGTTCGACTCAACAGACGAGGAAGTCATGACAGCATTAGAAACCGGTCCCTATGGCAGATGCGTATACCAATGCGACAATAATGTAGTGGACCATCAAACCATAAACATGGAATACGAAGACGGCATAACCGCGCTCTTTTCGATGACGGCGTTTACACCGGATACTAGCCGCAGCATAAAAATCATGGGCACCAACGGAGAATTAAAAGGCCATACCATCCCCAATAAGCTAATCGTAACCAACTTCACAACAGGAGAAGCACGAGAAATCGACACCATCGCAACTGGAGGCCACGGAGGCGGCGACAGCGGAATAATGCATGCCTTCTGCGCCTATGTAAGAGGTGAGGATGTGCCGGGAATATCAGACATAAATGTATCGGTACAAAGCCACCAGGCCTGCTTTGCGGCAGAGGAGTCAAGGCTTAATGATGGCAAAGTGGTAGAATTATAAGCCCACTTTAATGAATTAGCAGCTAATCAAAATAACTGAGTGTCATACATCAAAAAAACGAGAGTCGGCCTTCTCTCGTTTTTTTATAGTAACGGTACATGGAGCCGTCTCGTTAAGCATTTTATGAATAATTATACACGTGCCTCGTCAACGTAAAACGTTGAGGAGCGAAGCGACAAAGCAATCCAGCAACTCAAGCCTTTTGGATTGCTTCGCTTTGCTCTCAATGACAGACTTTGCAGTAGGCATAATGCCGGTAATAGATAGACTAGCCATAGTAATATATGCAATCTACATAAAAAATCCGTATGACACCATACGGATTTTTTGTGTAGATTTATTTTATGCTAGGAAATTGCATTCGCAATTTCGCTGCAGCCTGCAGGAAACAAAAGCGGCGGAGCCGTTTTGTTCTCTTGCACATCATTAGTACTTTTGATACTCTATATCGCAGAGTGTGTAAATACAGCTATCGCACAGGTCGGGATGACACAGACGGCCCCAAGTGGGTTGCCCCAGAAGAAGCCTTCGTCGTTATCCATGCCGTGTGGGGTCATTACATCGGTGCAGGCTGAGCCTACAGGACATGCCGGTGGTGCGCCAATGTCGGCAAGAAGCCTTACACAGTGGCAATCCGCGGACAGCAATACTCCCGTAAATCCATTGCCGGAGAGCCCGCCACTGGTGGTAAAGATAGTCACAGTTTGGCCAATATGCCTAAACATGCTCTCAACAAGATACTTTGTATGGTCTACCATGGTATACCTCCTTATATAAGTTAGAAGTTGCAGCAACCCAATAGGATTGTACATTTCTATTTGTATAATATGAGGCTTGTAAAAAAAAGTGCATGGGGTGGAGTTTAATGATTGCAGTACAAATGGACCCGGCAGGGGTAAAGGATTTTATGAACCGCCTGTTGCGGGAAGATATATTGGATAGTTTCGAAGTGCGGGGCGTAGAGATGACTATCGGCACCCGTATTTCCATTGATGGCAACCTAGTCACCCAATCGGAAGACGAAAATCAAGAGAAACCCCAAGGTTATACCACGTGGGAAGCTTTGCGTCCTTTGTTATTCGCAATAATAAAAACCGGCGCAAAGCCGAAGCAAATCAAAATAATATTCTCATACAAGGCCGACGGAGCAAAAGAAATACACCCCAATGCCGCCGCCCTATTCTTAAACATGGTATATGAAAATGACATAGTAAACTTCACCACCGCCACCGCCCAAAAGGAGTTTTCCTTGGAGAAATCCCTGGATGACTCATGGGATGAATGGGTGCGTGTTCTTTTTAATGAGAAAAATATTACGGTTACAGACCGAGAGTAAAGGAGAAAAAAATGCAAACAGGTAATCTATCAATCCACAGCGAAAACATCCTACCCATCATCAAAAAATGGCTCTATTCCGACCAGGATATCTTTGTGCGGGAGCTAATCTCAAACGGCGTTGACGCTATCACCAAACTCAAAAAACTCCGGGATATGGGGGAAGCCGAAATCCCAGAGGATGAGGAATACACCATCCGTGTAGGTGTAGACAAAGAAAACAAGGAAATTACCATAGAGGATAATGGCATAGGCATGACCGCCGCCGAAGTAGAAGAATACATCAATCAGATAGCCTTTTCCGGGGCCAGTGCCTTCATGGAGAAATATAGAATTGATACCGCTGAAAATACTGAATCAAAAAGCGAAATAATCGGCCACTTTGGCCTAGGCTTTTATTCATCCTTCATGGTAGCGGAAAAAGTCCAAATCGACACCCTATCCTTCCGAGAGGGGGCCGAGGCTGTGCGCTGGGATTGCGAAGGTGGCATAGAGTACACCATGTCCCCAAGTGGCAAAACAACCCGTGGTACAATTATTACCCTACATGTAGGGGATGAAGGCGAGGAATTCCTAGACGAGTTCAAGCTCCGCGGGATAATCGCAAAGCATTGTGGATTTATGCCTGTTCCTATTTATCTGGAAAACCTGGCAAAAGAAGAAGAGCCTGATGATACTGATATAATCGACGCCGATGAAGAACCCACTCCACCACCAGTTCCAACCCCAATCAATGATACCCACCCACTATGGCTAAAACCAGCTAGCGAATGCACCGACGAAGACTACCGGGCCTTTTACCAAAAGGTCTTTATGGACTTCAAGCCCCCCTTATTCTGGATACATCTCAATATGGATTATCCCTTTAGGCTCAAGGGCATACTCTATTTCCCATCCCTTAAGCATGACCCGGAATATATGGAAGGCCAGGTCAAACTTTTCAATAACCAAGTCTATGTAGCCGACAATATAAAAGAAGTAATTCCTGAATATCTGCTACTCCTCAAAGGAGTAATGGATTGCCCGGATTTACCCCTTAATGTATCCCGCAGTTTCCTACAAAACGACAGCACCGTAAAGAAAATGGCAGGCTATATCTCTCGCAAAGTTGCCGACAAGCTCAATGGCCTATGCAAAAAAGACCGGGAAGCTTACAACGGCTACTGGGACGATATTTCCCCCTTTATCAAGTACGGCTGCATTAAGGAACGGGATTTCTATGATAAACTCAAAGCCAGCATCCTATACAAAACCATCAGCGGAGAATACCTGACCCTAGAAGAACTGACCGAAAAAACAGGCAAAACCGTATACTATGTAACCGACGCCAAGCTCCAATCTCAATATGTCAACATGTTTAACGAGCAGGGTCTGACGGCAATAGAGCTCACAACCCGCCTGGACAACCCATTTATTTCGTATCTTGAAATGTATGAAAACGAAGTGAAATTCCTTCGCATAGACTCAGACCTCACTGACGCCCTCAAAGGCGAAGGCGAGGACGAAACCAGCGAGGACCTGCAAGCTTATTTCCGAAAAGTACTGACCAAGGAGAAGTTAGGCGTTAAGCTACAGTCCCTTAAATCCGAAGGTGTATCTGCGGTAATTCTACTAAGCGAACAGTCCCGCCGTATGCAGGAAATGTCCAAGATGTTCGGCGGCGGTGAAGGCCTGCCCCCGGGGATGTTTGAAGAAGAGCTAACCCTAGTGCTTAACAGCAGCCATAGCCTGGTAAAGCTATTCCAAGACCTACACAAAGAAAACGCCGACAGCCCTGATGTAGAGCTCATTGCCAAGCAGCTCTACGACCTGGCAATGCTAAGCCATAAGCCACTAGAAAACGAACAGATGAAAGGGTTTATTGAGCGGAGTAATAAAATTATGGAGATGGCGGCAAAGAAATAACACTGTTATTGATAAACTGTAAAGATAACCGGCTGTCCACTACTAAGGGGCCGGTTTTCTTTTTGTAGTTATAGCGAATTAATTCGAAATCAGTCCAGCCTGTCGCCGAAAAAGCGTTGAGGCGTCCGCTATTTTCGGCTCGGTCTGGACTGTTTCTCATTTAATTCGCTATACCTTGCATTGTTGTATTTTGAGAAGTTTTGCCATTACTCCGCATTTTCGTAAAACCTGTAACGAATCGCAATCCTAATCGTCATATGAGTAGAGGCAGGTGAACCCCGTGGATTTTGATGAGGTCTATCATAGATACTCAAAAGATGTTTTCAAGTTTTGTCTTTCACTTTGCCGCAATCACGCGGTAGCGGAGGACATAACTAGTGAAGCATTCTTAAAAGCAATCAAATCAAGTAACAGCTTTAGAGGTCAATGCTCTATAAAAGTGTGGCTTTGTCAAATTGCAAAGAATACTTATTATGATTATCTTCGCAAGCATTCAAGGATTACCGGGCTTACCAATGATATGCAAAGTGATAGTGATTTTGTGTATGAGTTCCTTGATAAAGACGAAGCCTTTAGAATCCACAAATGTTTGCATAAGCTTGATGACCCTTACAAAGAGGTATTCATGCTGCGGTTATTTGCAGAGTTGCCGTTTTTAGATATCGGAAAGATTTTTTCCAAGTCTGAAAGCTGGGCAAGGGTAACTTTTCATCGTGCCAAAATAAAATTAAGGGAGAGCACTCAAAATGATAAAATGTGACGTAATTCAAGACTTGATACCCCTTTATTCTGACGCAGTCGCAAGCGATGGCAGTCGCGCATTGGTTGATGAGCATCTCAAATCTTGCACTGTATGTGCGGAAATATTGACCGCATCCAACGATAACAACGAGACGGCGATTTTTGGCACAGACAACATTGAGATTAACGCATTGAGAAAAATAAAACGGAAAATACTAAAGAAAATTACTGTGATAGGGTTTTCTGCGGCAGTTTGCACAGCTATTCTTATATGGATAGTGTTCACATGGCGAATTTCGATACCTTTTGACGCTGACAACATAACAGTTCATCCCGTAAACACGATACAACCATCTGCTTCAATGAGTATTGTCATTGATGAGTACGAGTCTATGAACAGTTTCCCAATACTTGACATACGCAATAATTACTCTAGCGTTGGTTTTATGCAAATAGATGACGAACTTTTTGTAAGGATTGAAGGCACATTTTATACACGTTTCCTCAGGCAAAGCGGTTCTGGGCGTTGGTTTACAACTGGAGACCCTAATTTGATATCATTGGCATTTATAGGGTTTCCAAACGATAGTTGTCATCGGTATGAAATCGGAGAGGACATTAACAGGATATACTATATGCATGCTAACTATAATAGACTTTTTAGACTTGCGTCTGACGACGCCACAGCTGAGGATGCGAGAATCGCACTTGATAGAGCAAAAAGAAATGCTGTTCTTGTGTGGGAAAGATAGCAAGATAAAGGGGTTGTACACTAAACCCATGCTTTATCATTTGTGCATTTCCAATAAAAGGGCTGCCTTATTAAGCATTTTTATGAATAATTATGCACTTGCCTCGTCATTGCGAGGAGCGAAGCGACGAAGCAATCCAGCAAATCAAACCTTGTGGATTGCTTCGCTTTGCTCGCAATGACAGGCTTTGCATAGATATTCATGGTTTTTGCTTAGCGAGACAGCCCCTTTCTATGCATATTGTATAATTATTGCATGAGGTACAAACACAACAACTTCCAAGCATTCTCCACAGCCTTCATATGGCTACGCTCCATACCATGGCTTGCCGCAACTCCCGGACCTATTAGGGCTCCTTTTATATCATGGCCGGCATACCTGGCAGCGGAAACATCCGAACCATACATAGGATAGATATCTACAGCATAAGACAGATTTGCTTCCTTTGCCAGATTAATCAGTCTCGTAGTAAGCTCATAATCATATGGGCCGCTGGAATCTTTTGCACAAATAGACACATCATACTCTGTACAGCTTAAATCATCGCCGATACAGCCCATGTCCACCGCAAGGAATTCACTTACCTCCCATGGCAAGTGGGATAAACCATGCCCCACCTCTTCCGATGTGGAAAATACAACACATACATTGTGAGGGGGTGTGATGTTGTTATCCTTGAGGTATCTCAAAGCCGAAAGAATTATTGCGACGGATAGCTTATCATCTAAGAAGCGGCTTTTGATAAAGCCATTGTCCGTGATTACGGATTTTGGGTCATAACATATGAAGTCACCTGGTAAAATCCCGAGTTTCTTTGTATCAGCGGCCGATTTTACCTCTTCATCCAACTTTACATGCATATTGCTTACTTCTCTTTTCATGTCGCTTGAGTCTTTGTAGACATGGGATGCTGGGGCATTGGATAGAATTGTGCCAGTGTATACCTTGCCACATCTGGTATAGAGCTTGCAATATTCTCCGTCCAAGGTTGGCATAATGGGGCCACCTACTGTAGATAGGCTCAGGGTTCCATCGGATTTATAGCCTCGCACTACTAATCCCAACGTGTCCACATGGGCAGATATACCTATGTTCTTTTCGCTCTTCCCCAGCACCTTGACCACAAGATTGCCTTTGTTGGTCAGGAAATTTTCATATCCCATTTCATCTACATAGGACTTGAGCTTTTCCACAACCTTTGCCGTGAATCCTGATGGGCTGTCTATGCCTATAATTTCCAGCAAAACATCTTTCATGTACGCGCTTGGTAAGTTCATATATGCACCTCCGTTTTTTAGTACATACAATATATCCTTTTGCTAGGAAATAAGAAACCCTTATTTGTTTCGTCATACCGCGCTTGACACGGGCCCCCTGTCCTTTGTCGGATGACTCTAAAGGGATCCCAGTGCAAGCCCGGGATGACGGGCTTTACACGGGCCTAGGATACGTTCCATATCGCTTTTTTTATATGCACTCCGGTTTTTTTGTGATTTACATTAAAAATAAGTGACATATACTTTTATCAGCAGTTCATTGACCCGTGAGGGGAGATTAATCTATGAATGCCATATCTGTCGGCAAAGAAAAGAAATCAAAAAAAGGTCAGGGGTTTTGGCGTGAGATGCTCCGGGACCTTTCTAGGAATCGGGCGTTGTATCTGCTGGCTTTACCTGCTATTGCCTGGTTTATCATCTTTCATTATATACCCATGACAGGGATTATAATTGCATTCAAAGATTACAATGTAATCGACGGTATCTTTGGCAGCCCATGGGCCGGTCTTCGTAATTTTGAATTTCTTATTAGGTCTGGGATTTTACGACGAGTTACCCTTAATACCCTGTTTCTTAATGCCCTGTTTCTTGTCTTTGGCCTTATAGCCCAGGTTGGTATAGCCCTTCTTATTAACGAAGTCCGGAATAAATATTTTAAACGGGTCTCACAAGGTGTGCTATTGCTGCCTTTCTTTATTTCATGGGTCATTGTTGGCACAATTTCTCTTTATTTGTTTGGTACCAATGTGGGTTTTCTTAATACTGTACGAGGTGTTTTTGGCTTAGATCCAATCAACTGGTACCAGAGCCCCCAATACTGGCCGGCAATTCTTACTATCTCACATATTTGGAAGAGCATCGGCTGGGGCAGTATCATTTATCTTGCGGCCATTGTAAGTGTGGATCAGGAGATTTACGAGTCTGCTCAGTTGGATGGCTGCAATAAAATCAAACAAATCCGTTATATAACCCTTCCATGCATCACCCCCACCATTTCTATAATGATGCTCCTTGCCATCGGCCAGATTTTCTATGGGAACTTCGGCATGATTTACAACATGGTGCGGCAGAATATCCTGCTCTTTCCCACAACAGATATTATCGACACATATGTTTTCAGAGCCTTGCGCGGAGGCGGCGGCGGAGGGCAGTTTGCCATGGCCGGTGCGGCTGGATTTGTGCAATCTACAATGGGCTTTATTACAGTCCTAATCGCAAACAAAATCGTCAGTAAGTTTAACAAGGACAACGCCCTGTTCTAAAGGAGGTGGTCATAAAAATGCGCAAACTTAAAATTTCAACAGTGGTACTGTACTTGGTCATCACCATAGTGGCCTTGTTTACACTGATTCCCTTTGTAGTTGTGGTATCCGGGTCGTTTTCAGCAGAAAGAGACTTGGTGGTATATGGCGCGAGCCTATTCCCCAGGAATTTTACAACGGATGCTTATCGCTTTTTGATGGCCAACAGGGCAAGCATCGTTACCGGATATCGTGTGACCCTTACGGTTACTGTTATCGGTACTGCACTGAGCATATATCTGACCACATCCTTGGCATATGTAATCTCGATAAAATCTGTAAAGCTTAGAAACCCCATCGCGTTTTTTGTATATTTTACGATGCTATTCAACGGCGGTATTGTGCCGTGGTTTATATGGATTGTACGGCATTTACAGCTTAGGGATTCGATTTGGGTCTTGATTTTGCCCATGGCAATGAGTGCGTTTTTTGTCATGGTTATGCGTACATCATTGGCTAGTCTGCCGGAGTCCCTGCGGGAGTCTGCAATTATTGACGGAGCTTCTGAGTTCAAGATACTTTACAAAATCATCCTACCCGTTTCTAAGCCTATCATTGCAACGATTACACTATTCTACATGCTTAATTATTGGAACGACTGGTTCCATGCTCTATTTTTTATAGATGATAGAAATCTTGTGCCCCTGCAATTTAATCTATACCGGATAGTCTCGAACCTGGCGTTTTTATCATCCTCGGATGAAATTGCCCGGACGGCAGCGCAACATGTAACCCTCCCTACCGAAAGTGTGCGGATGGCAACTGTGGTCCTAACAATCGGCCCTATTGTGTTTGTATATCCCTTCTTGCAAAAGCATTTTGTAAAGGGGATTACCATCGGGGCTGTTAAAGGATAGAAGTTTTATGTGTTAAGGGGCATAAGCCCCAGAATAAGGAGGAAATCAATGAAGAAAAGGATTTTTACACTGCTCACCCTTGTAATTATCGCTTCCCTTGGGATGGTGCTGCTTACAGCATGTAGCAGAGACGAAGAACCGGAACCTGCTGTCCAAGAGCAAGCAACCCCAGAGCCATCCCCTGCGGTAGTGCCCGATGACGATGATGACGAACCTGATTATGGTGACGCAGTACGGGAATTGGTAACTATCCGTTCCATTTTCCCAGGTGAAGCACCTACCCGCATCGACGATGTGCTTGCGGAAATGAACAACAGGCTTGAGGAAGACCTCCAGATAAATCTAGAATTGACTTGGTCCCCATGGTCTGATTATCGTACCCGTATAGAGCTGGGCATCGCCGCTGGAGAGCAAATCGACTGGATTTGGAGCGGTTCTTCCGATATGCCTATCTTCTATGCCAGTCGCATAATCGTACCAATCGACTATTATGTTGAAGCATATGGGCAGCCCCTTCGTGATAACATTGCACCGTTTTTCTTTGACGCAATGCGTATCGACGGGCAATTGCTTGGTATCCCAAGTACTGCCAATACCCCGACGGTTAATGTACACAATGCTGCCGTTTACCGGGAAGATTTGAGACTTGCATGGGGCTTACCCCCGATTAATACAATCGAAAACCTGGAATTATTCTTCGAAGCAGTTCAGGAAAATGAGCCAGGTATGTATCCCCTGCTCTCAAATAATTTCCAATTTTCTATGATGTTTGCCTTTGGCACCGAGAGATTCCTTGGGGGCACTGGCGGCTCCACGGCATTCCGCATCAATGATGATTTTAGCGTTGATGTAATGCCTATCCAAGAAGCCACTTCCTGGATTGAAAGTGTACGCAAAATGTGGGAGTGGAATGAAAGAGGCTTTATCCCCACAGATATCCTTAACATGGAAGCAGGCGGCATGTTTATGCAAGGCATGGGCGCGGTATCCAATGGCTCAGCCATGTTTGCATCAGAAAGACAGGGCGAAATTTCTGCCAATGTGCCAAATGCAGTCCTTGCGGATCAGCCCTTCCATGGTGATGGTCCAAAATGGCTTGGAGGCGTTGGTGGTAATGCCGTGTATCTGACACCTCTATCCGAGCATGGAGATAGGGTTATTCAATTCTGGGGTTGGATTCTTACCAACCAACAAAACTTTGATATCTTTACCTATGGTATCGAAGGTGTGGACTTCGAACTTGTTGGGGACAGGGTTTCCTTCCTTACAGACTATGCCGCTAGATTCCCAGGCTGGATGTTCCGTAACAATAACTTCTTGCGCTTCAATGAAGCTGTTTCTGATGAGTATATCCAGGCGGTAAGAACATGGGATGATGGCGCAATAGAAAGTCCATTAGCAGGATTTACATTTGATGCCTCCGAAGTTTCTACAGAGCTTGCGGCATTTGGTGGGGTATGGGGTGGTTTCTCACCTGCGTTTAACGCCGGAGCCGTAGACACGGATGTACTTCTTCCAACCTTTATCGCCGAGGCCACTGCAGCCGGGCAAGAGAGAATAGTAGAAGAAGCCCGTAGGCAGATTGAAGAGTTCTTGGCTGCAAGGAATTAGTATATACTCGTCATTGTGAGCATAACGAAGTTATTCTCCTCTCCGTCATTGCGAGGAGCGAAGCGACGAAGCAATCCATCATCTACGCGAGCTCTGGATTGCTTCGGCTTCGCCTCGCAATGACTAGTTGATACCGATTCCAAATTAAAACCTGTCTGACAGAGCGGCTGCTTGAAACGCGAAGTAAGCGTTTCAAGCGGTTTTGTCGCGATAGGCAGATAGGATTTTAATTGGAGTCGGTATGATGTGTTTCGATACAAGTCTTATGACGGTTGTAGCGAATTAAATGAGAAACAGTCCAGACCGAGCCGAAAATAGCGGACGCATCAACGCTTTTTCGGCGACAGGCTGGACTGATTTCGAATTAATTCGCTATATAGTTCGTTGTTTCATTCAGAGGGGTTGTTTTGTTAAACAGCCTCTCTTTCGTGATAAAACTGAAGGGAGAAAACTGCCATGAACGTAAACCGATTCTATAAATCATCGATAATAAAATGGAGCGTCTTTCTCACTTTGCTTTTATCCGTGACTATTGCAGGCACTTCTATTTCGCTATTTTACTGGTACGAGCGCAGTAATATCGAGCTCTACAGCGAAACAACTCAAGTCGCACTGCAAAACGTATCCAGTGCCTTCGAAGCCTTCGAAACTTCCATCATGAACGTAGGATTTCTTGCCGTAAATGATGCCGAATATCGGCGCATGATGACCGCAAGCAGCATTGATATGGTACACCATCTGGAAATGCAAAACAGACTTAATCATTTCAGGCTTATCAATTCCTCCATTAGCTCGGCGGTTTTAGTAAATCCCCGCGCAGATTGGATAATTGGCACACCCTTTCCCGATGTACAACAGATTGATGTATATATAGACCTGGTTAACTACAAAGTCCAGGGGGGAAACGCAATTGCGCGGATCAATACCTACAGGACTGTTATCGGCGGCAGGGAAATGGATGTTGTAACATATGTGTTTTACTTAAGCCGCTCCCCCCATCTAATGGATTCATTTCTTATGATTAATGTTCAGCATTCAGTTTTTGGGGATATCCTAAACACAATGGATACCATAGACCGTGGCGAGCTGGTCGTTCTTGATGAAAACGGCATCATTGTGTTTTCTCAGGATTTAGACAGGCTCTACAGCCATTTTGGATACGAATATGTCCTTACACAAATCACAATGCAAGGACAATATGGGGCATTTCTTGCGTCTATAGGTGAGGAACGCCATCTAATTACATATGTAAAATCCTCCGTTACGGGTTATACTTTTATCGTAAGCACACCATACTCAACTGTACGCAGTGCAGCAAACGCCCTAAGAGGCAGAAGCATCTTGGTAAGTGTTGCGGTGCTTTTTGTTGGGATACTCGGTGCTTTACTATTAGCGCGTCATTTCTATGGGCCTCTTAGGCGGCTTGTGGAAAAACATATACTTAATAATCCCCAACAGCGTGAATGGATAGATTCTCAGTACAGCAATGAATATGAGTTAATCGATAAATTCTTCGAAGATAATTTTACCAAGTTTGTATCCCTGGACAGCTTCATAGACGAAAATATCCCCATCGTAAGACAGGACCATTTAAAAAAATTGTTGGAAGGCCAGATTAGGCTGGGCCAGGATTTTGCCCATAAGGCATTGAAGGATATCGGCATAGCGTTTGCCCATGAATATTTCCAGGTAGTGATTATAAGCGTGGACAATGCCAAAGATGATTGCCTGTTGCCTGTCAAACGGGAAATAGGCGAGCTGGCTCAGGAGCTGCTATGTGATTTCTGTACATGCGAAGCAGTATGGAATACAGTGGATGATAATTTTGCCCTAATTCTTAACCATAGAACCCATGACATCGATAAAAATGAGCTCGAAAAACGGCTTAGACAGCTACAAGTGCGAGCAAAAAATATAACAATTGCAATTGGATATGTAATAAGAAATAAAGTCCAGGAGTCCAATAAAAACGCCGCCGAACTGCTGATGTATAAAATCAAATACGGCAGTAATGCATTCCTTACCTTGGAGACAATCCTGGAAGACATAGATGGAAGTAACCAGTTCCCGGAAATGGAGTGTAATCAATTGCTGGCAGAGCTAAAAGGGCTTTCTGTAGAAGGCTCTACGGAAGCTGTAAAGAATATAATCCAAAAATTCTATCGGTATAACATGAACGATATAATCCAGTCCTTGGACCATATCCTGTACAAGGTTTTATTTGCGCTACAGGGCATGATAAAAGGCAGAGATGTGCTTAGTAACAGGGATTTCTTTTATAATTACGAAATGCTGACGGAGTATAAATCCTTGCAGGAGCTTGAGGAAAAGCTCTTTATCTTTTTGACGGGAGTAATCAGTGATTTCAAGCGGGCCCTTATCGAGGAAAAAGAGGAAGAGTCAGACAGAGGCATCAAACATATCTTAGATTTTATCAGAAATGATTATAGAAACCCCAGCTTATCACTGGAGTATGTGGCTGATTACGCCAAGCTTAGCCCATCGTATCTAGGCAGTATTTTTTACGAGAGAATGGGCCTGCACTTTCCGGAATATGTAAGCCGACTTCGATTGGAGGCCGCCAAGGAGCTGTTGGTTAATACCAGCGAAAGCGTTAATCATATTGCAAGGCTGGTGGGCTTTAACAGCGCATCGTATTTTATTACATGCTTTAAAAAATATACCGGAGTTACACCGGCGAAGTATAGATAGGGGTGTCAAAATGACACATAAAGAACGGTTTCTTGCTGCTATGAACTTTATCCAGCCTGATGACAAAGTGGCAATGTTTGAGCTTGGGTTTCAGATTTACAGTGAATATGTAGGGGAAGACCCTGTTGTCGGATATGAATATGCTAAACTCTCAATGCTTGAAAAAGAAGTTACCCTTGGTAGAAATGCCGAGCTGATGGTAAAGGCCGCAGCCAAAGCAGGGCATGACGCAATACGAGACATAGGCGGATATTGGGAAGTCGCCCCAGGGATGCCGACACTCCTTTGGCTACCAGAGCAAGAGGATAGGCTTGCACAAATCAAAGCTATAAAAAAGGAAGCAGGCAACGAGTTTGCCATTGTAGCATCTGTGGGCAGCTTTGCGGGGACAATCCCCGACGGTGCTTACATTAACGAGTATGTAATGAGAATATATGACGAACCAGAAGAAGTCCTCAAAGATGCGGAAAGCTTCCTGCAAAATATATTGACAAAACAAAGGGCTTTTGGGGAAATTGGTGTTGATGGGGTGCTAAGTGCCAGTGATATAGCCTTTAACTCCGGTACATTCCTGCCCCCTGGATTGCTGGATGAGATTTTTTTCCCATATCTGACCCGCTGGGCAGATGAATGTAAGAAAGATGGCTTGCTGTCGATTTTGCATTCTGACGGTAATCTTTATCCTGTAATGGACCGGATGCTGGAAAGCGGGATATCTGCATTACAATGCATAGACCCAATCGCCGGTATGGAAATGGGAGAATGCAAAAATATTGTAAACGGGAAGCTGGCACTAATCGGCAATGTGGACTGCGCAGTACTGCATATGGGCACCCCTCAGGAAATTGATGCCCTTTGTAAAAATGTAATCGAAAGTGCCGGAGATGGGATTGGCTTTGTTTTTGGCGGATGTAATGCTATATTTAAGGGGATTAGTGCGGAGAACTATCAGGTGATGGTTGATGCAAGACATAAGTACGGGCGTTCTCAAGGAGTGCCTGGGGGCGGCATAGCCGCCCCACTCGAAGAACACAGGAGGATTTACGTATGACAAGTTCACTGCCATTTAGTACAGACATGAGTGTATTGAGACAGCCGCTAACCGTCGGCTCCCACACCTTCTCAAACAGACTGGCCATCCAACCAATGGAAGGTGCAGACGGGACCTTGGATGGTACCCCAGACGAGCTTACCTTTCGCCGCTATCGCCGCTTTGCCGAGGGCGGAGCAGGACTTATCTGGATTGAAGCCGTTGCCGTTGTAAACGAAGGCAGAGCCAACCCCCGACATTTGTATATCAATGAAAGCAACGTGAATGTTTTTGCCCGTCTGGTATCCGATATCAGAGAAACTGCAATGCGGGTACAGGGCATAAATCCGGTACTTATTCTACAGGCAACCCATGCCGGACGATACAGCAAGCCCCATGGGACAGAGCGTATCCCTGTTATAGCCCGCAACAATCCTATCTTTGAAGGGGACACACCCTTGCCTACTGAGCGCATCATTTCTGATGACGAACTAAAGGCACTGGAAGAAAAATTTGCCCAGGCGTCAGCTTTAACACAAAAGGCCGGCTTTGACGGAGTAGATATTAAGGCCTGCCATGGATATTTAATAAGTGAGTTACTGGCTTCCCATAACCGGCCCGGATTATATGGCGGTAGCTTCGAAAACCGGACACGCTTTTTGCGCAATACATTTGAAGCCGCCAGAGCAATGGTTTCCAAGGATTTTTTGGTAACCTCTCGGATGAATATATATGACGCATATCCCTATCCATACGGCTTCGGTTCCATACTAGGGCATGATATTGAGCCGGATGTGTCTGAGTCCATAAAATTGCTGGAAATACTTAAGCCCGAATTAATAAATATCACAATGGGAAATCCTTATCAAAACTCCCATGTAAATCGTCCCGGAGACATGGAAGGCGTAGAGCGTATGTATGCCCTTACCAAGGAGATACAGTCTGCATTTCCGGATATGGCCGTGGTGGGTTCCGGCGTTAGCTTCTTAAAAGAACGCTCAGGAGAGCTTGCGGCAGGATATATAGAAACAGGTGTATGCAAAATTGTCGGCTGGGGCAGGATGAGCTTCGCATATCCGAATTTTGCCCACGACTTTATGTCTGATAACTTTGATAAAAAGCAGACCTGCGTATGTTGCGCCGGGTGCACAAAGCTCATGCGAGCCGGTCAATCCACAGGTTGTGCAATACGTGATGAAGTATATAATCGACTGTTTAAGGAGCATTGCAAATGAAAAAACCAACCGCCATAATAACCGGTGCCACCAGAGGCATCGGGCTATCCATTGCGGACAACCTAGAAAACGCCGGATACAACGTAGTTCGAGCATCACAATCACTGGGCTGCGATATCTCTAAGAAGGAAGACCGGGAGCGATTACTTGCAGATACCATCACCCAATATGGCAGAGTGGACTTACTGGTAAACAACGCCGGCGTTGCCCCTACTACTAGACTGGACCTCCTGGAAACCACTGAAGAAAGCTTCAGACGGGTAGTAGGCATTAATCTGGAAGCCACATTTTTTATGTGCCAGCTTTTTGCCAGGCAAATGATAAGCCAGCCAAGAGAGCATCCCTGCCGCATTATCAATATTGCATCAATTTCCAGCTACACATCCTCTATAAATCGCGGCGAGTATTGTATATCAAAAGCAGGCCTAAGCATGGTAACCAGCCTTTTTGCAGATAGACTGGCAGAACATGGTGTCGGTGTATTTGAAATAAGGCCCGGGATTATCCTTACGGATATGACGGAAAAGGTAAAGGATAAATATTCTAAGCTAATCGAAGAAGGCCTCACCCCCATCAAACGCTTTGGCCAACCTCAAGATATTGCTGACGCCGTACTTGCAATAACAGGCGGCCATTTCGATTTTGCCACAGGACAAATATTCAACATAGACGGCGGCTTTCATATAAGGAGGCTGTAATGAAGGACAAATATAACAATTTCAATCCAAAATGCGGGATTGAAATTGCTATGGTTTCAGAAAGCGTTTCAACTAAGAGTGACAAAAACCGTCACTCTCAGTTGAAATCGCTATATCACACCATAGTAGTCGGTAGTGGTTGCGCCGGGTATAATGCCGCAGATTGGCTTTATGGTTTAGGTGTTGCAGATATTGCTATTGTAACCGAAGGCATAAACATGGGCACATCCCGAAACACCGGTAGCGATAAGCAGACATACTACAAGCTGACACTAGCCGGAGACGAGCCGGACAGCATTTATGAAATGGCAACCACTTTGTTTGAAGGTGGATGCGTCCATGGGGACACAGCCATGGTGGAGGCTGCGGCCTCAGTCAAGTCCTTTATGAAGCTGGTCAACTTGGGGCTACCCTTTCCCACTAACCCATACGGTGCTCATGTGGGCTACAAAACTGACCATGACCCTCGCCAAAGGGCAACTTCCTGCGGCCCCCTTACATCCAAGCTAATGACAGAAGCCTTAGAAAAGTCCGTAAGGGCCAAAGGCATCCCCATATTGGATAATTGCCATGTAATAAAACTATTAGTTGAAGACAATCGGATTTACGGCATTCAAATATACAATGACGGTTTAAAAATCTTGTACGCTCAAAATATAATTCTAGCCACCGGCGGGCCCGCGGGAGTATATTCGGACACAGTCTATCCCATAAGCCAAACCGGGGGCACAGGACTGGCTCTATCCGCAGGAGCAAAGGCATGTAACTTGCAAGAGTGGCAGTATGGTCTTGCCAGTACCGATTTCAGATGGAATGTTTCCGGCACATACCAGCAGGTTTTACCCAGGTATATTTCCGTAGACAGCCAAGGCAATGAATATGAGTTTTTACCTGCTGAATATCATAATCGAGTGTTCTTAAAGGGGTACCAATGGCCTTTTGATACAAGAAAAATCCCAGGGTCATCTCAAATCGACATACTAGTAGCCGCAGAAATAAATGAAAAAGGCCGCAGGGTTTATATGGACTTTAGGCGAAACCCCACAGGGCTGAAGTTCGAAGAGTTATCTGAGGAAGCATATGATTACTTGGCAAAATCGGATGCTCTTTTTGGCACACCCATCGATAGACTTGCAAAGATGAACCCCAAGGCTATCAAGCTTTACAAAGATAACGGAATCGACTTGTATAACGAGCCCTTAAGAATCGCAGTATGCGCCCAGCATTGCAATGGCGGAATAGCTGTTGATGCCAACTGGGAGAGTAGTATAAAAAGTCTTTATGTAGTTGGGGAGGCGGCAGGAACCTTCGGGGTATACCGCCCAGGAGGGAGTGCCCTTAACTCAGCCCAAGTAGGCTCCATGCGTGCCGCAGAGCATATAAGCAGGAGCAACATTCTACCACCCGCATCAAAGTCAACAAGTGAAAATCCACCGATTATTTATTCCACAACTCCCACAGTCAACCGCGCTGCAGGGCAAGAAGCCATGAGCAAATATGCGGCTTACAACCGAAATATTGATGAAATGCGCAAATTGTATCAAGAGTTATCCACTGGGAAAGAACTGTTTTTTAAGGAAAATACCATAGTCAGCGATTCGGAAATACCCTATCTCTACAAGAGTTATGACATTCTCATAACCCAGATTGCGGTGCTTTCTGCAATGATTTTCTCGGCAGAGCATTGGGGTAGCCATGGGGGGGCATTGGTGGATGGAAAATCGCCTAGGGCATTATGCTTTGACCAAGTGGTTACAACCGCAGATGGTAAATCATTTTTTGAACCTGTAAGACCATTGCCAAACTGTGATGATTGGTTTGAGAAGGTGTGGAATCAGGAGGAGCAGATATGAGTGTCAACATCGCCGTACTAATGCCCGTTGGCGAGCTGCGGGATTTGTTTGTAAACCCAGTGATAGTGCAAGCTTTTAGCGCATTGGGGAATGTTAAGTTCAACGATAATACTGTATACGAGTCAACATCCATTAAAAAGCTCCTCGCTGATTGCCATGTATGCATTACAGGATGGGGCTGCCCGGCTCTCGACGAAAACCTATTGGCAACAGCCCAAAACCTACGCCTTGTAGCCCACACAGGAGGCTCTGTTGCAAGCTTGGTATCAGAGCATATGTACGACAGAGGAATAAGGGTAGTCAGCGGCAACGGGATTTATGCCGAGTCAGTAGCAGAAGGGACTTTAGCCTATATCCTGGCTGCTCTCCGGCGGATTCCCTTTTACAGTCAAATGGTGGAGAATGGTGGCTGGAATTCATATTCACATAAAAATACAGGATTGTTTGATAGAAAAGTCGGACTAGTGGGTTTTGGAGCGATACCCAGGTATCTTGTGCCGATGTTAAGGCCCTTTCGAGTGGAAATAAGCGCATATGACCCCTTTGTGCAGGATTCTATATTTGATGAATATGGCGTCTCCCAAGCCACATCTTTGGAGGAGCTGTTTTCACAAAATGATATTATCAGTAATCATCTACCTTTAACAAATGAAACCCATCGCATAGTAAACGCCAAGCTGCTGAGCCGAATGAACAAGGGCGCGCTTTTTGTCAATACAGGCAGAGGCGGTACTGTGGATGAATCTGCATTGGAAGAAATCCTTGCATCAGGGCATATAAGTGCTGCGCTGGATGTATTCGAAACCGAGCCCCTACCAATGACCAGCAAATTACGAAACTTGGACAATGTAATACTTATGCCCCATATGGGCGGCCCCACTTTGGACCGCTGGGAAAATGTAGGCTTGGCCCTGGCCGAAGATACCCAACGCATGATGAATAACCAGCCCTTAATTTGGGAAATCCCCAGGGACTATGCGGTCAAAATGACAAACGATAGATTAATACAGGGAGGCTCAAAATGAAATTAGCCTTTAGCACATTAGGATGTCCGGATTGGGATATTACCCAAGTAGCGGAAAAAGCGGCGGAATACGGCTTCGACGGGGTGGAATTACGCATAAAAGATGACCGCCATGTTGATTCCAAAATGAGCATAAGTGAACGCAAGGCCGTACGGGAGATGTTTTCATCAAAAGGCGTAGAAATACCCGCACTTGCCGGATACACCGTATTCTGCGGTGATGATACAGCGGAGCTCAACTCAAATGGTGAAATGTTGTTGAAAAATGCCCAACTGGCATCTGACATGGAAGTACCATATCTTCGTTCATTTCCTGGAGGACGAGGGATTACCAACTGGGGTATAGATGCCTTGCACCGCTACTGCGAAAAGGTAAAGCCCCTAGGGGTAACGGTACTAATGGAAACCCATGATTCCATGAAAACCGGCAAACAAGCCGCCAAGCTGCTTAGGGATGTAAACAGCGACGGCCTAGCAATCCTGTGGGATATCCATCACAGCATAACCGACAATGAAACACCGGAGGATACCTGGCAGGCAGTAGGAAAACACATTCACCACCTCCATATAAAAGACGGAGACTCTGCTCATAAGCCATGCTTGATGGGAGAAGGTGTGCTGCCAATACCAGAAATCGTAAAACTGCTGAAGGAAAAAGGATTCAAGGGCTTTTTATCCTTCGAATGGGAAAAAACATGGATTCCGGAACTGGCTGAGCCGGAGATTGTGTTGCCTGAGTATATGGATTACATGAAAAAGATTATGCACGAAAAAGCGGTATGACACCATACCGCTTTTTCATGGAATTACATAAACCTAGCAAACTACAAATAATAAAACCGGCTCTCCGTCAACCGTGAGGAAATGGTTATACATGATTGAAATAACATAGTAATCTTCGACAACAAGGGGGGATTGTTCATCACCCGGCTCACGGCTTTCCCATCGAAAATTCCTATGCCTGACCTCCATTCTGTATCGCGCGGCATCTGAAGCATCAACATATTCTCCAGCGGGTTCGAACCAGATGTAATCCGACTCTCTTTCCACCCGCTGAATTGAGATAATATGATGTCCAAGCATATCTGGTTCGCCTAAATTCCATTGGGGATACATTGCCTGCTCAAGCTGCTCGATGGTGAATATCGATTCAAGCTCAGCTTGTGGCAATGTTGGCTCGTATGTTGGTACATCCACGTCACAATACGGAGCCTCCTCTTTTTCGTAATACGTCGGTTCTCCATCTTCGTAACGAGTTGCCTCTTCAACTTCACAATATATCGGCTCGACCTCTTCGACGACCTCTGCTTCTATCGGTGTAAGGGGGGACGGAGGGTCATCCCCACAGGCAGCTAAATATATCGGCACGGCCTCTTCGACACCCCCTGCTTCTATCGGTGTAAGGAGGGGCGGGGGGACTTCCCTACAGGCAGCCAATGCTAGGCCAGCAAGAAAAAGTATAGCAATCAACAGAGTTATTTTCATTTCCACGGTACGATTCCTCTTTTCTACGCATCATACCGACTCCAATTAAAATCCTATCTGCCTATCGCGGCAAAACCAGGGGTGTCTCACTAAGCATTTTTGTAAATAATTATGCATTCCATCTGTCATTGCGAGGAGCGAAGCGACGAAGCAATCCCGGAAGCATACGCATTTCGGCATTCTTGGATTGCTTCGCTTCGCTCGCAATGACGGACACCTGCATAAACATTCATGGTTTCTGCTTAGCAAGACAGCCCCAGCCGCTCTGTCAGACAGGTTTTAATTTGGAATCGGTATCAGGTACCAGTCGGCATCCTTTTCTTATCATTCAATACCTCAACTCTTTTATGATATGCCTCAAATGTCTCTAGGTCAAACTCCTTTATAATCCGCGCTATTGGCCAGTCTGGGTCGTTTGATTCTATGGTAAACCGTCCTTCTTCGTCATATGTTTCCAGATTAATTTTGTTCCCAAGAGCTCCTTGAATTTTGATTATCTTAGGAATCTGGCTGTCTATATGGAACATGGTTTTATCCAGACCGATTTGCTTATATGCCCAGTTTGCCCACCGGGAGGAGGTTTCCAGCTCTTTTCCTGTAATGTCAATTATTTTTGACTGGAACTCCCGTACTGAGGACACCACATAGTACATATTTACCGCAGCAAAGGCGTTTAAGGGGTATCCACCCTCATATGCAGAAATCCAGGCCACAATTTCTGCGCCACTATTGCCGATTTCTGTCCAAAGATGTGGCCAGTCTATATCAAAACATATAAGGATGCCCAGCTTGCCGAAGTCTGTTTCAAATACCGGGATATCACTTCCTGCCCATACGCTTTTTCCTTTTTCTTCGTCCATTTCGTAATCCGTTGGGCGGTATTTTATATATCGCCCGGCTAGGTTGCCCTGCCGGTCCAAAAGCCATGCCACATTGCATTTTTTTCCGTTTATATGCTCGTGAAGACCTACAACTATATAGCTATTAAGCATCCGGGCCTTTTCACCTAGGATTACACGACAGTCTTCCGTTAGCTTTGCGTCATCCATTGGGATGTTGACACTGATTTTCTGAAAAACCTCCGGCAGGATTACCAAGTCCGGTTTTAGGCTTGCAAAGCTGTCCAGCAAAGTAACAGCCCTCGCCATATTATGTTCGGGGGTGGTATCGCCGGGGACCTCCGGCAAGCAAGTGGTTATAACATTACATTTTCGCATATATATGCTCCCTCCTTTTTATCCAAAGTATAGTTCATGACTCACGGGATGTATAGCCAAAATGCCCTAAATATGGGCTTTTTTATACCAATCCCACAAAATTTAAATTGACACAAAACTTCGTCCCATTTATCGTTTACATATGTTTCGATATATTTCAAGAGAAAAATCATTTTACCCCCACGCCGCCAAAATGGCATTGCCTTTGGGTATCCAAAACCTTGTAATCAACGGCATGGTCATCATGAGCACTTTTATGATTGGTATACTTGGCGAAAGCTACCTGGCGGGAGTGGCACTGGCTACTGCTATTTTTTTTATGGCGGAGCTTGTTGTCTTTGGACTGTGCAGTGGCAGTGCCGTGCTTATTGCTCAATACCATGGTAAGGGTGATAAAATCAGTATTAATCGTATTATTGGTATCGCCCTGGGCTTAAGTTTTCTTGTAAGTATGACTATCGCCATAAGCATCAGCCTTTTTCCTACCGGGATTTTTATCCTTACCTCCAATGACCCTGTTCTGATAGTCATTGCCGCAGAGTTTGGGCGTATCGCCGCTTTTGCCTTGGTGCTTAACGCATTATCCAGCGTCTATATAGTTGCCCAACGCAGTATGGAAAATCCTCGCCTTGCTATGATTGTCCAGAGCATAACCTTGGTGACCTGTGTTTTTCTTAATTGGGTGCTTATATTCGGCAACCTGGGTTTTGTCCCTATGGGTGTGCAAGGCGCAGCCATAGCCTTATTGATTGCCCGAGGGGTGGAGTTTGCCCTGACCTTTGGTTATGCCTTTGCAACCAAACAATTTAAGCTGCAATTTTCGGCATTGCTTCGCCCAGGGAAGGTCATTTTCAGAGATTTTGTAAAATACGCCTCGCCGGTGGTAATCAGTGAATCCCTTTGGGGCATCGGTGTTTCTATGTATGCCATTATTTTCGGGCATATGACTAATGCCGTTGCCGCTGTGGCCGCCTTTAGCATTGTCCTCAATATCGAGAGAATACTGGGGGCTATGTGTTATGGCTTCGGTCATGCCTGTAGTGTCTTAGTTGGCAAAGAAATCGGAGCAGGACAACAGAAAAAAGCCCTGTCTGTTGGGGTTACGATGATAGCTCTAACAGCAGGACTTGGATTGTTTATGGGGCTTCTCGCTCTTCTTTTGCGTAATATAATATTGCTGCCATGGGTGTTTCCCCTTTTTGGTGCTTCCGGCTATACTCTCGCCTATGGCTCAACGATGCTTGTAATCATGGCGATATGCCTGCCTTTTAAGGTAGTAAATCTATGTATCGTTATTGGCACTTTACGAAGCGGCGGCGATATCCGTGGAGCGGTTGCCTTAGATATGGGTGCGCTTTTTCTTGTGGCACTTCCTCTTTCGGCACTTGCAGGGTTATTCCTTGGGGCACCAGCCCCTATTGTATATTTGCTAGTTTGCATGGAGGAGTTTATAAAGACTTTCTTTGGAATATGGCGAGTTAAGCAAAGAAAATGGCTGACTAATGTAACAAGGCAATGATTTTTTTTACCCGTTGCAGGTTCTCTAGCGGAGTGTCGTAGGGTACAACACCTGTTCCTATAATTATTTTTGGGTAGTTTTTCTTCTGGGCATAAATTTCTTTGATTCGCTCTTTAATTTTCTCAAAGTCTCCCTGACGCACCAGTTTGGGATCAATATTGGCTCGCAGTACTAACCCTGCTGCACGGGCTTTTTCTATATATAAGGGCAGAGGTGTATTATAGTCGGATAAAAGCAAAGCGGTGCCGCTTTTTACTATATCATCAAGAATCGGACGGGTATCGCCGCCTATCACCAAGGGCCGTGCCCCAATATGAGCCAACAATGCCTGCTCATAAGGCAACGCATATTGCCGGTAAATATCAGGTGTAATAAGAGGAGGCGAAGCCCATGACTCAAAAACCGTTACCCCAAGTCCGCGGCTGACAATTTCCCTGGAATATGCCTTTTGAAATTCCAAGACTGCTGCAAGTAAGAGCCTTACCCGTTTATCTTCATCAATAAAGGCATGTATTGCTGTTTCAAACCCCAACAGTTCAATAAGAATAGAAAAAGGCCCACATATGCCAACGCTGACCTTTGCATCATTGCCGATAACGGCCTTTACTTTTTCGGCGGCGCAAAGAAGCAGCTGAATGCGCCCCAAGTTTGGAGAAAAAGCAATACCACCGGGAGGTGAATCCAAAGTTATGGGATGGGTCATAATCCCGGGAATGGACTCGTCGTCATAGAAGCATACCTGACATCCCAGAGCCTCCGCCTCGATATTATAGATATCCATACCAACGGTTACCCCATCGGGGCGATATTGCTCAAATACAGCAATATGCGCCCTAGCCAAAATAGAAGCATCCCGTGCAGCGGCACTGGGTGTCTGCCCGATTAGGAAAGCGGCGTGTTCGATAATTGTGGGTATAAAGGGCAGTGGGGCTGTGTATGTGTTTTCATGGGCGTTAGATGGCATTGGCTTCACTCCGATTTGTGGATTGTGAGTGGAGTGACTATAACATAAAACGCGCATAACATCTCCATACACAAGATGATATGCGCGTTTTTATAGTCGTTTTATTTATCTAATGTGGATTTATTAAATAGCGTTGTGTGTGAAGCTTGCGATTTTATCTATGGGTATCTCTGTTACAGAAGTGAGATATCAGATAAACAGGTCTAAAATAAAACTCTGCCCACCCATAAAAAACCTTGTTATTACTAGCTTACATGACTGTATTCTAATTCAAGTCGGATTTTTTCAAGTTCAATCAAGAGCGTTTTAACTTCCTCGATATCTATACCACTGTGTTTCTTCGAAGCAATTATAATCGTGTTTATTAGGCTCTCTAAAAAATAGGCTTCTTCTAACATCTTTTCTATTACATTTGTAAGCTCGCTTACTTCGATTGATTCATCATTAACTACATTATAGGTAAAACAAAAATTAATGATTCTTGCTATTAAAACATTTCTTTCCATTTTCAGCTTTCTTTCCCCTTCTTCTTTTCTACAAGTATGCTTAAAAAATCGGCAAACTTATAAATTGCACTACGTTTTAGTCTTTTAAATTCGTTGCTATCGCTATTATTAAACCCTAATAGGTCAACTATCTCCTTTTCATATTTTTCGTTGATGAAATATTCCATTATATATAGCTGTTCCTCATCAGATAAAATGCTTCTTGCCCAATAATAATTTGATATATACTCTCTTAGCTTTTCTTCTGTAAGTTCTTTGGCTGATAAATTAAAGATATCCGCTCCAATTGCGATATATGGCTGTTTTCTGTATTCCTCCGATAAATCATAATTAGCAGTCAATCCTTTTTGCGCGTTTAACTTCCCCCATTCCCATTCTAGTGTTTCTAAGTTTACAAAATAATTGTGTACATTCTTCTTTGTTTCTTCAAAATTAAACCCTTCTAGGTTTTGGCTTGATAGTGTTCTATTCTTATACATATTCATTTTTAAATTCCCCCTTACCTTCATCATAGAATAATTTCATGTCGTTATTTATCACTATTTGTAGTATAAAGCGACTTTTTATGACATTTCATTTCTTTCACCGACTTTCTACGCAAAAAAGAACCCGTTTTTATGCGGATTCCTCTGCTCCTGAGAATTTATCTCATTATACACATTTTAGCACATGCATTTCATAATGGAAGGGGTAACTTCCGGCAAAGTGCTGTAGTTTAGCTGTGACCTAACTGGGTTTTAGCGTCATTTAAGGGGTAACTTAGCGTTATTTACTATATAATTCTAAAAATCTAGTTGCATTCATTATTTCTCGCTTTTCTAATTTCATTTACCATATCGGCTACATCTTGTTCCAATTTAAGCTCTAATCTCTCTGCTTCTCCAGCAAATCCCTTTCTTGCTTCGTCAATTGCTAGTGATACGGGATTAACAAGCAAAAACTTTCCATCTTGCTCAATAAAAGCCACTTTATCCCCATCACCTAACTTTAGTAGTCGCCTAATCATAATTGGTTATTTGACCTTTAGACGTAATTTTTGCTAACTCCATAAGTACATATCCTTTCCTTGAATTCCTTACTTTATTATACGCACAAATTACAATACAAAACAACATCCTTAACGATTATTTAGATGTTTATCGTTGTTTTTTGCAGTTTATATCGTCTATTCACATATAAGAGTGAGGTCAAGGATAGGGTGGAGATTTTTTTGTGGGTGACCTTCCCGCAAAAAAATACTACCCGACCTTGACGGAACGGAGAATTTGAATAGCAATCATAGAGATTGGCATATTTGCGCCTTTTCAAATATGCCCCTTTAACCTCCTTTTTTCGCTTTTTGCCTAATTTGTTATACATAAAAAAAAGATACATTGTCTGCACCTTCCTGTATTCCTTGAATATTATGGCTTTTCCAGCTTTGGGTTACTTCATTACTGCCGTGTTTAGCATTGGAGTACCCCAAACTTTACAATTTTCTTTACATTGCTAGCTCCGCAAAATTCCATTCGATGATAATATCCCTCTCCTTTGTTTCTTCATTGACATCACCAATATAAATTTTACTAACAAATTCATCAAGTATTATCTTGTTTAGCCTGTCGATTTGTTTATATTTCTCGATGATACTAATGATATTATCCTTCCTGTCTGCTTTTGCTTGAACTAACTTTATTTCTTCGTCTAAGGCTTTAATCCGTTTTTTACCAACTTCTATGTCTTGTAAATAAGTGTCTCTTAACATAATGAATTCATCTTCTGATATAATCTTTTTTACTTTGTCTTCATACAAGCCTTTATAGTAGCTGTTTTTTTCATGTATTTGTCTTTCAATTTTTGCCTTCTCTAATCCACATGCGCTTATTCTATCAGGATATTTGGCTTTATTATTTACTTTAGGATATTGTCTTTCTAATGAGGGTTGATTATAGAACTTACTAAATTGTAAATTCATTTCTTTAATAACGGCATTCTCTAACAAATCAATTCTAACGGCTTTTCTATTGTCACAATTGTGATACTTCTTTGCGCCTTTGCATTGCATGTATGACCGTTTTCCGCCTTTTACTTTATATACATTTCGCATGAATATTTTACGGCATTCATTACAATAAACTTTCTGGCTAAAGAAATGTATCTCCCCCGTCCTTGTTGGAGATTCATGTTTACCTAATCTTTCTTGCACAGTAAGCCATGTGTCGATATCAATAATTGGCTCATGGGCATTTTCAGTTATGCTCCACTTTTCTTTTTCCACCGCTCTTGATTTATGTATCTTATAGCTAATTGATGTTCTCTTTCCCTGTACTAGATTACCAACATAAGCATGATTTCTAAGCATCCTCGCTATTGTATCAACATTCCACTGGGCTTTTGAATAGTCTAGTCCACAACATACAAATTTACTACCATTATTCCGTTTGTAAATTGATGGTGTGTCTATTTTTTCTCTGTTCAATATTTGGCATATTTTATAGTAACTGTAACCATTTTTATAGTGCTCGAATATTTTTCTCACAACCTCAGCAGGAATTTCATCAATAATCAGTTTATGTTTGTTTTCGGGGTCTTTAATATACCCATACGGAGCGAAGCTCCCCATAAATAGACCATCGTCCCGTTTGTTGCTTAGTGATTTTTTGATATTGTCTGATAAATCCTCAAGGAACCATTCATTAATAAGCCCGTTTATCTGCCTTGCCTTTTTATTGCCTTTGACTTCTGTGTCAGCATTATCTACTATACTGACGAACCTAACCCCCCATAAGGCAAACTTATTATGTATGTATTTTTCGATTACTTCCATGTCTCTTGAAAATCTCGATTGGGTTTTACATAACACGAGGTTGATTCTGCCGCTCTCGCAATCGTTAATCATTCTTTCAAAGTCTGGGCGATATGCACCAGCCCCGGAATAATCATCATCACTATAGATATCTATAACATCCCAGTCATTTTGTATAGCGTACTTTAGAAGCATACTCTTTTGATTTTGTATGCTATCACTATCATCATTTACATTTTTCTTATCTCTATCCTCATCAGATAATCTACAATATACACCTACTTTTACTATCATAGTTTATCCTCCAAACCTATTATCGGAAAAACCACAATATTCTCAAAATACATATTTATTATATCAGACCTGTTCATTCTGTGTCACCAAGAGATTCTAAATACATTATTATTTTTAATAGCTTGTAGTTGAATAGCTCTATAAAAGTTGCTTGATTACTAGCATCTGGTTTAAAATTACTGCTTACGTTAAATTTAATATCCAAATTTTTTAACCCCCTTTTGTTTAAAATTATTTATTTGGACAACAAAAAATGCCAGATTATTCTGACATTTATTTTATAACAACATGTGTGTAGCACTAAAACTACTGATGCTCTTCTAACAGCTCTAAATCCTCTTTGGTGATAGCATTTGTCGAAGCTTCCACGAATAGCGGTAGTAGCTGTTGTATTAGAACTTTATCCTCGACTTCTAGTATGGATTTGTTTTCTGATTTTTCTATGCAAAATTTGAAATTAGTATCATCGCTTTGGTCTATCAAGTGATAGTATGTATTATTTTGAAAGATTGCTTTACTGGCAACAACGTACTTTCTGCCATCACTCAAGCCAATTACATCTTTAATATCTATATCCATAATTATACACTTTTCCCTTTTGCTATTTCATCCTCTAAAACTAATCCATGATGTGCAAAAAAAGCTTTAATTTCATCTATTCTAATTTCAACGCCTATTTTCTTTGCATAGCTATCTACTAGTTTAAATAAAAAATATACTAATCCAATACCACCACCTGCTGGTGCAAGAAGGCTCCGCATCAGCTCGCCGACATCCATATATTGTATTCCTGGTGACAAACGCCCATTTATTATCGACAACACAATAGCCCCAACACATACTCCAAGAGCCCACTTATTGATTATAACTCTTTTAGTTTGTATATCCTTTATGGTGTTATATTTTTCTACTGTTTCAATGTAAAATTCTTTTGTTGTATCATCTATTTCTTTAACCACTATATTTCCTCCTATAAGTATAATAACACAAAGGTATTTTGCTGTCAAAATATGTAATAACCACTCGGGCTTGCATATGGATTTTTTGTGTAATACAATGCATGAGGTGGTGTTCACGCTGGATTATTCAAGGAGGGTTAACATATGGCAAGCAAGGATAAGTTAACAATTGGCGGCGTAATAATTCTTTTAGCTGCAATATTCGGCTTGCTTAATGATTCGCTTGATTTTGCAGAAAGACTTAGAAATTTTTTTTCTGGCGATAACAATATGAATAGACCTGCTGCTACTCCTGCTCCGACGCCTGATACATCGTCAAACGAACCAACACAAACACCACAACCTGCGGTAACACATATTGGCACTGCTAGGATACGGTACATTACAGACAATTATTATTTCCCGTTTTCAGCCACTTATTATGCAAATAGATATAGTGATGGATATATACGCTTTAATCTTTCCTCAAATGAACCTACCGGGAAAGCCCTTCGGTTTGCAGGCTGGCTGCGTGATAATAACTCTAATAATAGAATTTACCCTCTTGGCTATCGAATGGAGATATATGTTGGAGTTTTGACTGAAAATGCTGAGTTAAGATTCTATCCGCAAATGTTATTTGACCCATCAAGATAAATCTTCCAGTCGCTCAATCCGCTTGGTGATGGGTGGATGAGTCGCTTTAATCATTTCTCCAATGCTTTTAGGCTTCTCCATTGATATTTGATATATCTGAATTAATACCCCTGCTAATTCTTCACCGAAACCCCATCTCAAAGCCCGTTTATCTGCTTCATATTCCTGCTCTCTGTTATGCTGCATCATAATTATGTCGCCCAAAAACTCTATTAGCACGAAGAGATAAAAAACAACATTAAACAAAAATTTTATAAGCCCTGTATCTAAGGAGCTATTAATTTGGCGTAGCTTTTTCATCAACACGGTTAAAGGAAAGTTTGCAACATAAGCAAATAAAGCCCTTCCGGTGTCACTGTGATGGAAATGTGCTAATTCGTGAGCAATTAATCCTTTTAATGCTTCATCACTGAGTAAATCTATACTGCCTTTGGTTAGTACAAGCGTTTCGCGCCCAAATGCGAAGGCATTTATGTTCATACTCTCTTGGATGTACAGTTTTACGTTTCTGGAATACGTACTTTCCCCGTCTATTTTTGCATATGCGCTACAAACTTCCGCCAATAATGGTGTTAATCGTTCTTTTTCTGCTTTTATCCGTAATGGTCTTATTCCTGATACCCACCGCCACAAGCGTTCGGAATCGGGATGAAAAGCAATGAAAAAGAACAGTATATAAACTGGAATGATAGCCCCGGCAGTTAATATTCCAAAGAGAGCCAAATAAAACAAATACCAAATAGGATATGAGACTGAGCCAAAGATGCTCCTTAGCATAAATACTGCCCCCCCTGATAGATTTATAAGGTGGGCTTAGTATATTCTTACCGCTATCTGGCTAGAACTTTGTCTCTCTAGCATCCAGGTTAAATATGCCCTTCGCATACAACAATGTGAAGGGCATATTTTATCGTATAAAGGCTTGCTATAAAACTCGCTTACTGAAGCTCGTACACGATAACAACCATACGCTGTGAGCCTATCCACTCGGCTTGTTGACCTAAGAATTCAGCTACAAAACGCAAGGGTATTAAAGTTCTGCCATTTACCACTTGGGGTACAACGTCCATTTCATTTTGAACACCATTAACCCTTACATTTCTTTGACCTAGCCACATCTGTACATGGTTTCCGTGTGACCTTAAATCGGCTCGCCTGTCACTACTGTTCCAGTCTGCCGTTCCTCCCATTGCCTCAACAATAGCACGCACTGGAACCATAGTGCGCCCAGCGGTTATAACTGGAGCGGTATTATTATTTGGTGGGTCTATGCCCTCCCAAACATTGTTGACATTCATAAATGGATTACCAATAAACATCATAATAAAACCACGCTCTTGCACTGGCTCGGTTATGGCACTAGATGTACGTACATGTACCCTGGCACTTGGAAGTCCAAGCACTTCCGGGGTCAGGGTTGTTGTATCAATGCAAAAGTGAGCTTCCTCTAAAACTTCTCTGATGTAATACCAATAATCCCGGTTTGGTCTTACATTTGCATCAAATGTGATAATCCGGTTTAAGCTATGAGCCGGATTTACCATGATTGGAAAATCAGTAATTGAGATACCATCCCCGGTTGCGGATGTAGCTCGAAATACCCGATAACCAAATCTATTACCCGGTACAGTAGTAAACTCCATCCAAACGCCTGTATCTACTCCCGATGGTGGGTTTACAAACTGTGGGATAGAATTATTTGCTGGTGGCGGTGTAGCCGTTGCCATCGGTGTTGGGCTTGGTGCTGCTGCTGGTGTAGGCGAAGGTGTTGCTACATTGCCAACTACTTGCACATGGAAATCACCACTCTTTTCACCGCATACTACAAATAACCCCACTGTTTCAAATATCACCCTACCAGAATAATTGCTTAGTGGAATCCAAGGTATAACAACCCCCTCTCTATTACCTTCAAAAACTCTCCAATAACGGTCAAAGGGGGCAGTATTGACCCAATCCCAATTAATTGATTCGTTGCGTTCTAAAAATAAGGAAGTTCCAACTTGGACAGTAAATATCGCCGTATCTCTCCATTCGTGTCCTGGAATAGAAATGTCTATCGGAGTTGAATCAAAATAAAATCGCGTTCCAGATACTTGACCAATAAAATGCCGTTCTCCACTCATAGAGTGAACCATGACAGGCAAGGCTAGTAAAATTACTAATACCAGAACTAAGCTAAGCCATTTCTTTAGTGATGCTTTGCGCTTCATAGTGACCTCCTATAATTAAATCATGCACATAAGGGATGTGCTACCCAAACGTATACATATTGATAAAAAGTGCGGAATACAGAAAAAACCTCCTTCCTTTCTGACCGCACAAATAAAAACCCGCTTTTGTTTCGGGGCTTGAAAATTGCCATTAGTATCCATTTTCCGCAAAAGGTGTACCTTTTATGGACTTATTTTTAACGGTATTCTTATGTTTGTGGCACTGTAAAACAAGCTAAATAACGGTTTGAAATAGCTTTTTAGCAGATATTGACACTATTTAATGTGACTGATAATATAAAAACGTCATTCCGCAAAAGGTACACCTTTTACGGAATGACGGAGGCTTTTTATATGAAAGAAATGTACGGAAACCAAGAGAAATATGCTTATGTAAGGGTGTCAAGTGACGGGCAAAACGAAGCCAGGCAACTCAAGGAAATCTATAAGCAAGGAGTACCCAAACGAAATATCATCATCGAAAAAGCCACCGGCAAAAATTTTAATCGTGGCAAATATCACGAACTTGCAAAACGGCTCAAAAGTGGTGATACTCTTTATATCGGAAGTATTGACCGCCTTGGCAGGGACTATGACGGTATTATCAGTGAATGGAGCAACCTAACTAAGGAAAAACGGATAATCGTCAAAGTCCTAAATATGCCACTCTTAAACACCGATAGGCAAAGCACCGCCTTGATTGATAAATTCGTATCAGATATTGTTTTATTAACCCTGGCTTACCAAGCAGAACAAGAATGGCACAACATCAAAGCTCACCAAAGAGCAGGCATTGCTATTGCTAAAGAAAACGGTAAACACATGGGTCGCCCTAAAGCCTCATACTCTGAATATGAAATTAGGGTAGTCAAAGATTGGAAATGCGGTATGCTCTCACTGGATGAGGCTATGAAAAAATTGGGAAGAAAAAAATCGTCGTTCTACAAATTGGTGCATGAGTTGGAAAAATGATGGTTATTAAAAAATCCCGCATGGGATTTTTTGCTTTTCTTGTGCTTATGATTTTTATAACTCTTTGCCTGTTCGCAATATCTCTTTCACAAATGGGTTATCAGTTTCTAAATCAGATGCACAAAAAGCGTGAGGTTCAATATCGAAATCCCCATACTTTCTTGATAGCCGGAACAATTCCCTTACTATAGTAAATGTATCTTGATTTTCGAAACTGCTGGAAAAAAAGCATAAATCAATATCGCTATGCATGTTGGCATTGCCTTTCGCAAATGAGCCAAACAAAAATACTTTATCAATCGGCATTGCGTTTTTTACATCGTTTACATAATCTTCTATTACATTACTTATGGCTTCATTGTCAGCAACCATGCAAAAACCTCCTTTGCCTTTTGATGATACCTTTTTGCTGCATCTTCGTTTAGCTTTTGACCTTGCTTTTCTTTGTAGTCAGTATATCGTCCACTAATGTAGAATGCTGTTAAATCTTCAAAAAATTCCTTGTAATCGTCTGAAACTTTTTCGGGCAGTTGGTTTTCAAATTTTCCAACAAGGAAACGTATATTATGGGTGCGTGGCACATTATCGTCTATATAGAGAACATATAAGCCTTTTGCAAGCTTTTCAATAGCTTGTTGGCACATAAATACAACATACAACCACCTACCACTGTTAAGCATTGCACCAGCAGTTTCCAAGTCATATTCGGCAATCTCAAGCCAATATTCATATTTTTCTTGATTGGTCATTCATACACCTCTTTATTATATTCTACTTGATTTTACTATTCTTTTCAAGAAAATTGCCCCAAAAATTAGCAATTGGGTGTGTGCAAGATATATTCACCTAAAATGGCTTGTTTACATTAATCTTGGCGTGTACCATTTTATCCCTTGAGAGGAAAATCGCTGTCCCTGCTTTAAGTAGTTTTATATCGTCTGGGTGATAGATAAATTCCCGGGTTTTTCGTAGTGAGCCAAGTTCGGTACTTTCACCCTCTTTTATCTGGTATGTAGCTTGCATAGTTTCCCTCGTACCGAAAACCCTCGCCCACGCTTCTGCATTAACCGAACTATTTTGCCTAAGTGCTATATAATTGTTACAGTTCTCGATTATCTGCTCTTTGAACTGCTCCGATACTGTATCGAGATCGGATAAACTTTGGGTCGCTAGTATGCAAGTAATATTCGCTGAGCGTGACTTATTAACTAGGTCAAGCAAAGATACCGATGCATAGACATTTATCTCATCTAGGATATAGAAGATGCGCTCTTTTTTATGTTCATAAAATTTACTTACTGCCTTTTTTTATGAATAACAATTAAATTTCCAATAAGCGGTGACATTTCAGGATATAGCAAAGGGTTTAGAATAAACAATATTACTGCATTTTCTTCTAATGCTGTATAGATATCAATGCCGGAAGCCTCAAAAACTTGCCCTAGACTGCTTTCTTTTATTGTAGCAAATCTAGCCGCAGCAGCTTCGGCTATTTTTCCGCTGATTTTAGCAAGTTCACTATCTTCGATTCGCTCGACTTTGGTAATGAGTTCTTTAACGCTTAAATCCTTACTAAGTTTATTAAAATTGTCTACAGGCAAGTAGCGGGTCAAGCTCTCTAGGGATAACTCAACCCCCTCCATTGCCAATAGTTTTAATAATCTTTGGATATACCGCTCCGTGTTATATTTATAATGTTCTTCGCTCCAGTTGGTCATGTTGATTAACATATCTTTTATAACATCGGTGCTAGTGTTTTTAAATGGGTTGTACCTATCACTTGCATCTGGCTCATTAAAATTAATGACATAGGTTTTACGCTCTGGACAAATTTTTTCTACGATATCTAAAAGAGAACCGACACCCGTGTCCCCTTTGCCGTCAACTATCAGCATGGGATAATCATACTGTACGCCTGCCTTGATAAAATTGGATATGGCTACGGTTTTTCCGCTTCCTGTTGTACCGCATATAAAAACATGCTTTGCATTACTTGGGATGCATACGCATTTTTTATTTGTTGATGTACCTATATAAACCCCTTCTTCTTCTTTTCCACTTCTATAGGTTGTTTTGGTAATCGCTCGTTTATAATCGCGCTCATAATCGAAAACATCATTTTTCGAGGTAAAGCCCTGAATAACTTTATATAGCCCGTAAAAAAGCCCGGCAATTATTACAATCACTAATACCCCCGCGATATCCATGCCTAGCATTTGATTTCCTCCAATTTTTCTATAGAAATTATTTCCATGTTGGCATACTCTTCTGCAAAATTTTTAAGAAGTCCAAAAATTTTGTTATCGCCTGTAACCCATATTTGCTGGTCATAGTTTAGGTAATTATCCCGTACATTCTTTTCTAAGTTAGTTTTAGCCTTTAAGGTAAGCTCAACTTCTACCGCATATTTTTTGCCGTGGTGCTCAAACAAAAAATCAGGATGGTGCTTTCTTGTTCCAAAGCCATCTTTGATATGTAACTCTCTTTCGCTCTTTATATCATTCAAAGAAAAGCCATAGATTGCCTTTAGATGTATCAGTATGTCTAAAACCTGTGCATCGTGGTTAATCTGCTCTAAGCGGATTTTATTTTCACGCTTGTTTGCTCCAATTAAAATCCGTCCCTTATGGGTCAAGGTATAAAGATATGGTAATCCGTACAGATATTTTTTTCTTGCTAGGTATCCACCATCAGTTAGTGCCTTTAGTCTTCGGTCACAAGCTCTCATCCCGGTGAAGCCGATTAGCTTACTAACATGTCTTCCAAAACAAAATTTAAACCTGTATACCAGTCTTAAAATCTCCAAATCTCTTTCTACTATTACCATTACATTCCCCTATCTACATTTTATTATATCTATACCTTTTGAAAAGTCCCAACACCGCAACAGAGAAAAAACACAACCTTCGTGGGGGATTGGGGATTCTTAGGGGGCTTGCCCTCTAAGACGTTTCTTTTATCAACTTTTCTTGACGGAAACAATAAAAGTAATACTTCACACACTCCCCCCAACTCCCTCTATTATTTCCCTCTTCCCCAAAGCGTTCAAAATTATTTCCCAAACTCTCCCACGCGCTCAGCCTTCTCAAATGTAATGCTCACGTAGTAAGAGATGGGTCTCGGGTGTGTTTTTCAGCCGAGACCCATTTCTTATGTAGTGATGAGAAGGCGCGGATGCAGCGCGTGAAGGGAGTTTTACATATACATTCTTGTGTCTTATATGATTAGAATGACTTTGTAATGGGCTTTTTCGCCTTATATATGCATTCCTCAAATTATTTCCCAAACTTGATGATGCACTTGGGAAATAAAATAGCTGCGAGGTTTTTCTGGCTCTAATACTATGTACTAGCCACCTTGAAATTTTACATTTAACACCTTGACTTGATAGCCTTCTTCCTTTTTAGAAGATGCCATTATCTGTTCTATGTAGTTATGCAAAAACTGCATTTTTTCGCTATTCGTTAGGGCTTGCCAATTATCACGAAAATTGGTGACTATATCATCCACTAGCAACTCTATTTCGTCTGCTTCCTCATCAAGTGGGAGATTGATAATTTGGTCAGCATATGTATTCTTTTCATTCCTTGTAATGGTTATCATTTGCTCATAATCTTCAAAGGATATTCGCTCTCCAATATAAAGATTCATCAGTTCCTTTTCACGCTTCATCAGTTTGACTATGGCGTTTTCATATTCTTCGCGAAGCAAGGCATTTATATTTTCTCGTTTGCTTTGTTCTTCGGGCAAGATTTCAGGAGTAACTGTAAAATCCTCGATATCATCCATATACTCTTCAAATGCGTTTTCGATTTTTGCATGACTGAATCTTGATGTTTTACATAAGCCTTTGGATATATTCGGGCAACGATAACCACGGCTTACTATTTTCTCGCCTTTGCTATTTACTTTGTACTCGCCATTGGTCTGCATCCTTGCTCCACACTCGGCACAGTAAAGCACCCCGCAAAAGTAATTATCTTCTTTGGGTCTTTTCGTATATGCTACACGTTTTAGATTACCCATCTTCTTTTGGGCACTATAAAATATCTCTTCACTGATAATCGGCTCATGTTTACCGTCGGCTTCAAAATAACGCTCTTCATCATCAAGCGCATATCTAACCTTACCAATGTATGTAGAGTTTGTTAGTATTCCCCTTATACTTGCGTGATGCCATGCCTCACCCCGTTTAGGCTTTATCCCCCGATGGTTTAGGTTTCTCGCTATGCCCGCATATGACATATTACCGTCAAGATACATGCTGTAAACCTCTCTGACAATTTTTGCTTCCTCGTGATTGATGGTTTGGACTTTTTCGCCGTTTTCACGGTCATAGCCATATGACATTGTTGAACCTGCAAGGGTAAAACCTTCTTTAACTTTTTTCTCACAAGCTAGTTTTACCCTTTCGATTGTATTCTCCCTCTCAAACTCGGCAAAGATGCCGATTATTTTGAGAAACATCCTACCGGATGCGGTTTGGGTGTCTATGCTCTCCATTAGCGAATTAAAGCCGCATTTTGCGTTATTAAAAAGCTCGGTTAATTCGATTAAATCTTTTGTACTTCTCGTTAGCCGGTCTATTTTATAGACTAGCACATTATTGACTTTGCCTGATTTTATATCATCTATCAGCTCATTGATTGCGGGTCTATCACTTATGTTTTTACCGCTGATGCCTTCATCAGCATAGACTTTATATAATCCCCAGTCTTTTATTTCTATGTAATTTTTTAGCTTGTCTATCTGGGCGCGGATTGAGTACCCTTCTTTGGCTTGTTCGTCTGTTGATACCCTGACGTATATAGCCGTGTTTAACATTTTATTTCCTGTCCTCCTTTGCAGGTTCGGACAAAGTTTTATTTTTATTTTTGCGCTTTTCTTTTGCTATCCTTGGGATAGATGTCTTCATAAAAAAGCTCATCATTTCCTTTTGCAACTCATCAGAGAGAACAATTTTTTGCCTGTCCTCTTTGTTAGATTTATTCATAAAGAAAAACTCCTGGGTCACATATATGTACTAAAATATACGCACAGGAGTTTTGTCCTAATTCATTATGTGAAAAAGCCTTGATTTTACTGAAGAAAAAAGCTCCACCCGCTTTTCTGATAGCTTACAGAGCCGAGCCAGTTCCAGCCGCCTCTCCAGCCGCGCCTGCGACCGCCACAGCAACGTCTTTCGCCACGACAACGACCGATGACGCCGCACATATGGGGATGCATTCCGATGCCTTCGCATCCGCCGCCCATTTCCTCAAAACCTTCACCGCCAAAGAAACCGCCGCAACATGCACTGCCGATTGGGCAAGCAGGAGGTGCGCCGATGTCGGTGATTAACTTAATGGTGCAGCCGCAAATCCCGGCAAGCACACCTGTAAAGCCATTGCCAGACAAACCACCGCTAGTGGTGAAAATAGTAACGGTTTGGCCGATATGACGTCCTAAGCTTTCAAGCAAAAATTCGCCCATGGTAATTCTCCTTTCTATGCCGGTGTGAACCAGCATTCATTGACGCAAAGCGGGTGTGGCAAAAACAGATGAACAGCGAAGAATGAACATGAAGGGAGCTATATAGTCCGCCAATAACATCTGCCCCGAGTTCCACAACCCGCCAAGCGCCTAATCTATATAAAGAGACCCGAGCACGAAGCCGCTCTGGATGCTCCTGGTACATACTATGAGATGCTGTCCCATTTTGTTACTGTTGCTTATGTAGAGGAAAACTTGGATGATGAGATGGGATATGTGGAGATTTGGTTGGCTATTCGGAAGAAGAATTATAGTTGAAAAATATACACCACAACATCTTTTCAATGCTATATTATTCTCACGCTAAAATGACACATTCTATTGGAGGGGATTATGCCTAACCTGGAAGAAATGAGTGCATTCTTTGACAGCCGCGCCGTGAGCTATAACGAAGTGCCATACACCCTGTCCAATCAAAAGCAAATGCTCCTTGCTGCTGGATTTTCAGATGTGCAAGAAGTGTGGCGGGAGGGGCATACGCTTATTCTTGTTGCAAGAAAATAGTAATAACACGCGCATGTAAAACAACGAATATATCTCTAAATATCAGCATAATCACTCGAAATTAGCCAAAAATGAAAATTAAACCTTTACCAAAAACGACAAAACGGTAATGTAGATAAACTTTGTCCCGAAACAACGAAAGCCGTAGTGCGAAAATACCTCTATATCGTCATTGCGAGGCGAAGCCGAAGCAATCCAAGAGCGGAAGAATACGTAAGTTTACTGGATTGCTTCGTCGCTTTGCTCCTCGCAATGACACGCTGCTTTCATGCTTGGTTGATGACAAATATTCCTTAAATAAACAGATAATACGAAACAACTGCATGAACCACGAAAACCACTAAATATTTTTATGTCGTTCGTGGTGATTATTCATGCTCGGTTGGTGACGGAAAATACCCGTAATGGGCGGATAGGAGAGCTTATGAAAAAGTTAATATTAGTCGAGGGACTTCCGGGAACAGGCAAAACAACCATCGCTAAGTGGTTGTCAGATTTATTGATTTCACAGGGAGAGAACACAACTCTATTGAGTGAGGGTGACGAAAGAAGCCCTTGCGATTTTTATATCACCGCCGGGATACCGAAAAACGAATTCGAATCACTCTATGATTCGCAAGAACGAGAAAATCTACTAATAAATGCATTGTCCACCGACAATTATATCTACCTACGCTTAGATAAATGCCCTGACTATGTTGCCGAAAAAATCAAACAATGGGATATGGGGGATGAAAGCAATCAATTTATAACAGTAGCAGATTATATCCCCTGTGCCTTAGAGCGGCTTGTTTATTGGGTTAATTCTCATATAAACACATCCGAAACGATTGTTATCGACGGCGGCTATTTTCAAAATCCTATTAACGAATTACTGTTTCGTCAAGGAACGGATAATGAAGTCAGAGGATTTATTAATGCCATCACTGATATATTAAAACCGTTAAATCCAGTTTGCATTTATTTGCGGCGTGATAATGCCGAGGAGGCAATCGCCTTCGCCAAAATGACAAAAGGTAAGGGCTGGGCAGATAGGGTTGATACACTGCTAAGGCAGGCTGGATGTGAAGATTTGTTTCGGCATCGTTTTGAATTAGAGTTAGAGCTCCTTCAAAATATTGAACACTTGATTTGCCATATCGACGGTGATAATTGGGAGGATGCCAAGCAGGGGCTACGGGAATGCTTTGAGATATAAAAAAGGCCTGGATAATCATACTATACGCAAGCTTGTACTGTCCTGAAAATGACAGACATCATGAACCCACGGCACCAAAGAATTACATTGCTTTGGGTGCCGCGGGCGGCATGATGTCTGTCCTGTAAAGGGACAGACCTCATTTCAATGAGCATTGTTATATAGCAGCATACCTATATAAGCATATTGTCCACTTTCCTGACAGGCAACCACCGTTCAAAAGGCATATTTGCTAAGTCTTCAGTCGCAAATGTGAAACTCACATCCAATCTATCAGCGATTTCATAACCCGAGGTTGGCAGCCATTCTGTGTAAATTCGTTCTTCATGTTTTATGGCGGATTCTATAGTTGAATGTTCATCTGCAAAAAAATTTTTGCCGGGAAACACCGCCCATGTATGTGCCGGAATAATATACTCCTTCAAGTTGCCACCTTCAGGCAATGTACTTGCAGCGGCAATCATATATTCGCAGCTATTGTCATTCCCTCGTTCAATCTCAATAGCAAAAAAGCCATTGTATATGGGTGGATGCTGAGCATTGGCAGCGGCATTTAGTTCTTTGCATAATGGGCCGATGTCTACATAGTCGCCATCTGCGTCCTTTGGCGCACCCTCAAACAATACTTTCATCCATAGGGCCTCACCCTCTTCGTAAGCTTCTGTTATGTCGCTACTAATTGGTGCGGACACACCCAAAACACGGATTGGGTCTTTCTTTTCAATTCTAAATTCCATTTCTTCAACTCCAAGTGCGAACTTAAACTTCAAAAGAGCGCAAAATTCTGCGTTGAACCTTCGCAGAACTTTTGCGCTAAAATGTAGTTTAAGTTCGCACCTTTTGCAATTAGTTTGAAGCTGATGACAGGATAGGATTTCAGCAAAGCACCCGCCTCTTTTGCCTTTGATGGCGCAATGCCGTGTATGCTTTGAAACGCACGGTTAAAGGCCGTAGGGGACGAATAACCATATTTGAGGGCTACATCAATAATTTTTTCTCCACTTTGCAAGTCAACCGCCGCAAGGGACATTTTTCTGCGCCTAATGTATTCAGGCAACGGCACACCGGCAATGTAGGAAAACATTCGCTGGAAGTGATATGAGGAACAGCAGGCAACTTTTGCCACCTGCACATAGTCAATTTCCGACCTCATATGTTCTTCCATATAAGTAATAGCCTTGTTTAGATGCTGAATCCAGTCCATTATCTCAACTCCTGGTGTTATAGCGAATTAAATGAGAAACAGTCCAGGCCGAGCCGAAAGTCACGAACGCTTCTATACGTTTTCGGCAACAGGCTGGATGATTTCGAATTAATTCGCTTTAGTATAATTTGCTCAAAATAATTTATCCTCTCTTTTTTGTGCTCATAAAAGAGAGGATACTCGTTTCCATAAACTATGTAAAAGTACGACTGCGTGTTCAGGTGTAATTGAGGGTGCATTCAAAATGGGATTAGCTTTAAGTCATTGCCTTGTGCCATCGCCTAAACAGGCAAAATCAACTGTCTATATTTAGAAAATCAGAAAATCTGTTTTCAAGGCTTCCTACGATTGTATTGACGATAATATAGAGGGGATGTTTGGGTTTTTGAGTTGATATAATCACACAATTTCCAAATGCCTTTCGTATTAGATGCATATTGCATGTAGATATGTTATAGTTGTGGTTCAGAGTTGAGAAGCAATTATGGTTTATATAACAAAAGCCATTTGTTGATTTAATTGAAATATTCACCCTGAAGGAGAGTGCTTAATTATGCTGAATAAAGTCCAAGAAAAATCATATAAATTAATTCAGGCAGATGCACGATTTGTATATACGCTTACAAGAATACTTAGAAGTCCTAATGCCCCCAAAAGCAATTACATTATGATGCTACAACCTTTTATCGGGCTCTTTGCTGATGGTTCAGAACAATGGGGGCGGAAAGTCGGAATAGACACGCCAGTTTTTACGGAAAAAGAGAAAAACCATTATACGGAAATGCGTAACTCGATAAAATTGTTTGATATGAACTATGATGAGTTATTCAACAAATTAAGAAACGCCCTTAATGAAAGTGACAAATATTTTTATGATACTCGTACTCTTAGGTCTAAATTGAGTGGATTATATTATAATGCTGGAGTAGATTTGCAGGGCAACACTTTTTGTGGCAATACTATTTTGTGTTCACTTTACACGCCTTTTTACAAGTTCAGCGATGAGCAATATGGTACTTACATAAAGGATACAAGTATAGTTGCGGGCAAGTTGGCGGCAGTGTATGGTGGTAATAGCACTCTGCCTTACCATGTTAATGGCAATTTAACATTTAGATATGAGGATTATCATTTTTTTAGTGCATGTCCTCGCGATATTAACAGTTATGACGATTTTATATTATTCTCTATATTGTGTAGCGTAAATTTTATAAGAGTCTTCATAAATCAATATTTTGTTGACGAATTTCCTACAAAATTACGTTTTGCATATCTACAATATTATTACCTAACTACCTTAATTCCACAGATGAACCAAAAACTCGCAACCAATTTTACAATCAATCTTCAATACAAAAATGATAAGTTTAGAAATTGTATGGCTCATTATGGACTCGGTGTAGCCCTTAAAGAAACGGATATCATTGAGAGTGATATGTTTTTTGGACTTTCAAATCAACTTTTAGATATGTCGTACACTGAGATAAAAACAGCGATTTACTCTGAGTTAGATTTATTTTCAGAACAATTAACGGAGCATCTGCTTGCATAGTACCTTAAAACTTGGACTATCCCTTTAACTATTCAGTGAACCCTTCTCTGCTTACTTATAAAATGCGTCGCAAGCAAAAAAGTCTAAGAAACTGGTAATTTCATAGACTTTTACAATTATTTTAAAGCTAACATCCAACCGGGATTGTCTTATCGAAGACAACCCCCTTATGTTTAATGTAATTACTATGTCAGCCCTACGGCTGCTTCCCGATATATGCCAAAATCCCGCCATCTACATAAAGGATATGACCGTTTACAAAATCCGACGCCTGGGACGCCAGGAAAACTACCGGCCCTTGCAAATCCCCTGGGGTACCCCAGCGGTTTGCCGGGGTTTTGGCTACTATAAAGCTGTCGAAGGGGTGTGGACTGCCGTCTGCCTGGGGTTCGCGTAGCGGTGCGGTCTGTGGCGTTGCGATATACCCCGGGCCTATACCGTTGCATTGGATATTGGCATGGCCGAACTCTGAGCAGATATTCCTTGTAAGCATCTTAAGACCGCCCTTGGATGCTGCATAGCCAGAAACAGTCTCCCGACCCAGCTCGCTCATCATAGAGCAGATGTTGATTATCTTGCCATGGCCTTTTTCTATCATCCCTGGGATAACGGCCTTTGCCATTATAAATGGCCCATTGAGATTGATATCCACTACCTGGCGGAAGTCATCTGCTGTCATATCCAGCATTGGAATGCGTTTTATTATCCCGGCGTTGTTTACCAAGATATCAATTATGCCTACATCTTTGCGGATTTGCGCGACCATGTTTGCTACGGCCTTCTCGTCGGTTACGTCGCATACATAGCCTTTGGCGGTGATTCCTTCCGCTTCGTATGCTCGTAGGCCTTTTTCCATATTTTCTTGGTTGATTTCGTTAAAGACAATCGTAGCACCAGCACGGGCAAGGGCCGAGGCCATTGCCTGGCCTATCCCATGGGCACCACCGGTTACTAAGGCGATTTTGCCGTCTAGTCGGAAAATATTCGTGTCAAAGATTTGAACCACCTCCAAAAACCAAACCCTCTGTCATCCCGGGCTTGACCCGGAATCCCCCGACCTTTGTTAAAAGTCTAATGGGACCCCGGCTCGAGGCCAGGGTGACGGGCTTTTATTTTAAATTCTCCATAGCCACAACATCCATATCGGTAAATGTAATATTCTCGCCACACATTCCCCATATAAATGTATAGCTCCCGGTCCCCGCTCCCGCGTGGATAGACCAACTTGGGGAAAGCACCGCTTCTTCATTGGCAACGATAATATGTCTGGTTTCGTCCGGTTGGCCCATCAGGTGGACTACCCTGGCATCTGGTGCCATATCAAAATAGAAGTACGCCTCCATACGCCGTTCGTGGGTATGGCAGGGCATTGTGTTCCATACGCTGCCTGCCTCAAGGATGGTCATACCCATTACCAATTGGCAGGTTTCCACTACATCTGGGTGGAGATATTGATTGATTGTGCGCTTGTTGGAAGTCTCATGGCTCCCCAGATGCACTTTTTTTGCACCTTCCAAGGTAATAAGAGTGGAGGGATAGGGGTGATGAGCTGGTGCAGAATTGAAATAGAATTTTGGAGGCGTAGCGGGGTCATCAGCGGTAAACTTTGCGGTTTTTACGCCCTTGCCGATGTATAGGCCATCCTGGAATCCCATAGGGAACTCCTTGCCATCAAGGACAACCTTGCCCTTGCCACCGATATTAATGATGCCCCCCTCGCGACGCTCGAAGAAGGAATCCACACCCATTTCCTTGCCAGCGGTAAGCTCCAAAGGCTTGTCTGTGGGCATGATTCCCCCCACGATTATCCTGTCTATATGGGAATAGACCAGGTTGACCTCTCCAGGGACGAAAACCGGCTCAATAAGGAAATGCTCGCGCAATTCCGTTGTAGAATAGTGCATTACATCATCTGGGTGATTTGAATAACGGGTTTCTAGTTTCATTTTGTACTCCCTTCATATAAAAAAATTAATTAAAATCGGAAGAAAAACGCCTTTATCGATATCATCAAAACCGAACAAGTCCTTATATTAGCGAATTGCCCTGTCAACCGACATGTAATTTAGCCGGAAGAAAAACGCCTTTGGCCCTATCATCAAAACCGATTGGGGGATGTCGAGGACGCCCCCCTACGGTTTACAGTGCTCCGTCACTGCGGAATTGCTCTGCCATTACGGCAGCTGACAGGAACGTAAGTGCCAGCCCCTGGCCCCAGCCTTGTATCCAATCCCGGCTGATATTTCTATATCCTTCTCGGTCTTTCATGATGGCGGTGCCACCAGACACATTTTGGACTCGTCCGTCTGAGGATATATTATCAAGCACCCCTTGTAAAGCGGCTTGCACATATTTGCGATGGAGGGGGTTGCCTCGCGCTGTCATTGCGGCGGCTATGCCGCAGGATGCGGAGATTTCTTCGTAGCTGTCTGGGTCATCAAGTAAGGTGCGCCATAGGCCGTTTTCCGTTTGCAGTAGTTTGAGAGCGGCTAGCTGCTCGTTAACAGACCCGGCTACATCCATAAATCTTGGATACAAATATGCTTCAGGTAAGTAATGCCCAACCTGGCTCATTGTATATGCAGCCCACGCGTTGGCACGGCCCCAGAAAAAACCACTCATATGATTCTGGGTAATATTATTATATCCGTGATACCAGAGCCCCATTGTCGGGTCTTGTAGGTACTTGATATGCCAGTAATACTGATTGAGGGCGTCGTTTTTCAGGTCTTCGTCTTGCATTTTTACACCCATACGCAGCATAAATAGTGCCGCCATAAACAGGGTATCAGCCCAGGCCTGTTCTGGGAAGTCGTTTTTCGCGCTTACGGTATGTTGGATTACACCGTCGCCAAAGCGTGGGGCCTTGTTACGGAGATAGTCCAATTTTTTGAGTGCGATTTCCCAGTAAACCTCATCTTCTGTTTCTTCGAATAGGGTAATCATGGAATGACCCATGGCGCAGGTATTTACTGTGGAAACCGGGGGTAGGCCTAGCTCACGGTATTCATCTATGCGAGCTTTTAGCAGGTCGAGATATTTTTTCTCCCCTGTCGCTTTGTATGCCTCGCAAATGCCATAATAAGCCACACCACAGGGCCAATCCCAGGTTAGGTCCATTCTCATGGTGCGGTCCACGACTTTTTCAATTATGGGTAGTAGCTGGTTCATATTTCGATTTCCCTCATTTCATATGGTTTCAATTGAGCCGAATACTCCTGCTCATTCCATCTGCATGAGGCAGCCTGAGGAGCATCTATGTTATTAATCATAATTATTTTCCCTGGGAACACTGTGCATTCCACATTTGGATTGTCGGAAACGCCTTCTGCCAAAGTGATAAAATTAATTAGATTCATCAAATCCCGAGTGGCAGCGGGACTGTATTTAAAGTCCGCCAGATATATCCCCCTACCCTTGCCGAAATCATTTACCACAACAGTGGGAATATCACCATCCGCGGAAAGCACTCGAGCTTTGCCATCTGTCAAGATTACATCCTTGCGGGTTTTATACATAGAGGAAACTGAATTCTCCGATTCAAATTTCCATCGCCCATGACAGGCTTTTTCTCCATTATCAATGTCGACACCTAGTACATGGGCCATTCGCAGATAGGTCGCATAGCCTGGGATGGCACTGGGTTCCTTTATTCCTATAAACATTCCTCCGTCATATACCCACTGGGTTAGGGTCTCCACAATGCTTTCATCTTCCCAGCAGGCGCCACCGCTCCAGGCAGTACCCGCTTCACCGGCATTGATAATAACGTCAAGTCCTTCGGGTATCTCGTCATCAAAGGAGAAAAACTCCACATCGTAGGGCAGCCCAGAAAGTGCCTCTAACACATGAATAAGCACAAAATTGTCTGTCTCATGAAAATGACCAGAAAGAGTCCACGAACGCAGTTTGCCCCAGGCATGGAGTATCCCTATCTTGGGCTTTAGCACAGCAGGAGTACCTGTTTCATGGAGGGTAGAAATCTTGTCAAACTCCATAAGAATCTGGTCCATTGCCTTTATGAAATCCGGATAGCCTTCTGTTAAACTCAAATACCCACCAAGGCCGCAACGCTCGATTTTCTTACGAAGCAAGGCCCTGCGGGTATTCACCCAGTAGCCCATGGCATCCCTGCCGGGCTGTCCTCCAGGGGAAAAAGTAGGCGCGCCTCCAAGCCCCACGGGAAAGAGATATGGATGAAAACGGATTTCATGTACCGGGGCTGGCACATCGGCACAAAGGCGCACTTCATATCCGGAAAATACACATTTGATAATTCCGTCAAAGGCCATTTCATGGAATTTTCCGCTATAGGGCTCCATACCAACCCAGGAATCATCGTAAAAAACATAGGCCTTTTTACCTGCGGTGTGGATTATATCCACCAGCTCTCGAGTGGCACGGCGCACAAATGAACCGATAAACTCCATCCAATCGCGCTTTTTTTGACTTGGAAGTCGATGGGTCGCGCAATACTTGCCTTGCCGTACAAAGTCCTCCGCTGTAAGGCGATAACCGTATTCGATTGCGAAATCATCCAAAGCCTCGGGGCATACGGTAAAGTCATAACTGGCCCAATCTACAAAGAGATGACGATTTCTTGGGTCTGAGCCCCAAATCCACGCAAAGTTATAAAACAACGCGGTAAAGCGCACCACATCTGAGTGGGGATGCTCCTTACACCAAGTTACAAACCAGCCCTTAAGATAATCCATACACCCCGGCGCGTAGGGATTAAGCTGCATCAGCTTTTCCTTATCCCAGTTATTGGTGGTATGGTTGTACATAGAAATCTCTTCCCAGTCCCGCCAGGCCAGGAAGCTTACGGTATATTGCCTAAAGGGGGTGGTCTTTATAGTCACAACCCCATCGGCATAGCTCCAATCAGAAACAGGCACATCGGCGGTACGGTCATAGACCTGCCAATAGGGTAATGCATTCTCACTATCATTGACGCTAAACTGATCTTGAAAGAACCCGTCCAGCAGCCGGATTTTAAGCTCATCGCCTGTAGCTGTTACAGGTGCCGTGGATAGGAAGTTCTGCTGCCGGGCATTCATATTCTCCCGTATCCAGGGATTATGCTCACGTATCGGGCATATGGTGGAGTAAATCTGATATCCCGCCTCAAGTATTTCCTTGGACAGGGCTGTACCATCACTGTCCCGGATTACATCCGCCCCCCAACGCTTTGCCAAATCCAAGGTCAGCTTTTCATATCCCGTTTCACCGGGCAGAGTAAAATTCATATTATCATCCCTTTAAACCTGTCGTACTTATACCCTCGACCAGGCCATTGTTCATTGGAGCTGTCTCATTAAGCATTTTTATGAATAATTATGCACTTGCCTCGTCGTTGCGAGGAGCGAAGCGACGAAGCAATCCAGCAAATCAAACCTTCTGGATTGCTTCGCTTTGCTCGCAATGACAG